>JGI20188J14859_1000127_pt1 | contig 10578 bp, 8 predicted proteins | sample NGESurshal072012_7_FD_14859 | JGI IMG/M metagenome (IMG submission 14859) | reverse complement strand
GGAACGGATGCGTGACAACGACGAAACCCAAAAGATCACTGGACGATGCGGCACTATGCCGCCTCCGTCGGAATACCGAGCGGGCGGAGCTTTGCACGGTTTGATGCCTTCGGTATATACACGCGCCTGACCGCGCGGGGATTCCACGACGAGATGGACTGGTGCACCCGCACCGCCACGTCCGTCCTGGCCTCGGGAGTCAGCGCGACCTCCCCGTCGATCCCGGCGGTCTTGCGCCCGGCGTTGCGCTGCGTCACCTGCCGCACGCTGACCAGCGTGTTAGCACGGCTCCGCAGCATCAGCTTCTGCAGGCTCCTGACCCCGGGCCAGTCCTGCTCCTGCGCCGCCTTGAAGATCCGCTGCCGTAGCCGCCGTACCTGCCCCTCCTGCGCCCGCCAGCCGATCCTGTCCCATTCAGCGGTCGCGTCCTGCTTCCGGGGCCGGTCCTCCGGTCCGTTCACCTCATCGAGGGCCGCCATCGCCTGAGCGAACGCCTGTCCTGTCATCGGTGCCTAACTTTCCCTTCGGTTCCAGCGGTTACCTGCTGCTCGCCTTCAACAGCCCACCTGCCCATGCCAGCGCGCTTTCGCGCCCGGGCACCAGCCCGGTATCCAGCCAGTTACACGAGACGGCCAGCGGAGGAACTGGCCATGCTGTCCCGCTTTCCTGCCGCCTTTCGGCTGCCGGCATTCGCTTCCTGGGCATCCTGTCCCGCCAGGGAGCTAGGCCCCCCTTACGGTCGGCTTACCGGGCCGCCGCAACGACGCCCCGGACCCTGACGGGGCTTCCATGTTCCGCACGCGTGAGACGCGGCTGGGGCCGGGTGCCCTCTGTACTCCGGGGACGGCGGTGCCTGCACGATCACGTGTGAATCCCGCGACCGCCGCCTGCCGCCTGCCGCCTTGCAACGGCCGGTCCCTGTCACCCCGGTACCACAACCCATCCCGGGATGTCTCTCTCACGAAGCATCAGCAAGGGTTCACTGGCATTCACCCACCCAGCCTTCCCCTCGCCTGTGACCCCCGGACGGAACGGCGATCCTCGGGCTTTACCCTGAGCTCCGCACCCGGCTGGACAAGACCCAGCCGCGCACGTCAGGGCGGGGACGGGCCTCAGGCACTAGCCCGGAGTCACGCCGTCAGCATCAGTGACCTCCCTCGGCGTACTCACTCAACGCGAGCGGCTTCATGTCGCAATTCACGTAAGAGGTGCTCCTGCCCTGGTAAGAATGCGTCCTTAGACAAGTCCGGTTCTTCCAGGCCAGGAGCCCTTTTTCATTGACACGACCAAGATCAGCAATGATCCCGGCGAAAGGCTGAGGCTAGCGTTCCCGGCCGGGCGCTAGCGTCAGGCCATGGGCGCCACGCCGGGCGCCGGCAGGCGAACGCCGCGCCCGGCGAGGTCACGCTCGCAGCGCCTGAGCAGCGCGACAGCGCCCTGAGCCGATGCCATCTGGGCCGCCGAGCGCAGGCGTGAGACGGCGGCCTGTTCCTCGTCGTAGCCGGCACGCATGCGCATCACTTCCGGCAGCCACCAGAGATCGTCATGGTCCTGCGCCGCGACTAGGGCGGCGTCGAGGGTGGCCCGGGCTTCGCCCAGCCGGTTATTCCTGGCCAGCAGGTCGGCCAGCAGCGACATCCAGTACGACATGCGGGTGAGCGCGCCCTGTGCCTTGAGATTGCCGATGCCCCGCTCGGCGAGGTCGAGGCCCGTCTCGTCCGCCTGCGACCAGCCGGCCAGGATAAGCGGCCACTCGCGGTAGTAGGCGAAACCGTATCGATTGCAGAGCTCGCGCAGTTCACCGACGTCGTCACGCAGCGCGGACAGGTCCTGGCGCATCTGATGGGTGATACAGCCGTAGGCCAGGGCCACGGCCAGGCAGAACGGGTGATCGATGGACCTGGCCAGCGCGATGGCCCGGTGGCAGGCGGACAAGGCCTCAGCGTCATGGCCCAGCAGCCAGTGGGCGTGTGCCGCCCAGGCCGTGCTGTGCACATCAGCCCTGGTCCCCATACTCAGCCAGACCGCCTTGCCCGCCAGCTTGGCGGCCAGCTCGAGATCACGCAGCCCCTCCGCAGGCATCCCAAGGCCCACGGCCGAGCCGCCGATGCCGAAATGCGCCAGGCCGGCCAGCTCAGAACCCTCGACGAGCGCCATGAGGCGGTTGGCTATCTGGTAGCCGTCGGCCGGCCGCCCCTGGACGAACCGAGATCCCCACAACGAGGCCAGGCCAGTGATCGTCGAGGTCCTGCGGCCCAGTGATTCTGCCAGGGCGATCGAGCGCTCGAGCGTTTGTTGCAGCTCCGGAGAGGCGTAGCCGCTCCTGGCCGTGAGCGGCGCGGCCAGGGCTTCGAGGATCGCTAGCTCCTGACTGTCGCGATCCGCGCCAGCAGGCAGGTGGCAGACGATCGACAGGGCTTCCTTGTGCAGCCCGATTGCCTCCTCGTTGGCGTACCTGTTCTTGGCCCGGTCCGCGGCGACGGCGAGGTAGGGAATCGCGCGTGCCGGGTCGCCGCTGCGGGAGTAGTGGTAGGCGAGCAGCTCGCAGTGCTCAAAACGGTTGGCCTGAGAATGCTCCACGGCGGTGCCGGCCCGGCCGTGCAGGTCGCGCCGGCGTGCTTGCAGCATGCCGTCATAGGCCACCTCGCGGGTCAGCGCATGCTTGAACACGAAGGTGCGTTCGGCAGGGCCGTGCCGCTCCCGCAGGAACTCCAGCCCCTTCAGTTCCAGCAGCTGCGCCTCCAGCGGCACGCGGGCATCCCAGATCTCCGCGGCTAGGTCGAGCGAGAACTCCCGCCCGAGGACGGCGGCCACCTGGAGAGCAGCCTTCTGGTCGGCGCTTAGCCGGTCGATCCTGGCGGCAAGCACCTGCTGGACGGTCTCCGGCACGGTGTCGCCCGCCTCGTCGGCCACATGGTCCCGGATGGTCCGGGCCAGCTCCTCCACGAAGAACGGATTGCCTTCACCGCGTGCGGCGGCCGGCGCCCCGGCACTGGGATCCATGTCCCGCAGGATCCAGGCCACGATCTGTTCACTCGCCGCCGCTGATAGCGGGCGCAGCGCCAGCTGAGAGGTGAACGACCTGCCGGTCCATGGCGGGGAGTAACCGGGGCGGTAGGTGGCCAGCAACATGACCGGCACCGACGGCAGCTCGCCGGTGAACCCGGCCAGGAAGTCCTCCGATGTCTGGTCGATCCAGTGCAGATCCTCGATCAGCATGACCAGCGGCCGCTGCCGGGCCTGCGCCACCAGCAGGCAGCGCAGTGCCTCGAAGGTGCGGGCCCGGACGGCCGCCGGATCGAGCGCGGCCAGCGCGGGGTCACCGGCTGGCACGCCGAACGCGTGCCGCAGGTAATGCGCCAGCGACACGTCGAGCTCGAGCGCCTTGACCTTCCGCTCGATCTTCGCCCCCGCCAGGTCGGGTGGATCATCGGCGGCGATCCCGCAGCCGTTCCGGACCAGTTCGAACAGCGGCAGGTAGGCGATGCTGGCCCCGTAAGGCTGACAGCGGCCCTCGAGCACGGCCGCTCGGGGTCCGGCCAGTCGGCAAAACTCCAGTGCCAGCCGGGACTTGCCCAGACCGGGGTCGCCGACCAGACCGACCACCTGGCCCTCGCCGTCGAGCGCGACCTCCAATACCCGTTGCAGCTCGGCAAGCTCACGGTCCCGGCCGGTGAACGGGCTCAGCTCGTCACCGAAGGCGATCCGCGCCGTCCGGGTACCCAGCCCTGTCACCTTGACCGGGTAGACAGTGCGCTCTTTGACCTGGACCGGGGCGACCTCTTCCACCTGGAAATAGCCACGCACCAGCTCGGCGGTGTGCTGGCTGATCAGCACCGCGCCCGGCGCCGCCACGGCCTGCAGCCGGGCGGCCAGCACCGTGGTATCGCCGAACGCGGTGTAATCCACCCGCAAGTCATCACCGATCGTCCCCACCACCACCAGGCCGCTGTTGATCCCCATCCTGACCTGCACTTCGGCCTGCGCAGCGATGCCGAGCGCAGCCAGCACCGCGCGCCGGGCGTGATCCTCGCAGGCGATCGGTGCCCCGAACAACGCCATGAACCCGTCGCCGAGGAACTGGTTGATGGCGCCCTCATACCGGTGTACCTCAGCCACCGCGGTGTGGAAGAAGCGGTCGATCAACAGGTGAAACTCCTCCGGCCCCCGCTCTGCCCCCAGGGCGCTGGACTGCACGATGTCGCAGAACAGCACGCTGACCTGCTTGCGCTCGCCTTCGATGGCGCCCCGGACGGCCAGGATCTGCTCGCTGATATGCCGCGGGGTGTAACTCGCCGGGACCCGCGTCGCGGTAACCGCACGCCCGCAATCAAGGCAGAACCTGGCACCTGGCGGCAGCGGCACTCCACAGGAGGGACAAGAAACGCTCAGCTGCGCGCCACACTGCAAACAAAAGCGCGCCTCATCCGGATTCTCGCGCTCGCATCCAGGGCACCGCACCCGCGACCACCCCCAGCCGGCCAACTCCAGCGACATGGCCAATCCGGCACTCGCCGATCCGTTCGGACGGCATCGCCTCCGACTGCCGCACATCGAAGCGGCAGGCACTCGGAGGCCCGGCCCCACCGGATGCGACCAGAATATCCCGTGACTGCGATCCCCGGCGAGCGACTTCGCAACCAGCAGGGGTACAGGAGCGCTGATGCGCGGAGACCGCCGTCCCAGGCGGCGTGATGCCTGGGATCAGCCAGATAGGTCCGCTGCCCGATCAGGCGGAAAGCGCGTCCGAATGGGCACAGCCAAGCCCGCGCCAGATTGCCCAGATATGCATCACCGCAGCCCTGATCGGAATCACGGCCGGTACCTGTGCATAACGAGAGGCCCAGGAACAGGCCGTTGAACGCGCCGGCGGCGTCGGCCTGGGCGGTCAGCGCGGCCGAGGGCTGGGCGGCGGCGGCTTCGCTGGGGTCCTCGGGGCTGGCCTGGAAGGGGAGGAGGTTGTTGACGGCGGTGACGCGGCTTGTCTGGATGCGGAGGTAGATCTCGGTGGGATGGCCGTCGAAGCCGAGGTATTTCTCGGCGGCGGGGTAGCCGACCAGCACGGAGGCGTCGATCTCGGGAGTGAGGGCGGCGGGCCTGAGGATCCCGGCGACATACAGCCACATGCCGCCGGCCTAGAAAGCGGGCAGTGCGCGACCAGGATCGGCACGGCCACCGTCCGGGGCCTGATCTTTGGCCCGGCGACCGAGAGGATGACGCAGCCGGGATGGGTGATGAGGATCCCTCCGGTGTAGCCGGTGAACCGCCGGCCGCAGACGGCCAGCTGCACGGCGCGGGGCGGGGGCGGGATCGTCTTCGCCCCGGAGGCGGCACCCCAGCCCGCCGGCGAGGCGTAGAAGAGGCGCGCCGATGACGGGCTGGTCACGGTCACCACCCGGAACGGCGCCGCGCCGGGCGCGACGGCAAGAAAGACCTTCCACACCAGGTACCTCGGCCCATGGCGGCTCCGCCAGGCCGGCAGCACGTCATAGAGACTGTTGTCCCCGTCCAGGGCAACGCTCTCGACCCCGTTGACCGGTTGTCCTGACTCACTCCCGCCTTGCTGGCCTGCCGAGTCGCCGCACGACAGGACGGCCCGAGCCGGCCCGGCCCGCCCGGCTCCAGCGGTCGGCCCCGCCGTACAGCCAGCGACCGCAGCGGTAACGCACAGCAGCGCCGCCGCCGCGGCGGCCTGTTTCGTGGGCACGGTCATAGCTCACCACTTGTGGTGGGCTGGTGGACCGACTCTCGCCCGGGCGGCATCAGGGACAGCTCGGGAAGAGCGAGTCTTAACCTCCCGGCGGCCGGCGGTCCCGGACCGGGCTCCGTAGGATGGGTGGCATGCCGCCGCCCGATCCCGCGCCGGACCGCGCTACCGTCAGTGGCCGCGAGCTGGACGGCGAGTCAGCTGAATGGCTGCGGGGACTGGGCGGCACCGGAGCGGGGCGCGACCAGGCGGTGGCCCGGCTGCACGAGATGCTGCTGCGGGTCGCCCGTGCTGAGCTGCGGCGGCGCGGCGCGCACATCCCGATCGGCGGCCCCGAGCTCGATGACCTCGCCTATCACGCCGCCGCGGATGCGCTGCTGGCGATCACCGGCAAGCTGGAGCAGTTCCGCGGCGACAGCCGCTTCACCACCTGGGCGTACAAGTTCGTCATCTTCGAGGTGTCCGGCCAGCTGGCCCGGCATTTCTGGCGCACCCCGGCCGTGGTGATGGAGGCCGCGGACTGGGACCGGCTGCCGGACCGGCTCGGGCTCGATCCCGCCGCCGATGCTCAGGCCCGCGACCTGCTGGCAAAGCTGCGACGGGCCGTGCAGGACGAGCTCACGCCGCGGCAGCGCCGGGTGTTCACCGCGATTGTGCTCAACGGGATCCCGCTCGACGCGGTGGTGGCCGAGCTGAGTTCCAGCCGCAACGCGATCTACAAGACGATGTTCGATGCGCGACGTAAGCTGCGGGCCAGCCTGGTCGCTAACGGGTATCTGGAGAGCGATGAGGGGCGGCGGTCATGACGGGCTGGCAGGCACTGGAACAGTTCCTGCGGACCGATCCCCGCGATGTGGGCTGCGAGCAGGCCATGGAAGTGCTGGAGGCCTACGTCGAGCTGATTCTCGGCGACGAGATCTCCGGCGACATTCCGGGTACGGCGCAGCGGCGGTTCCCCGGTGTCGCGGCCCACCTGCTGGCCTGCGGCCCCTGCGGTGAGGACCTGCAGGGACTGGCGGCGGCCGCGCGCCGGCCGGACAGCCGGTCCTGAGGGGAGGGCCACGGTGCTACTGGCGTTCGACATGTTCGGCACGCTGGCCGATACCGCCAGCGTCGCCGGTGAGCTAGCCCCGGCGTGCGGGGAGCGGGCCAGCGAGGTAGCGATAGCGTGGCGCGGCAAGCAGCTCCAGTACATGTTCCGGGTCACGGCCATGGGCCAGTTCCCGCCGTTCGCGGACCTGACCCGGTGGAGCCTGGCCAGCGCGCTGGCCGAGGCCGGTTTCGCGCTGCCCGACTCCCAGGTCAGCCAGCTCGCCGGCGCCTATCGCCGGCTCCGGCCGTATGCCGATGCCCGGCCGGCCCTCGCGGCCCTGCGGGAACGCGGGCACGTCCTCGTCGTGTTCAGCGTCGGGCCTCTGGCCTGGCTGGAGGAGCTGGCCAGCAGCTACCGGGAGCTGGTGGACGACCTCGTCAGCGCCGAGCAGGCCGGCGTTTACAAGCCGCACCCCGGCATCTACCGGCACCTGCTGACGACGCAGCGGACCGGGCCGGCGTCGACGCTGCTGGTGTCCGGCAACCCGTTCGACATCATCGGCGGCGGTGCAGTCGGGCTGCGCACCGCCTGGTGCCGCCGCCGGCCGTCCGCGCTCTTCGACCCCTGGGGGTCCCCTCCGGATCACGTGATCACGGATCTGACTCAGCTGGCCGCCGTCCTGCCGGCTGGCTGACGGCCCGCTGGCCGTCTTACGGATCGGTGACGCGAAGGAAAGTCGCGTAAGAAGGCTGCTGCCGCGCCGCGCTGACGGGAGTGGATCGGCGGATCACTGCGGATCCTCCCTCACCAAGGAGACAGCATGCGCAAGCACACCAGGCTGGCAGCGGGCGGTAGCCTGCTGGCGGCCGCCATCGGCCTGCTCGGCCCGGCCGCGGCGGCCAGCGCCAGCACGGGCCCGCCGGTCGTCGGGTACACCTACGTTGACGGCAATACCGTCGGCGCCAACACCGTCGACGGGTTCGCCCGGCACGCCGACGGCTCGGTTACCCCGATTCCCGGCTCTCCGTTCAGCGCCGGCGGGGCAGGCCTCGGCACGGGCCTGGCCTCCCAGGGCGCGATCCAGGCCACGCCAGACGGCAGGTACCTGCTGGCGGTCGATGCCGGCAGCAACCAGATCTCGGTCCTGCGGGTCACCGCTGGGGGCGTGCCCGTGCTCGTCGGCCAGCCCGTATCCTCCGGCGGCATCAAGCCGGTCAGCGTCGCGGTCTCCCGGCACGGCCTGGTCTACGTCGCCAACTCCGGCGCCGGCGGCAGCGGATACTCCGGCTTCCGCCTGCATGCCCGTGGCCGACTGACCCCGATCCCGGGCTCGACGGTCACGGTCCCGGATGCCTCCGGCCTGGGCGACGTGTTCTTCAACGCCACCGGCGACCACCTCATCGGCACCCGCACCGGCACCTCGCTGATCGACAGCTTCGTGGTCCTGCCCGGCGGCCGGCTGCTCGCCGCCGAGGGCTCGCCCTTCACCGGGCAGGGCCTGGGGCAGCTCGGCGCCGAGTTCTCGCCTGCCCGCCCCTGGCAGCTGTTCGTCAGCAACGCGCACAACGGCGCCGGCCTGGGCACCGTGTCGGCCTACCGCGACAGCTTCCTCGGCCGCCTCTCCCCGATCGGATCCTCGCCTTATCCCGACGGGCAGACCGCGCCGTGCTGGGTAGAGATCAGCCATAACGGCAGGTACCTGTTCACCGTCAACACCGGGTCGGGCAACGTCTCCAGCTACGCCATCAACCCGGACGGATCACTGGCCCTGATCGACAGCACGCCCATCAGCGGCGGCGGGGCGGACACCGACGCCCGGCTGTCCCCGGACGGCAGGACGCTGTCCGTGGACGGCAGCGGCAACCATCTCCTGTCCGTCTTCGCCGTGCACGGCGGGCACCTCACCGAGCTGCCCGGCTCGCCGACACCGCTGCCGGCCGGAGGCAGCCCGGCTGGAATCGTCAGCATCTAGGAACGACAAGCCGCTAGCGGCAAGCCGCCCGTGTCCGCCCGACTGGGCGGCCACGGGCGGAAGATCAGGCCGCGTGGCGGACCGTACGGTAGGGCCAGGGAGGTCACCGAGCCGGGCGGAGAGGGTGCGATGGCAGGTCAGATCAGGGACAGCGCGTTCGATCACGTGGTCGCCGTCATGTTCGAGAACCGGTCGTTCGACAACCTGCTCGGCCGCCTGTACCAGCCCGGCGAGGTGACGTCGTTCGACGGGGTGACCGGGAAGGACCTGAGCAACCCGGTCCCGGAGTGGGCGCAGGACGGGGCGGAGCGGGGGACGGTGCCCTATGGCGTGGCGCGGGACATGAACACCCCTGACCCGGACCCGGGCGAGGAGTACCAGCACGTCAACACCCAGTTGTTCGGCCTCATCGACCCTCCGGGCAACCGCGGCCAGTCGGCCACGAAGATGGCTCCCCCGTATAACGCGCCCCGCGACTCCCGGCAGCGGCCTTCCATGGACGGTTTCGTAGCGGACTACATCAGCGCGTTTACCGCCGAGACCGGCAGGCAGCCCAGCTACGACGAGTACGCCCAGATCATGTCCGGCTACACCCCCGAGCAGCTGCCGGTCATCTCGGGGCTGGCCCGCGGCTTCGCGACCTTCGATCACTGGTTCTGCGAGGTCCCGTCGCAGACCTTCACCAACCGGTCGTTCTTCCACGCTGGCACCGCATCCGGCTACGTGGTCAACACCTCGCCGCCGGAGGCGTTCCCGGTGCGCAACCCGGCGCAGACGATCTTCGGGCGCCTTGAGTCCAGCGGGCTGACGTGGCGGGTCTACTGCAGCCCGCCCAGCCACGTCTCGTTCACGGGCATCATCCACGCCGCGCGCTTGCGAAGCCGCTTCGCCACCAATTTCTTCACCACTGACCAATTCCTGGAAGACGCCGCGAAAGGACAGCTGCCGGCGTACTCGTTTATCGAGCCGAACCTGCTGCACGGCCACAACGACATGCACCCAGGCCCGGCTTCCAGCGCGCCGTCCTCTCTGCTGGGCGGCGAGGCCCTGCTGAAGACGATCTACGACGCGGTCCGCTCGTCGTCCTCCGCGCGCGGATCGAATGTCACCAACACGCTGCTCATGATCAACTTCGACGAGCACGGCGGGACCTACGACCACGTGCCGCCGCCGGCCTGCCGTCCCGATCGGGACGCTCCGGCGGGCCAGTATGGCTTCACGTTCGACCGGTCGGGCGTGCGCGTCCCCGCTATCGCGATCTCGGCCTGGGTCCCCGAGCGGACTGTCGTCAGTGATGAGTACCGCAACACCTCCGTGCTGGCGACCATGCGTGAGCGCTGGTCTCTCGGGGCGCCCCTCACGTCGCGCGATGCCACCGCACGGGATATCGCCCCGGTTCTCTCGCTTGGCCGTCCCCGGCCGCCCGAGGACTGGCCCGAGGTCGTGGCCAGGGCGGTCCCGGCATTCGACCCGGCCCGCGCACCCGACGCTCCCATGCGCCCGCTCGCCAGAGCCGCGCTGCATGCGGTCCTGGCCCTGGCCAGGGAACTCGGCCAGAGCGTGCCGGAGGTCAAGCAAGACGAGGAAATCAGCGCAGCGCACGGCATCGCGATGGTCGGCGACGTGTTCGGGCAGATGTTTCCCCGCCTGCACGACCACTAGCCCGCTAAGTACGGCGCCGACAACGTCGAGAGGTACTACCCGAACCCGGACTGGCCGTCGAAGTCCCGCTCGCGTAACTGCGGCGCCTGGTCTTAGCTTGCCGTTTAACCTCTGCTGTCCGGACACGTATAGATCGTCGATCTTGTCCGGCGTGTCGCTGTGGGCTGAGACGGCCACCGCGTGATCATCGTCGGGTTCCTTGCG
>JGI20188J14859_1000125_pt1 | contig 10593 bp, 8 predicted proteins | sample NGESurshal072012_7_FD_14859 | JGI IMG/M metagenome (IMG submission 14859) | reverse complement strand
CGCCTACGAGCTCTTTACGCCCAATAATTCCGGATAACGCTTGCACCCTACGTATTACCGCGGCTGCTGGCACGTAGTTAGCCGGTGCTTTTTCTGCAGGTACCGTCACTTTCGCTTCTTCCCTACTAAAAGAGGTTTACAACCCGAAGGCCGTCGTCCCTCACGCGGCGTTGCTGCATCAGGCTTGCGCCCATTGTGCAATATTCCCCACTGCTGCCTCCCGTAGGAGTCTGGGCCGTGTCTCAGTCCCAGTGTGGCCGGTCGCCCTCTCAGGCCGGCTACCCGTCGTCGCCTTGGTAGGCCATTACCCCACCAACAAGCTGATAGGCCGCGAGTCCATCCCTAGCCGAAAAACTTTCCACATCAGCCGATGTCGGCCGATGTCATATCCGGTATTAATTCCGGTTTCCCGGAGCTATCCCAGAGCTAAGGGCAGGTTGCTCACGTGTTACTCACCCGTTCGCCGCTCGAGTACCCCGAAGGGCCTTTCCGCTCGACTTGCATGTGTTAAGCACGCCGCCAGCGTTCGTCCTGAGCCAGGATCAAACTCTCCGTTGAATGTCTATATGCAAGTCGCATTCGGTCCCGGAGGACTGTCCTGCGAACTGCTGACTAGAGAATGCTTCTAGGTAAAGACAAGCCGCACCTAGAAGCGATCTTGGCAAATCCCTCAGAAGTCAGGCACCACAAGTGGTGCAAGACCTCTATTGACGAGGTTGTGCATGTGCACTGGCTTTTAGCACGCTGTTGAGTTCTCAAGGAGCGGACGCGCACCATCTCAGGCCTCGTGGGCCTTATCCGGGGCAACCCTGCTAACTTACCGGGCGGTTCAGACCTTGTCAAGTCGGTTCACCCGACTGGGTCTGCCTCGCTACTACCTGTCGTACCAGCCTACCGCTCGCCAGCCCGTCCCGTGACCGGGATCGCATGAGCAGGAGGGAGGATCAGCCGGCCCCCAGGATCGTCTCGCCTTGTCAGCGGCCCGATCCTGCGGGGCAAGACGAAACATTAGGCAGCAAAGCGGGCCGCGTCAAATCAGATTCGGACCTGGCCGGGGTGAGCCGACATGGCCGGCTCGGCGAGCCCGACGGAGCCGCTGAGGACCGCGCAGGTAGAAGCCGTCCCCACGGCGGAGCTCGGTCAAACCTGGAGCCGAAAAAATATTCCGGGGCGACTGCAGGCACCTCCGAGGTCCGGCGCTGGCCGCGTCCCAGCGGCCGCCCGGAGGCCGCCCCGGGTCCGGCCCGGAGGCCGCCACGCGGCCGGCGAGACGCACAAAGTTCGGCCGGAATCTGTATGGCGCGAGCGCGCCGACGCCCGGCCCCTGACCGCCAATGACCGCCAACGCGGTGACAGAAGTGACACGAATCACCTCGATGGCACAGGAGAGGCGAGCTGGCGGCGCTCGGCAGAGCGCGGACGCTGCGTGCAGCTCGGCGTCCCGCCGCCCGCCGAGGCCAGATCGATGCCAGACCGAGACAGGCACCAGCCCAGGACGTTGGACCGCCCCGCCTTCGGATAGCCGGCGGACCGCACGGCGGGACTGCGCAAGGAAAGAGGGGACGGCGGTCGGCGCAGTCGCCGGCGCAGTCGCCGGCGACGGCCCGGTGCAGAAGGGCCGCGGCTACCCGCTCACTACCTCGATGCCACCGGTCGTGCGCTTGCCCCGGCGGAGGACCAGGAGCCGTCCGTGCAGCAGGTCCTCCGGTCCGGGTGCCGCGTCCTCCGCGGTCACCTTGACGTTGTTCAGGTACGCGCCACCCTCGGCAATGGTCCGCCGGGCCTCCGACTTACTGCGGACGATCCCGGTCGCGGCCATCAGGTCACTGACGAGCGGAAGGCTCCCGGCGGCCGCCTTGACTGTTGCGCGGGGGACCTCCGCAATCGCCGCAGCCAGCGTGGCCTCGTCCAGGTCCCGCAGGTCACCCTGGCCGAACAGGGCCCGGCTCGCGGCCTGGACCCTGGCCAGCTCCTCAGGGCCGTGCACAAGGCTGGTCACGTCCTCGGCCAGGACCCGTTGCGCTCGGCGGGCGGCGGGCCGATCGGCGATTTCCTGCTCGAGCTCCTCGACCTCTTCCCGGGTCCGGAACGTGAAGACCCGGAGCAGGCCAGGGACCTCCGCGTCGGTCCTGTTGATCCAGAACTGGTAGAACGCATACGGGCTCATCAGCTCGGGACTGAGCCAGACGGCGTCGCCCTCGGTCTTGCCGTACTTGGTCCCGTCGGGCTTGGTGATCAGCGGAGTGGCCAGGGCATGCACGACATGCCCGGTGACCCGGCGGATCAGGTCGACGCCGGAGACCAGGTTGCCCCACTGGTCGCTGCCGCCTGCCTGCAGCGTAGTGCCGTGCCGCTGGTGCAGTTCGAGGTAGTCGTTGCCCTGGAGGATCTGGTAGCTGAACTCGGTGTAGGTAATGCCGCCCGCCTCCAGCCGGGCCCGGACGACTTCGCGTGACAGCATCTGGTTGACCGGGAAGTGCTTGCCGATGTCGCGCAGGAAATCCAGCGCCGAGAGCTCACCGGTCCAGTCCAGGTTGCTGACCACCAGCGCGCCCGACGGTCCCGGGGTGAAGTCCAGGAACTGGCTGATCTCGGCGCGGATCCGGTCGACCCACCCGGCCACCACCTCGCGCGGGTTGAGCACCCGCTCCACCGACTTGCCGCTGGGATCGCCGATCAGCCCGGTGGCCCCGCCGACCAGACCGATCGGCCGGTGCCCGGCCAGCTGGAACCGGCGCATGGTGAGCAGCAGGACCAGGTTGCCGATATGCAGGCCGGGCGCGGTGGGGTCGAAGCCGCCGTAGAGGGTGACCTGCCCGGCGGCCAGCGCCTGGCGCAGGTCGTCCAGGTCGGTGGACACGGCGATGAGGCCACGCCAGGTCAGCTCGTCGATGATGTCGGTCACCGGAGCATCGTCCCATCTGCGGGAGCGGGACCGGTAACTGGTTTGGCCCGGCCGCGCCGGGGCGCGGACCGGCGGTAGGACGAAACGGATGGCTCCCCCGCCAGCCAGAACCGCCACGGCACCTCGGCGGCCTGGCTGATCCCGACCCGCGGCCCCGTGCTGATGGCGTCCGCGGCGGCTGGGGCCCAGCCCGGCGGCGTCCCGACGCCGAGCGGCGAGTCCGCGGCGCACACGTCGGCCCCGTCCAGGGACCGGTCGATGCCGAGCGCCTGACACAGCCGGGCCGGCCCGCGGGCGAGGTCGCGGTCGGCGATCCCCGGTCCGGCGCCAGCGCCGCCCGCTGCCCGACTGCGCAGCCGGCGCGCGGCGGCCAGCTCCGCGCCCTCGATCACCCGGCCGGCCCGCAGCAGCACTGCGGACGACTTCCCCGCCGGCTCGCAGACCAGGTTGACGCAGAAGTGCATGCCGTAGGTGAAGTACACGTACGCGTGCCCCGGCGGGCCGAACATCACTGCGTTGCGGGCCGTCTGGCCGCGGAACGCGTGCGAGGCCGGGTCGGCCTGCCCGGCGTAGGCCTCGACCTCGGTGATGACCGCCGCCACCGTGCCGTCGGGGCTGGCGTGCCACAGCACGCAGCCCAGCACCTCGGGCGCCACCGCCAGGGCCGGCCGGTCGAAGAACACCCGCGGCAGCGGGCTGGGCGGCAGGTGCGCAGAACAGCCGGGTTTCCCCGCGGCGGCGGCGGAGGAACCCCCGAGATCCTGATCGTCAGTCCTCATCCGGGGCCTGGTCAGGCCGCGGCCCAGGCGGCCTGGTCGTCCACCTCCGTGCGGAGCCGGGCCAGCTGCTCGGCGACCCGGACCGGCGCGGTGCCGCCGCGGCCGCTGCGCGCGGCCAGCGCCCCGGTGACCGTCAGCACCTCACGGACATCCGGGGTGAACAGCGGCGAGACCTTGGCCAGGTCGTCGTCGCTCACCTCGGCGAGCTCGCAGTCGTGCACCTGGCACCACACGACCAGGTGCCCCACGGCCTCGTGGGCCTCGCGGAAGGGCGTGCCCCGCCGCACGAGCAGCTCGGCCAGGTCGGTGGCCAACGCATGGCCGGCGGCGGCGCTGCTGGCCAGCCGCTCGGTGTGGAAGCGGAGCGTGCCGATCAGGCCGGCCATCGCGGGCAGCACCGTCAGCAGCGTGTCCACGGCGTCGAAGACCGGCTCCTTGTCCTCCTGCAGATCGCGGTCGTAGGCCAGCGGCAGGCCCTTGAGCGTGGTCAGCAGCCCGGTCAGCCCGCCGATCAGGCGGCCGGCCTTGCCCCTGGCCAGCTCGGCGACGTCCGGGTTCTTCTTCTGCGGCATGATCGAGGACCCGGTCGCGTAGGCGTCATCGATCTCGGCCCAGCCGAACTCGTGCGAGGACCACAGCACGACCTCCTCTCCCAGCCGGGACAGGTGCACGCCGAGCAGCGCCGCCGCGAAGCAGAACTCCGCCGCGAAGTCGCGGTCGCTGACCGCGTCCATCGAGTTGTCGGCGGCCGAGTCGAAGCCCAGCTCGGCGGCCAGCGCCTCCGGGTCCAGGGGCAGCGAGGACCCGGCCAGCGCGCCGGCGCCCAGCGGGCTGACGGCCGCGCGCTTGTCCCAGTCGCGCAGCCGGCTCACGTCCCGGGCGAAGGCCTGCACGTGCGCGAGAAGCTGGTGCGCCAGCAGCACCGGCTGGGCATGCTGCAGGTGGGTCATGCCCGGCGCGGGCGTGGCCAGGTGCCGCTCGGCCTGCCCCATTAGCGCGGTCTCCAGCTCTGCCAGCCGGGCGATGATGGTCCGGACGTGATCGCGCAGGTACAGGCGCAGGTCGGTCGCTACCTGGTCGTTACGGCTCCGGCCCGCCCGCAGCTTGCCGCCCAGGGTGCCCAGCCGCTCGAGCAAGCCGCGCTCGAGCGCAGTGTGCACGTCCTCGTCGCTGGCGTCGGGCCGGAAGCTGCCGTTCCGGCAGGCCCGGCCGAGGTCCTCCAGCGCGGCCAGCATCCGGGCCAGCTCGCGGTCATCCAGCAGGCTGGCCCGGTGCAGCACGCGGGCGTGAGCGGCCGAGGCGAGCAGGTCGTATGGCGCTAGCCGCCAGTCGAACTGAACGCTGACCGACAGCCGGGCCAGGGCCTCGGCCGGCCCGGACTCGAACCTGCCGCCCCACAGCCGGATCGCCGATGCCGCCGGGCNCCCCGAAGCCGAGCCCGTACCGGAAGCCGGACCAGTACCGGACAGATCCCCCGGGACGCGGGCGTCCTGTGGTTCCGGAACGGCCATGTCCTGATCGTTTGTCACACCGAGTTCTCCCGCTTGCGCTGCCAAGGACCGGACTCCGGCATCATGCCAGGGCCATCCGCAGCCCGCGACCTGGCGGTCCCGCTTGGCCGCGATCTTGCTGGGCAGGCCCGACAGCCGCCCGAAGCCCTTGGCCGACAGGCAGATAGGCCGGCGGGCAGACGACCAGGCGGGGCATGCGGACAGCGGGGCTGCTGGCCGGGGCCCGGCTCATGGCCGCAGTGCGGCCGGGCCGCGCCCCTCGGCCAGCCGCAGCAGCGCGCGGGCCACGTCCGCGCCGCCGGCCGGGTCACGGGCGATGACGAGCACGGTGTCGTCACCGCCGACGGTGCCAAGGACCGAGGGCCAGCCGGCGTGATCGATGGCCGACGCCAGCAGCTGGGCCGCGCCCGCCGGCGTCCGCACCACGATGAGGTTGCCGCTGGCCTCGGCGGTCACCAGCAGCTCGCCGGCTACGCGAGCCAGCCGCGCGGACGGGTCCTGCAGCAGGCCGCCGAACGCCGGCTCGCCAGGCAGCGCGTAGATCAGCCCGCCGTCCGGCCCGCGCAGCCGCACCGCGCCGAGCTCGACTAGGTCGCGCGACAGGGTGGCCTGCGTCACGTGCACGCCGAGCTCGGCCAGCCGCTCGGCCAGGTCCTCCTGAGAGCGCACCGGGGTCCCCGGCATGGCCAGGATCCCGGTGATCTGCGCGTGCCGGGCGGCCTTGGTCACCGGGCTCGCGGAACTCGCCGGGCTCGCGGAACTCGCCGGGCTCGCGGAACTCGCCGGGCCGGCCGTGCTGCCGCGCCGGGCCGTCACTGTGACCTCGCCAGGAGCCAGGCCAGCAGCGCCTTCTGCGCGTGCAGCCGGTTCTCGGCCTGATCCCAGACCAGGCTCGCCGGGCCGTCGAGCACCGCGCCGGTGATCTCCGAGCCGCGATGCGCGGGCAGGCAGTGCAGCACCCCGCAGCCGGAATTAGCCAGCGCGAGCTTCGCCTCGTCCAGGCAGAACGGGGCCATCGCGGCGGCCCGGTCCCCCTCCTGGCCCTCCTGGCCCATCGAGGTCCAGACGTCGGTGGCCAGGAAGTCGGCGCCCTTGCAGGCCTCCTCCGGATCGATGCCGACCTCGACAGAGCCGCCCGTCTGCGCGGCGATCAGCCGGGCCACCTCGACCACCGCCGGGGCCGGGCCGTACTCTCGCGGCCCGCAGATCCGGACGTGCAGGCCCGCCGTGGCGCCGCCCAGCAGGTAGGAGTGCGCCATGTTCGCCGAGCCGTCGCCCAGGAAGGTCAGCGTCACGCCGCGCAGCCGACCGGCGGCCGCCTGGATGGTCTGCAGGTCGGCCAGGACCTGGCAGGGGTGGAACTGATCGGTCAGGGCATTGATGACCGGCACCGAGCTGGCGCTGGCGAGTGCCTCGACCCGGTCCTGGCCGAAGGTCCGCCAGGCGATCGCGGCCACCTGCCTGCTCAGCACGCGGGCCAGGTCCTCGGTGGTCTCACCCCGGCCCAGGTGGGTGACCTGGCTGTCGATGACCAGCGGGAACCCGCCCAGTTCCGCGATGCCGACCGAGAACGAGACCCGGGTGCGCAGGGACGGCTTGTCGAACAGGACGGCCACGCTGCGCGGCCCGGCCAGCGGCCGGGCGCCGAACCTGTCGGCCTTGAGCTGCGCCGCCAGCAGCAGCACCTCCGCCTGCTCGCCCGGCGACAGGTCGTCGTCGCGCAGGAAATGGCGCGGCGGCCCCGCCGGGCGATCGGTCACATGCTCCATCACTCCTCCTGCCCGGCCGGCCGGCTGGCCGCAGCCCCGCCCGCAGGCAGCGCCGCATCGAGGATTCCCGGCAGCGCCGCCACGAACGAGCTGGCCTGCGCGGCGCTGAGGATGAGCGGGGGCGCCAGCCGGATCGCGTCCGGCTGGACCGCGTTGACCAGGAACCCGGCCTGCCGCGCCGCGGTCTCCACGGCGGCGGCGTCCGGCGTGGCGAGCACGATCGCCAGCCAGAGGCCAGCGCCGCGCACGCCGGTGACGCTGGGGTGCCCGATGGCCTCGATGCCGGCCGCCAGCTGCCCCCCAACCTCGGTCACGCTGGCCAGCAGCTGGTCGCGCTCGATCGTGTCCAGCACAGCCAGCGCCGCCGCGCAGGACACCGGGTTGCCGCCGAAGGTGCTGCCGTGATCGCCCTTGACCAGGCCGGTCGCGGATGCGCCGAGGCCGATGCAGGCCCCGATGGGCAGCCCGCCGCCCAGGCCCTTGGCCAGTGTCAGCACGTCCGGCACGATCCCCTCGCGCTGGTGGGCGAACCACTCCCCGGTCCGGCCCACGCCGCTCTGGATCTCGTCGAGCACCAGCAGCGCGCCGGCCTCGTCGCAGGCCGCGCGGGCCGCCTTGAGGTAGCCCGGCGGCGCCGGCACGACGCCGCCCTCCCCCAGGGCGGGCTCCAGGAACACCGCGGCGCAGTCCGGTCCGACGGCCGCGGCCAGCGCGGCCGCGTCGCCGTACGGGATGAACCGCGCGTCGACCCCGAACGGCTGGAACGGCGCCCGGATCGAGCTCTTGCCCGTCAGCGCCAGCGCGCCCATGGTGCGGCCGTGAAAGCTGTTCTCGGCCGCGACGATGACCGGGCGCTCCGGGCCCTGCCGGCGGCGGACCAGCTTGAGCGCCGCCTCGCTGGCCTCGGTGCCCGAATTGGCGAAGAACACCCGCCCGTCCGTGCCCAGCAGCCCCAGCAGCCGCTCGGCCAGCTCGACCTGCCGCGCGTGCAGGAACAGGTTCGAGGAGTGCGCCAGCCGGCCAACCTGCTCACTGACCGCCGTGACGATGGCCGGATGGGCGTGCCCGAGGGCGCTGACCGCGATCCCGCCGATCAGGTCCAGGTAGGAGCGGCCGTCGACGTCCCAGACCACGCAGCCCTGTCCGTGGTCCAGGGCGACCGGCGGCAGGCCGTAGGTCGCCATGATGGCCGCCGCGTAGCGCTCTTGCAGCCTCTCGGTCTCCGGCAGTTCCTGCGGGCCGCTCATCGGCTCGTCCTTTCCGTCATGGGGTCACCATCGTCCCGATCCCGGAGTCGGTGAAGATCTCCAGCAGGACGGCATGCGGCAGCCGCCCGTCCAGGACGTGCGCCTGCGGCACCCCGCCCCGGACCGCCGTCAGGCAGGCCTCCATCTTGGGGATCATCCCCTCGCTGAGCCCGGGCAGCATGGCCGCCAGCTGATCGGCCGACAGGTCGCTGATCACCTCGGGAGCTGGTCCCGGCCCCGTGGTAGGCGTTACTGCGCCCCCTGCCTCGCTGCCCGGCCAGTCCGCGTACAGGCCGGCCACGTCGGTCAGCACGATCAGCTTGGCCGCGCCGAGCGCCACCGCCACCGCGGCGGCGGCCGTGTCCGCGTTGACGTTGAATATCCCGCCCGACTGGCTGCGCGCGACGCTGGAGATGACCGGGATCCGGCCGTCGGCCAGCAGGGCGCTCACCGCGCCCGGGTTCACCGTCTCGACCTCGCCGACCTGGCCGAGGTCGACCGGCACGCCGTCCACGCTGGCCTCCAGCCGCCGCGCCGTCAGGAGCTGCGCGTCCTCCCCCGACATGCCGACGGCGAACGGCCCGTGCTGGTTGATGAGCCCGACCACCTCCCGGTTCACCTGCCCGGTCAGCACCATCCGCACGACGTCCATCGTCTCCGGGGTGGTCACCCGCAGCCCGGCCCGGAAGGTGCTGGCCAGGCCGAGCCGGTCCAGGTGCGCGCTGATCTGCGGGCCGCCGCCGTGCACCACGACGGGCAGCAGCCCCGCGTACCGCAGGAACACCACGTCCTGCGCGAACGTGGCCCGCAGGCTGTCGTCGGTCATGGCGTGGCCGCCGTACTTGATGACGACCGTCTGGCCGTGGAACCGCTCCAGCCACGGCAGCGCCTCGATCAGCGTGGCCGCCTTGGCGAGAGCGCCCGCCGTCGGCTCACCCGCGAGGGTCGGCGCCGTCATGTCGAGTACGCCGAGTTCTCGTAGACGTACTCGGCGGTCAGGTCGGTGGTCAGGATCGTCGCCGCGTGCGGGCCGGCCGACAGGTCGATGGTGATGGTCACGTCCCGGGGCTTGAGGTCCACTGCGGAGCGGTCCCCGGCGGCGAAGCCGCCGCGGCACACCCAGACGCCGTTCATCGCCACGTTCAGCTGGTCCGGCTCGAACACCGCGCTGGTGGTGCCGACCGCCGCCAGCACCCGCCCCCAGTTCGGGTCCTCGCCGTGCAGGGCGCACTTGAGCAGGTTGCAGCGGGCGATGGCCCGGCCCACGGTGACCGCGTCCGCCTCGCTGGCCGCGCCGGTCACCTCGATCGAGATGGCCTTGCTGGCCCCCTCGGCGTCCTGCTGCATCTGCCGGGCCAGGTCGGCGCAGGCGCCGGTCAGCAGGCCGGTGAACCCGGCCAGCTCCGGCCGGGTGCCGGCCGCGCCGCTGGCCAGCAGGAGCACCGTGTCGTTCGTGGACATGCAGCCGTCGGTGTCCAGCCGGTCGAAGGTCTGGCCCACCGCGCCGCGCAGCGCCTCGTCGAGCTCGGCGGACGGCAGGTCGGCGTCCGTCGTGAGCACGACGAGCATCGTGGCCAGCGCCGGGGCCAGCATGGCCGCGCCCTTGGCCATGCCGCCGATGACGTAGCCGGGGCCAGCTACCGAGCAGGTCTTGGGGACCGTGTCCGTCGTCCGGATCGCGTTCGCCGCGGCCAGCCCGCCGTCGGCGGCCGCGGCCGTGGCTGCCGCGGTGACGCCCGCGAGCAGCCGGTCCATGGGCAGCCGGTCGCCGATCAGCCCGGTCGAGCAGACGGCGATCTCGCCGGCCCCGACCTCGCCGAGCCCTGACCCGGACAGCACCGCGGCCAGGTGCTCGGCGGTGTGGTGGGTGTCGGCGAAGCCGGCCGGCCCGGTACACGCGTTAGCGCCGCCGGAGTTGAGCACCACGGCGCGCAGCTGGCCGGCGGCCAGGACCTGCCGGCTCCAGAGCACCGGGGCGGCCTGCACCCGGTTGGAGGTGAAGACCCCGGCCGCCGCGCGCGACGGCCCGTCGTTGATGACGACCGCGACGTCGGCCCCGCCGGACGCCTTCAGGCCGGCGGCCACACCCGCCGCGCGAAACCCCTGCGGGGCGGTAACGGTCACGGGGCGACTCCGCTGGCGGTCAGGCCGGTCCCCTCGGGGAGACCGAGCATGAGGTTGGCGTTCTGCACGGCCTGGCTCGCCGCCCCCTTGCCCAGGTTGTCAATGGCGGCCACCACGACCGCGCGGCCGGCTCGCTCGTCGACGGCGGCCTGCAGGTGCACGCCGTTGGACCCCGCTACCGAGGCGGTCGCCGGCCAGCGGCCCTCGGGCAGCAGGCAGCAGAACTCCTCGCCGGCGTAGGCGGCCGCGAGGGCGGCG
>JGI20188J14859_1000118_pt1 | contig 10841 bp, 11 predicted proteins | sample NGESurshal072012_7_FD_14859 | JGI IMG/M metagenome (IMG submission 14859) | reverse complement strand
CTCCAATCAGACCATCACCCCGGCGGGCCGCGTGTTTGTCCTGCCGGTCATCCCGGCCTGCCAGTCGGGCACCCAGCGGGCCTGCGACGCCTGGCTGGCCCGCCAGCACCTGCGGCGGCGGATTGCCTACCAGCCGGCGAGCCGTTTCTGGGCGTTCCAGGGTTACGAGACCGCGATCTTCCTGGCCCTCGCCCTCGGCCTCGCCGCCGGCTGCATCTGGTGGGTCCGCTATCGCCTGTCCTGACCGGGCCCGCCGGGCGCCCGGCCAGGACGGGCCCCGTATGATCCTGCCGTGCCGGAGGGCCAGATCTCCGTCGATGACCCGCGCGCGCCGGACGTCGTTGACCTGCTGCAGCGCCATCTGGCGTTCGCCCACTCGCACAGCCCGCCGCAGGATGTCCATGCTCTCGGCCTCGACGGCCTCCTCGATGCGGCGGTCACGTTCTTCAGCTTCCGACGCGACGGCCAGCTGCTCGCCGTCGGGGCGCTGAAGCAGCTGGACCGGCACCACGCGGAGCTCAAGTCCATGCACACCGCGCAGGCGGCGCGGGGGCGCGGGATCGGCCGGGCGATGGTCGAGTACCTGATCGGCGTGGCCCGCGAGCGCGGCTGCCGCCGGGTCAGCCTGGAGACCGGCACCATGGCCGCGTTCGCCCCGGCGCGGTCGCTGTACGCGAGCGCGGGGTTCGAGCCCTGCGCGCCATTCGGCGATTACCACCCGAGCCTCAACAGCACCTGCATGACGCTGGCCCTGGACGGGCTCGGGCCAGGTGCCCGGATGGGGCACGGCGCGGCCTCGGACTCTGACGGCTAGGAAACGGACAAGATCCGCCACCGCTCGCCGGGCCAGCATGATCAGCCGGGTCATGGGTCGCCGCTGCTGTTCGCGAGGAGATTGCCGCGATGGGTCATCCCCGGAGGCGGGCGAGCGCTTTGATGACTGGTTCTGTCCCGTCCTCGCGAGCGAGCCGACTCGCCTGCGCCTGCGCCCGGTAGGACGGGCGGGTAACCGCATCCCGCATTGCGGCGGTGAGCGCCGGGGCGGAGAGCCTCTTGTAGGGGATGGGCGGCGGCCCCGTGCCAAGCGCAGCGAGCCGGGCCGCCCAGAACGGCTGGTCGCCGAGCTTCGGCACGCTCACGGCAGGGATTCCGGCGCGGAGTTGTCGAGGAAGCCGCGCAGGCGGGCGTCTGTCGTCATCGCCACGATTTCCGCCAGCAACTTCAGCGAGCCGCTGGCGCGCACCGACGCGCTATTCCTCACCGTCACCACCGGGCCATGTCGAAGACACTTTCATGCAATCGATCACGACCGGGCCGGGCCTATGCGAAAGCCCGAGGCTAGAGGATGTTGATCGCGCGGGAGATCACGAGCGCGGCCAAGGCGAGGGACGCTGCCGCTTCGAGCATCATGAGGGCCTTGGCCCATGGTTTGATCGCTGAAGTCTCGGCAGGACTGAAGGCGGTAGAGGTCCAGAACGACAGGGACAGATAGTCGAGGAAGCGCGGTACCCAGCCGGGGGTCACGTAATCCGTGTGCTGCATCTCCGGGAAGACAAACGCCGGGTTCTGGTCCGGGTAATGTGCCCGTGCGGCGGCGCCACCGCGATCGAGGTCCCAGTACCACAACGCGAACGCGATCACGTTCGTGGCCCAGATCACGCCGCCGGCGGCCAGCTCCCCGGCTGGGTTATTCGCATAGAGCTTGCTGTTGGTCAGGATGTCCACCACAAGCCGGCCGGCGGCCAGCAGGTTCGCCAGAGTGATGACCGCAATGACGATGCCCATGAGCACCCGCAGCCAGGTTTTCTGCCGGTCAATGCGGCCTGGGTCACCGGCGATCAGCACTGCCAGCAACGTGAGCAGCACCACCGGGATCACCCATACGGGCTGTACCCGGTACCGCGCAGGGAGGACCACGTGCAGGCCGACGACAGCGATGATCGCCAAGGCGATCGGCCACCAGTGCTCACCCCGTTCGGCAGCCGGGGCCAGCTCGATCGCGGGCCAGCGGGGCGTCTTTCGCTCGGCAGGCATACTCCATGATGATCACGGCATAGCTGAAGTCAACCGTGCGGGACCCAGCCGAGCCGTGTCCGCCCGCCAAAAGGCACTGGCCACGGCCTGTGGGATGCCAAGTCTGTAGTGCGGGCCTTGACCTGGCCTTTCATGCTGCTCGGTGTGCTCGCTGGTGCATCCGCAGTGTCGGGGGCAGGCTGTCGCAGAACAGCTGATCAGGGCCGGCCAGCCGCCGAGCCGCGCGAAGATCAGGTACAGCAGGCGAAGGGGCAGTTTCAGGCGTCGGCGACTCTGCCGGCGCCCGGCTGCCGGCAGAGCCATTCCGCAAAGGACCTGGATTCATCCGTGCCAGGTTGCGCGCCGCCGGGCAGGGCTTGGGCGAACACGAGCGCGGCGGTGGCCTGGAGTTCGCTGCGCAGCAGGTGGGGGGCGCCGGTCGCCTCGAAGCCGAGGGACCACCAGTCCTGGCCATTCACGCGAACTTCGGTGAGTTCCACCCTGCACTCCGGCTGCTGGCCCGGCCCCGGGACGCGCGCCACGAGCGGCCCGCTGGCCCGCGAGAACCGGCTAATGCGCCGCCTCTTGCGTACTGCCCTCCAGTCGGCCGGTTCGCCGCGGTCCTGGACGGGCGCGCAGAAGGGAAAGGACCACTTCTGCCAGGACTCCATGCGTCCGCGGGCCCGGCCGGCCACCTCGAGGATTCCCGGGCTGCCGCGGTACACCTTCACCTCCAGCGCCCCGCCCCCGCGGACCTTCACCGACAGCTCGCGCAACCGCGGACCCAGGAGATAGGTGTCCTCGCGCGACTCCGTCCCGGCCGGGAAGCGTGCGAACCATTCGGCAACCGCGGTCTCCAGCTGGCCCGGGAAGATCCAGCGCACCTCAAGGGTGCGACCTCCTTCGGTGACCGTGCTGTGAGGCGGTTCAGTCGGCATCGCCTTCTGCTCCTGACACGGCCGGCCCCGCGCGCAGCTGCCGCACGCCTGCGCTTGCGTCAGGCCAGCCGGGTACTGCACGGTCCCCATCGCCGGGCCGGGCAGGGCGTCGCCGGGAAGCGCGGATCAGGCGCACCACCAGAGCTCCGGCCAGCAAGCGGGCGGCCTTCGCCAGCACCACTACCCGGTATTCCTCCTTCTCGCGGGAGGGGATGACGGGCTTATTAGCACGCTCCGCGCTGGCGGTGACCACTGCCGGATCCTCAGGACTTGCCGGACTCGTAGACCTCGGTGAACAGGTCACCCTGGGCGGCCCCGGCGGCGGGCTTGTCGCCGCCGCGGCCGCGCAGCACGAAGGCGATGCCTACTGCGACCACGGCGCCGGCGATCGGCCCCGCGAGGTAGACCCAGTAGCTGGTAAAGGTGGTGCTGGCCAGGTCGGGGCCGAACGTGCGGGCCGGGTTCATCGAGGCGCCGGAGATAGGGCTGCCCCACAGGCCGGCCAGGGCGATGTAGCCGCCGACCCCGAAGGCACCTATGATGCCGACGTTCTGGGCCCCGGAGGCGGTGCCCAGGATCACGCTGACCAGGCCCACGGTCAAGATGAATTCCATCCAGAACGCGGCTCCGGCGGAGTAGCCGGAGGCCGGGTAGTTGCTCCCGTACTTGGCCGAGACGTTGATGACAGCGCGCAGGAACAAGGCGGCCAGGGTCGCCCCGGCTAGCTGGGTGATGACGTAGCCCGGGACGCGCCACCACGGGAAGTCGCGGCGCAGGGCGAAGGCGATGCTGACGGCCGGGTTCAGGTGCGCACCGGAGATCTTGCCCATGAACAAGATGATGGCCATGACCGTCAGCGCGGGCGCCACGACCGCGGCGCCGTGGCTGATCACCCCCGGGAAGGCGTGGCCCATCATCCCCCCGCCGGCCGCCGCCAGCACTAGAAAGAAGGTGCCGAGCAGCTCGGAGAACAGCCGCCGCCACTCCTGCCGCGGGTCGTTGAAGTCGGTGATGCGGTCGATGAGGTTCTTTTCGTAGCGGGCCAGCGGGCCTAGCGGGCTCGGCGTGGGTGCTTGCTGTCCGGTGGTCATGGCTGCCTCCCTTCGGGGTCAGGGTGGAGAACACGCGGCCGGGCACCAGAGACGGGATGGCAGGTCATCACAGCCTTCTCCGGGGTGAGCCTGGCTGACAGCCAGCTGGTTGCCTGCCAGCACCCCGGCCGCGGCGAGCAGCTGCAGGACGGCCGCGAACAGGACCAGGCCGTAGCCGTGGCCTTCCGCGTGCCGCCCGTCCGCGCCGCTGTCCGGGTTGATGGGTTGCCGATGTCATTGTGACCCCCCATTCCGCAATCGCCGGAACCTTGATCCCGCGGTCCCTTACCGACGCCATCACGATCCACCTCCTGGGGCGCAGCGGCATCCCCCCAAAGGGATGAAAAGGGACAGGCCGCCTCTCGCCGGTCGAGGAGGCCGAGATCTCGCGAGCACGAGACCGCCCCGGCTTCTGGACCTGGCACGGACGGCAGGCCATGGACAGCCATCCCAAGTGCCAGGACGCTCATGCGGGAGATCGATGAGCTGCTCAGGCGTCCCCCCGGCCCGGGACCATGGCCGGCGTGGCCCGGGCGCTTCGGGCCGGCTGTCGAATGAGCGCGGTCCAAGCATTTAGGGAGTATCGGCGCTGATTGCCGCCTCACGCTGCCAGGCGGTCGCCCGGTCCCGTGAGCTGGGATTCCTGGAAGGGCGACGACTAGTCTTTCATGCCATCGGGGGGATGAAGCTCACCCCCGCACGAGGTCGAATGGTCCTCGACAGCGAACGGAGGCACATGGGCGAGAGGGCGAGATTCCAGGAGACCCTGCGCAAGCTGGCGATGATCGACGAAGGCTTCGTCCAAGACCAGGCCGGGCTCAGGCTAGGCCCGGCCCGGACATCGGCCCTGGACCCCAAGACCGCGGCGTTGCTCCAGCTAGGGGCGTCGGTGGTCATCGGCTCATCGGCGGTCTGCCTGGAATGGAGCGCCACCCGGGCGATGGCGGCGGGCGCGACCGAGGACGAGATCGCCGACGTGCTGCTGGCGATCGCCCCGGTGGCCGGGCTCGGTCGGGTCGTCTGCGCCGCTCCCGATGTGGCGACCGCGCTCGGGTATGACATTGCGGCCGCGCTGGAGGAACCGGATGATCACTGACGGCTCCTCAGCTGGTCATGTCGCCCTGTCGATGGACCGGTGGCTCGTTCTGCCCAGGAGACGCCGGTGAGCAACCCAGGGCAATCGGATGTGCGGATCGGTAGCGACAGCGAGCGCAGATCTTCGTGCAGCCTGCAGCTCCAGCGCAGTTCGCGGCTGCTGAGGGACCGCTCGGGGTCGATGGGCACCTCGGTCCGGCTGAGCCCGATGACCGCAGGCAGCTCCATGCTCAAGCCGCTCCGCGGTGCCGGGGCCAGCAGATCGGGACGCAAATGATCGTCCTCAGCCTCGTTCTCATCGGCTTGGCGATCACGCTCGAACCCATCCCGCTCACCGCGTTCATCCTTGTTCTCGCGTCCAAGGGCGGCGTGCGGAAGGGTGCCGCGTTCATCTTCGGCTGGCTCCTGTCACTCGTGATCGTGATTGCGTTCACGGTGCTCGTCACCCAGAACAAGCCGCCGAAGCCCAGCACGGCTCCCTCGCTGGCAGCACTCGCAGCCAAGCTCGCCATCGGCGCCGGGCTGCTGGTGATCGCGATCCGGCATTACCGGAAGATGGGGAAGCCGAAACCGCCGAAAAAGCCCCCCAGGTGGCAGACCGGCATCGACCACATGACGCCGTGGTATGCCATCGGGCTCGCCCCGCTCACCCAGCCCTGGGGACTAGTTGCTGCGGGTGTCTCGGTCATCGTCGAGGCCAAGCTCTCGTCCTGGGAGAGTTACCTAGCGCTCGTGCTGTTCTGCGTCATCGCCACATCCTCGATCCTCGCGCTGGAGATCTACGCCGGATTCCGCCCCGAACCAGCGCAACAGTTCCTCGCCCGGATGCGGCACTGGATCGATACCCATACTGACCAGGTCATCATCATCGTGTCCCTGGTACTCGGCTTCTGGCTGGTCGCGAACAGCATTTACTACCTCGTCACCTAGCTGCGGCTCTCACCGGATCCCTGTGAGGCCAGAACTCGGCTACAGGCCTCGACCTCGCCTTCTACGCGCGCTCCCGAGTCAATTTAAGCCGGGGCAGTCTCGTTCGTAGGTGACCGTCTGAAGCTTGCGCGGCTTGGTCTCCGAGCTGGGCGAAGACGAGCTGGTGCGGGCGGATTGGATAGTCAAGGCCCGTCGTGTCGTGCGATAGTGGCCAGTAGATAGGCGCTGCCCTAGATCCCGACAGCGCGCGCAACTGCTTGCCGGGGGACAAGTGAGCAGTGCATGTTGCTGTGTCGTCACCGACGAGTCTGCGGCTAACCGCCAGAGTGCTGCCCCCGCACTGGGCCGCCGGGCGCTTGGACGGCGGCAGGCCGTGTTGCCCGGGGAGCCGCTGACGACAGGCGCTGCGGAGCAGGACGCTTCTCAGGCTGGCGTTCGGGCTGAGTCCCTGGCGCCGGGTGCTGCTCCTTGGAGACAGCAGCGGGGGAGTTCCGCCGCGCTAATCGGCTTCCTGGCGGAGAAAGTTCTCAGCCGTCAGCCCGCCCGGCTCTGCGCATCGTTGTGTGCCGCCATCTCCGGGTCGGCATCATGGACGGCCGGATGGAAGGCGACTACACCGAGGCATTCGAGCTTGTCTGGCCCCGCTGCGGTGGCGATCCCTGCCTGGATTACTCCGAGATCCCGTCCCGGCTTCAGTGGCTCCGCGGGTCGCGCATGCTGGAGGCGACCCTCGCAGCCCATGGCAAGCACCTTGGATTGGCCCCTTCACCGAACCGGGCAATACCCTGAAGTCCAGGTGCCTGTTCTGCAGAGTGGGGCTGGAGGTCACTGGTGACGTCCGTTATCTCCGGCAGGGGTCATGCGACCGCTCCAAGACTCAGCTTCGAGCTATCCAATTCGAAATTCGAGTTCCCGCGGGGCCGTCCGGGAATCGTCGCCCGGACAGCCCTGGTCGATCGGCTTGTTGCTGCCCAAGCGCCCGTCATTACGGTGATCGCACCACCCGGCTATGGCAAGACAACGGTTCTGGCGCAGTGGGCCGAACGAATCGGACCGCGCGTGGCGTGGGTCTCCTGCGACGATGGGGACAACGATCCAGTTGTGCTGCTGAGCGCTCTTGCGGTTGCGCTGGACAGAATCGAGCCTCTGGACCCGAAGATATTCCAGACGCTGGCCTCCTCGGGTGCCGGCATTACCGCAGTCCCCCAGTTCGTGTCCGACATCGCCTTGATGCGCCGGCCTGTCACAGTGGTGCTGGACCATGCAGAGGCAGTAACGAACAAGCAGTGCCTAAGCGCGATCGCCGAGTTCGGCCTGCGCCTCCCGCCTGAATGGCAGTTCGCGCTGGCTTCACGCGCCAACGTGCCTCTTCCAGCGGCGCGCTTGCGTGCCCTGGGCGGCATCTTCGAAGTCACCGCCGAAGATCTAGCGATGGGACCTCTGGAGGCGTTCTCATTGCTGAAGGGCGCGGGCGCTGAGGTCAGTGACGCTAACATCCACGATCTCCTGCAACGGACCGAGGGATGGCCCACCGGGCTGTATATCGCCGCGCTAGCCATGAAATCTGGCACCCGGCAGAGAAGCGGTGACTTTACTTTCACTGGCGACGATGTCTTCATGGGCGACTATCTTCGCTCTGAACTCCTCGACCGGGTCTCAGGCGCGGAAGCGTCGTTCCTCACCCGCACTTCGGTTCTGGACAGGATGTGCGGATCTGTCTGTGACGCCATCCTGGCCGAGACGGGATCTGCGCGTGTGCTAGAACGGCTGGAGGACGGGAATCTGCTGGTGGTCCCGCTCGACCGCCGCCGCGAGTGGTACCGCTATCATCATCTGCTCCGAGAGTTGCTGCAGTCGGAACTTCGACGCCGCGAGCCCGATCTGGTCCAGGATCTCCACTTCCGGGCGGCAGCCTGGTTCGAGGCGAACGCGATGCCTGAGACTGCCATCGATCATGCCCAAGCGGCAGGAGACTATGACCGAGTGGCCCGTCTTCTTCTGGACCTGGCCCAGCCGGTCTGGGCTAGTGGCCGGGTCGAGACAGTGCTGCGCTGGATGGAGTGGATCAGGGATATAACCTCAGCTGAGCACTACGGCGCGATCGCTGTGCACGGTTCGTTGATCTTTGCTCTCCTCGGCAAGCCAGGCGAAGCCGAACGCTGGGTCGGCGCCGCCGAACGTGCGTCCTCCACGGGAATTCTTCCGGACGGAAGCACGATGGAGGGCACACTCGCATACCTGCGCGCGATCTCGTGCCGCGGTGGCGTCGGCGAGATGCGGCGGGATGCGCAGACCGCCTGGGAGGGGCTGAGTCCGGCCAGCCCGTACCGGGCGACGATGCTGTATACCGAAGGTATTTCCTACCTGCTGGAGGATGATCCGGCCCAGGCTGGCCCTATTCTCGCTCGCGCATACGAAGTCGCGACCAGCGCCGGCGCCTTGCCATTGGCCGCTCTCATCCTCGCCGAGCAGTGCTACGTGGCAGCCGAACTCGATGACTGGCCCCAGGTGACGGCGCTCGCGCGCCGCGCGATCGCCATAGTAGAGGCCGGGCATTTCGAGGATTACTGGACAAGTGCGCTCGTCTATGCCTGGGCGACTCGGGCTGCGTGGCATGAAGGAGACATCTCCCAAGCAAGGTCTTACCTCGGGCGTGCCTCTCGGCTGAGACCCCTGCTCACCTACGCCCTGCCCGTTGTTTCAGCCCAGGCGCTTCTCGAGATGGCTCACTCATACATCACACTCGCCGACTCCGGTGGCGCCGCAGCGGTCCTGATGCAAGTCCACGACGTTCTCCAGCAAAGGCCAGACCTTGACGTACTCCGCGAACTAGCGGATCAGCTAAAGTCCAGACTCGCCACGATCAAGGCAGGGACCGTCGGTGCGTCGGCACTGACTGCGGCTGAAATGCGGCTCTTGCCCCTCCTGTCCACGCATCTCTCGTTCCGGGAGATCGGCGAGCGGCTGTTTGTTTCCTCTCACACGGTCAAGACGCAGGCGTACTCCGCGTACCGGAAGCTCGGGGTATCGACACGCAGCGAGGCGGTCGCTCGCCTGCACGAACTCGGCCTGGACCGCTAGGACGCATCGGCTACGGACACGCACGCATTTTCAGGCGCCGACGATATCTGGATCATCGTGACCTCAGATCAGCTCAAGCTGCTGGGCTCGGCGGACTGCCTCGCTGCGGTGAGTTACCGCCAGCTTGCGGTAGATGCTTTTGAGGTGCGTCTTGACGGTGTTGATCGAGATGTACATCTCGCTGGCCACCTCAGCGGTGTTCAGCATGCCTGAGACGTGTCGCAGCACCTCCCTCTCGCGGTCAGTGAGCGGCTCGACCACTACGATCGCGGGCTGATCTGGGAGGTCCAACGGAGCCGGGCGGTGATAGCTGCGCGGGGTCTGGCCCACCAGGCGCTCGTAGCTGTGGGCCAGTCCAGGGTCACTCCGTAGCACCTGCGTCATCCAGCCGCGCTCCATGACGACCGGTAGCCTGAACTGCTCACGTTGAGCCAGCCGAAGCGCGGACGCAAGTGACCGATGGCCTCGCGCGCGGTCGCTGCCGTTGTAGCTGAGATGGGCGTCAACTAGCCAGGTCTGCAGCCGTACCCGTTCGGACGCCCCACCATGGGCGGCTAGCGCGGGTGCGAGCGCGCGTGCTGCCTTGCTGGTGTCTCCGGCGGCCGCCCAAGCCTGCGCGTGCATGACCGCCGCCTCCAGCGAGCTATCGCAGTCGACCCGCTCGACTGCGGCGAGCGCTGATCGCATGTCGCCGGCGGCAACGCATGCTCGCCACTCGACCAGGCTCAGCTTTTGCTCGAGCCAGCCCGGAACATACCACCCGGACCGTGCCTTAGCCACGCACTGCGCGGCTGCTTCTGCGCGTCCCTCGACTAGGCCAGCACGTGCGGCTACCAGGCAGGCCACCGCCGCGATCAGCCTGTCCGGGCTTGCGCTGAGGGCGGCGTCCGCCTGCTGGAGAAGACTGCGCGCCTCGCGCAAATCATTGCGCTCCAGGTGTACCCAAGCCAGTGCGACGAGCGCCGCAGGGTTCGACTGCTGAACAGCCGGATACCCCCCGCCAGCCGTGGCCGCCGCTGCCGCCAGGGTGGCCAGCTCCGCAGCGCGGCACAGCCAGCCGCGCATTGTCTCCGCCAGCGCCAGATGCCCAAGGCAGTCGGCTCGTTCGTAGTCCGCACCCGAAGCTGTTGCGATAGCGACCCCCAGATCCAGGACACTGGTCGCCTTCTCGAAATCGCCTGACCACAGCTCGACAGCCCCGCGGCTGGCCAGGACTCGGGCGCTGATCTTAGGATGCCGGACGAGCTTGTCCCCCGAGATCCTGCTGACCAGAACCTCTGCGCGGGTTGCGGTCGCTGCGGCCACCGTAAGGTCACCAGCGCGACGAGAAGCGGCGAGGCGGATCATCGCGGCGGCCAGCCGGCCCGGAGCCTCCTGATCGGCGGGAAGCCGCTCGAGGATGGCTTCCGCGGCAGCCAGCGCGGCGACGGAGGATTCATGCTGGCCAGCGGCCAGCGCGGCTGCAGCGGAGACCAGGTAGGGCTGGGGCTCGGTCCAGGCTTCATCGTCCGGCATGCTCAGGAATTCGGCGGCCAAGGACCGGCTGCCCTGCGGCTCAATAATCGAGCTGATCGCCAGGCCGCCGATGACCATGCTGGTGGCGAGCTGCCAGTCGTCCGCTTGAGCGGCGTGCCGAATCGCGTCGATGAGCGAGCCGTTCCGCTCATAGATGCGAGCGGCTCGCCGATGCAGT
>JGI20188J14859_1000115_pt1 | contig 10949 bp, 10 predicted proteins | sample NGESurshal072012_7_FD_14859 | JGI IMG/M metagenome (IMG submission 14859) | reverse complement strand
GGGGCCGTCCGCTGTTCCGGCTGGCGGGAATGGGGGCGAGCCGCCGGAGGCGGCCGGCGGGCCGGGCCTGGCGGGCCGGGTGGCTGCCGGGCCGGGCCTGTGGGAGGACCGGCTGGCTGGCCTGCGGCGGGAGGGCCTGGTCGGGGAACTGCTGGCTGACGGCGTGATCGCTGCGGCGGTGGCCGAGGGCGGGCACGGGCACCGCCTGGACCGGGCGCTGACCGCGGAGGTGACCGCGCTGTGCGTTATCGCGGGTGCCCTTTTCCCTGATCAGGGGTATGACCTAATCCTGGCCAAGGTGTTCGGGATGCCCGGTGTGCCGGTGAAGCCGGGCACCGTGACGCCGTCCGGCCCGGCGCTGTCCAAGGCGCGGGAGCGGCTGGGCGAGCAGGTCATGCGGCGGGCCTTCGAGCTGGACGCCGCCCGCCCGGACATCGTGCCTGGTGCGGGCCGGCACCGCGTTCGGCCTGGAGCTGACCGTTTTCGACGGCACCACCGCCGAGGTGTTCAATGATCCTGGGCTGGCGGCGGAGTTCGGGGTGCCTGAGGACGGCACCAAGCCGAAGATCCGGATCGTCGCGCACCTGCAGGCCGGCACGCGCCGGTGGAAGGCCGCCGCGGTCGGCGGCTACCACGACGGCGAGAATGCCCTGGCCGATGAGCTGGAAGACTCCCTGAGCGAGGGCATGATCAACCTGGCCGACCGGGGGTTCTTCTCCATGAGCCGGTGGATCCGTTTCTCCCGCGCCGGCGCGCACCTGCTGTGGCGGGTCAAGAACAGCGCCCGGTCCGTCCCGTTCAAGACCATCCGGACGCTGGCCGACGGGTCGGAGCTGGTCCTGCTGCGCGAGAGCAGCGCCATGCTCGGCACGCGGCGCCGCGACGCCGGGGACAAGACCCTGCCCCGCCTGCCGGACACCTTCGCGCGCCTGGTCAGCTTCACCGTCCTGAGCCGCGCCGGCAGCGGCCGCATGAAGACCACCGCGATCCGGGTGCTGACCACGCTGCTGGACCCGGGCCTGTACCCCGCAGGCGAGCTCGCCGCCCTGTACGCAAGGCGCTGGCAGGTAGAAACTGCGTTCTTGCACCTGAAGAAAACCGTGCGCGGCCCCCGCCGCGTCCTGCGCGGACGCTCCGTCACGCTCGTCCGCCAGGAAGCATGGGCGCTGCTGCTCGTCCACAACATGATCGCCGCCATCGCGGCGCAGGCGGCCTCCAGCGCCGGCCTCGACCCTGATGCCCTCTCATTCACCGCCGTGCTGTCCCTGGTCCGCTTCCACGCCACCGCCGACAGCTGCTGCAAGCACTGCGGCAAGCGCCCGGCCAGCGCAGACGACCCGCTCGCGCCGCTGACCACCGCGATCCTCGCCCACCCGCGCGACCGGACAGGCCGAAGACGTACATCCGGCCGGACCCCCGCCGAACGACGGAACTGGCGCACCGAAGAAGCGACCTACACCATCACGATCGTCCGGTCGAATCTTCCGAAAACAGACACATGTCCCGGAAGTTAAGGGCAGTGGGTGCCGGGGAGGCAGCAGCCGCCTTCGGCGGCAACCATGTGCTTCCCCGGCCCGCCGCGCACCCGGACGGCGGCCCGCGGTGGCGGCCGAGCGCAGGGACGGCGATAGCTGTGCTGCGTCACCTCACCGACCGGGCCGGGCGTCCTGCCCTGCCACGCTCGACCGTGCGGCTGCGCTTGACCGCCCTCTACGGTTCGCTGTTCCTCCTGTCGGGCGCCGGGCTCCTGGCCATCACCAACGCCGTGGCCCGCGGGCTGCCCTGGCCCGGGGCCGGGGCCGGGTCCCTCCCGCTCCTTCCGAGCGGGAGCCAGCACCTTCACCAGCTGGCGGTCCAGGAAGCCCAGCAGCATGCGGCCGAACTGAACCAGCTGCTGGCCGGGTCGGCGGTCGCGCTGGGCGTCATGGCGGTGGTGTCGGTCGCGCTGGGCTGGGGCGTCGCCGGCCGCGTGCTGCGCTCGCTACGCGAGATGACCGCGGCCGCCCGGCGGATCTCTGAGGACAACCTCCAGGAGCGGCTGGCCGTGCCCGGTCCCGGCGATGAGCTCAAGGACCTCGGTGACACGATCGATGGACTGCTGGGCCGGCTGGAGGGCGCCTTCACCGCGCAGCGCCGTTTTGTCGCCAACGCCTCCCACGAGCTACGCACCCCGCTGGCGATGATGCGGACGTCGCTGGATGTGGCGGTCGCCAAGCCCGGCCGGTCCCGGCTCAGGTGATAGTGCTGGCGGACAAGCTCCGCGAAGGGCTCGACCAGGCCGACCGGCTGCTCGAAAGCCTCCTCGTGCTCGCCCGCGCGCAGCACGGCATCACCGGCGATCAGCAAACGGTCTCGCTGGGCCGGGTGCTCGCCGCCGTGATCAAGGCCCGCGGCGACGCTATCGCCGGCCTGGGCCTGCGGGTGCAGCAAACCACTGGCGGCGCCTGGACCGGCGGAGACGCCACCTTGCTGTCCCGGATGGTCGACAACGTCATCGACAACGCCATCCGCCACAACGAGCCGGGCGGCTGGATCCGCGCCGAGACCGGGGCCGACGGCCCCACGGCGCATCTGGTGGTGGAAAGCGGCCGGCCCGTCCTCGATGAGGACAGCGTCACCGGGCTGGCGCAGCCGTTCCGCCGCCTGGGCGCCGACCGCACCGGCTCAGCGAACGGAACCGGTCTCGGGCTCTCGATCGTCGCGGCGATCGCCGAAGCGTACGGCGGGTCGCTGCGCCTGCACGCACGGCCGCAAGGCGGCCTGCGGGATCAGGGCATGGCCGTGGACATCGCCTATGACGGCGTGGACGCTGCCTTCAAGATCGACGTGAACTCCTATGACGTGCTGGTCCTCGACCGTGACCTGCCCGGGCTGCACGGAGACACCATCTGCCGCATGGTCACCGATAACGGCAACCAGGTCATGGTCCTGATGCTCACCGCGGCGGACACCCCCGCAGACCGGGTCGCCGGCCTTGGCCTGGGTGCCGACGACTACCTGCCCAAGCCCTTCCACTTCCCCGAACTCGTCCTGCGGATCCGGTCCCTCGCCCGCCGCAAGCCCACCGCACAAGCCCGCATCCTCCGCGCAGCTGGAATCGAGCTGGACCCGCTGCGGCGCACCGTCACCCGCGACGGGGCGGAGATCGTCGTCTCACCCAAAGAGTTCAGCGTGCTGGAGGCGCTGATGAGAGCCGCACCGGCCGTCCTCAGCGCCGAGAGCTTGCTGGCGCAGGTATGGGACGAGAACGCTGACCCGTTCACCAAGACCGTTCAGGTCACTATCGGTCGGCTGCGCCGCAAGCTCGAAGACCCGCAAGTCATCGAGACCATCCCGAGCATGGGTTACCGGATCGCCGGCATCGGCCGTCCTCGTTGAGCCGGTCGGGATTCGGTGTCGGCACGAGCAGGTTCGCCTGATCGGCGGCCCGGCCGGGATGAGAATTGGCCCAAAAGTGAGACCAGCTTCGTAGGGTTACTACCCTCGCAGCCCCGCGAGCCCGGCATCGTGCCTGCTCAGGATGGCGGAGGATAAGAGATTCGAACTCTTGAGGGGTTGCCCCCAACACGCTTTCCAACACTGCTGACCGACGTTCACCGCTGGCCGCAACCGTTCGTGACCTGCGCGATCCGCCAGTTATGACCTCTGGCGGCCGGTCGCGGACGACGGCGAATGAGACATGAACTGAGACAAGAGCGCGTCAGAGTGATCCATGGCTATCCCAGCCGCGAGGCTCCGCGGCGCGACCTGCGGGGATTTGTTTCCGGCTGAATGCTGCGAATTAGACACAAGCTGAGCGACGGTCGCGCGATTCCTACTGGCCCTTCAACGGGCCGATCCAGCGCTCGCTCGCGCTGAGCCCGTCAGGATTGCCTCCGAGAACACCCTCGATGGCCCTGGCGATGGCGGCGATGGCGTCCTTGGACCGTGTCCGTGCCAACGGGAGCAGAACCAGGCCCGCGTGGACCCTTCCTTGCGCTAGATACTCGGCTGCGAGCGGGCGGAAGTCCTTAATGTTGTTCGTCACCACCGCGCGGCCCTCGCTGCACGCCGCCTCGAACACAACCCGATCGCTGCGCCCGGCGAGATCATCGCGCTGGGCGACGGCATCCACGTCGTAGCCGGCCTTGCGCAGTAGCGTCGCGATCTGAGGTGACAATTGCTCATCCAGGAGGGCCCTCACGAGCGCAGCGCCTGCTCTCCGGCGGCAGCAGCCGCTCGGCCGCGCTCGTACTCTGCCTCGTTGAGCGCGATCTCGCTGTCGATCTCCTCCCGGTACTCGCCGTAATACGTCACGGCCGCCTCTACCAGCCCGGCGGGGAGCTCCAGGTAGTCGGCAGCCTCGGCGAGCGACCCGTCGTTGTCGCGTACCGTCGCGACTACTTCCCAGACATCCAGCCCGCGGCCGAGAAGACTGGCACGACGACCGCTCGGCCCACCGAGGAACTGGATGAGCGGGTGCGCGTCGTGGCGCAATCCCTCCTCAACGTAGCGCTGAGCGAGGGTGCGTTCCGGCAGTCCAGCCCGGCGGGCCCACTCTGAGAGCCGCTGCCGAAGACCTGGGGCAAGCCGCAAGGTGTAGTGATCAGCCACTACTTTAGTGTACCACAGCGTGTCACGCTGCGACACACACCGCCCTGGCGTGTCCTTCGAAACACTTTCCAGTTCTCAGCCTCCATCTCTGCGAAGCGATCGTTGCCCTAAAGGATCGCTAGTGCCCCGGCGAAAGAGATCTGGCCAAGGGCGAAGCATGGCTGTCACCGCTAGAGAGTGACCTCAGCGACACCCCGCCCCAGCCACCCATCGTGACCACTGACCTGGCGTGAGTAGGCCGGCCGGATGGTAATTACGGGGCGGCGAACGGGAGGACAGGCCAGATGCAGGTCAGGCGGAAGTGCTGATGATCCGGTATCCGATGCCCGGTATGGTCGCGATGATGGGCGGTTGTCCGAGCTTCCGGCGGAGCCGGCTCATGGTGACCGACACTGTGGCCGTGAACGGGTCGGCGTGCTCGTCCCAGGCCTGTTCCAGGAGGTCCTCGGCGCTGAGGGCGGCGTGATCGGCTCGCATGAGCGCTTCGAGGACCGCGAACTCCTTGCCAGAGAGATCAAGTTGCCGCCCGTCGCGGCGGGCAACATGGCGCAGGGGATCGAGTTCGACGCCGGCCGCGCGGAAGACACGGGACCTGGCCGCGGGCTGACGACGGGCCAGAGCGCGGATCCTGAGCACCAGTTCGGGGAAGTGGAAGGGCTTGGCTAGGTAGTCGTCCGCGCCGAGGCTCAGGCCGCTGACGCGGTCGTCGGGGGAACCGGATGCGGTCAGCATGAGCACCATGACTGGCTTGCCGCTGCTGGCGATCATCCGGCAGATCGTGTCACCGTGCACCCCGGGCAGGTCACGGTCGAGGACGATGACGTCATAGGCGTTGACGTCGAGCTTGGCCGCCGCGTCCCGGCCCTCGTAGGCCACGTCGACGGCCATGCCGTGATCCCGCAGGCCCTCGGCGATGCCATCGGCGAGGCTTCAGGTGTCCTCCACGACCAGCACCCGCGGAGACGGTGACAGACCCGGGATGCCCGATTCCCTCCTTACAGCGGCCCAACAGGCGGTGTTGGACCGCTGTAGCGTAGCGCTGATCGCGGTGGTCGTCGTGGGGGCGGTGTTCGTCACCGCCGAATACCGGCGGGGCCTGATCCGCATCACCCTGGCCGCCAGCCCGCGGCGCGGCCGGGTGCTGGCGGCCAAGGCGATCGTGGCCGGCGCCATCAGCTTCGTGGCCGGGCTGGCCGCCGCTGCCGTCGTGGTCCCGGTCACTCTCCGGGTGGCACATGCGAAGGGCGCCTATGTGCTGCCGGTGGGACCGCTGACCGAGATACGGGTGATAGCCGGCACCGCGGCGCTGCTCGCCGTCGCCGCCGTCCTGACCGTCGCGGTCGGGACCCTGCTGCGGCGCAGCGCCGTCGCGGTCACCACCGGCATCGTGGTGATCGTCCTGCCCTACATCCTCGGGACGGGCGATTTGCTACCCGCCGGGGCGGAGCAATGGCTGCTGCGGTTCACCCCCGCGGCCGCCTTCGCGATCCAGCAGAGCCCCCCGCCTACCCGCAAGTCACGGCCAGCTACACGCCGACCGCCGGCTACTTCCCGCTCACCCCGTGGGCCGGCCTCGCCGTGCTGTGCGGATACGCCGCGCTCGCGCTGGTCCTGGCCTTCTACCTGCTCCGCCGGAGGGACGCATGAGCAACGCGCCGGCCGCACAACAGGCAGGCTGGACAGCCGCTCTGCCAGGCGGCCCAGACGGCAGGGGTGATGCCCCGCTCGGGCGGCTGACGGGCCTGAGCGAGGCACTGCACGCGGAGTGGACCAAGCTGCGGTCGCCGCCGTCTTCGCCGTGCTGATGATCAGCAGCGAGTACAGCTCCGGGATGATCCGCATCACCATGACTGCGGTGCCCCGCCGGGTCACCGTGCTCACCGCCAAGGCCACCATCGTCAGCGGCCTGGTGCTGGCGGCCGGGATCATCGCCGTGGCCGGCTCCCTGCTGGCCGGGCACGCCATCCTGCCCGGCCACGGCTTCACCCCGGCGCACGGGTACCTGCCGCTGACGCTGGTCGACGGGCCGGTGCTGCGCGCCGCCACCGGGTCAGTCCTCTACCTGGCCCTGATCGCGCTGCTCAGCCTCGGCATCGCCACCATCATCTGGGATCCCGGGCCTTCCATCGGGGCTGTCCTGGGCCTGCTCTACCTGGCCCCGATCATCGCCGCCGTCGTGCACGGCACCCACTGGCAGGGCGACGTCGAGCGGTACGCGCCGATGACCGCCGGGCTGACCATCCAGGCCACCACCAGCCTGCGCAGCCTGCCGATCAGCCCCTGGGCGGGCCTGGGCGTCCTGGCCGCCTGGGCAGCAGGCGCGCTGCTGCTCGGCGGGCCCTCCTCAAGGTGCGTGACGTCTGACAAGCTGCCCGCCACGGACGGCCAGGAGATGAGCGGCGGCCTGACGTACCAGCTCGTGCCCACTCCCGACCCCGGCACGCCACCGTTTGAAGCGCGAAATTGAGCCAAGACTGAGCCAGAGAATGAGACAAGCGCCGCTCAGGGGCGCCAGCGTGCCGGCCACCACAACCCGTGCTTCCGCAGGTCAGCTTGGCGGAGGATAAGAGATTCGAACTCTTGAGGGGTTGCCCCCAACACGCTTTCCAACACTGCTGATCTGTGTTCACTAAGGTTCGCCATCGTCCGTGACCTGCGTCGATGCTCTCGCACGGACGGTGGCGGACGACGGTGTACGCCGGTGAATGAGACTGAAAATGAGACTAGGCGCCGGGCGACGGCAGGCCGGTGTGGGGTTGTCCTGCATGACCTAATACCGCAAACGCGAGAGCAGGCTCCGCCGCTGGCGGGTGTGATGCAGCGGGCCGGCCGGGATGTGACAAGGAGCCTGCTCGGCACGGGTGCAGCAATTCGCAGGAGGCGGCGCTGTTGCGGGACGGGATGCAATGCCAGCAAAGCTCCCTCGGCGAGTGAGCGTTCAAAGGCTCGCGAGTGCGGGTGCTGGTCGCCTATCTGGCAGGGTATTCCGCTGATCTGGAGGAGCGAAGTCTGCGTGCCGGTGGAGGGGCTTCTACTCGCCGTTCAAATTTGCCCTCGAGGTGGCCATCGCTGGCGGCCAGTTCGGGTGGATCAGCCGCCTCGGGCCTGCTCGCCGCCGGCGCCTGAGCTGTCGACTCCGCTGCTCAGTCGGCCAGCGCCGGGGCAAGGGCGGTGACGGGCACCGTTCCGCTGATGGTCGTGCCCCGGCCCGGTGCGGACGCTATCCCCAGTTGGCCGCCCGCGGCCGACAGCCGGTCGGCCATGCCCTGCAGGCCGGTGCCGTGCGCGGCAGCCGCAGGGTTAAAGCCTGCCCCGTCGTCCGCGACGCTGAATTCGAGCCTGCCGGCGACCTGGTTCAGGGTCACCGTGGTCAGTGAGGCTTGCGCGTACTTCGCGACGTTCTGCAGTGCCTCGAGGATGCAGAAGTACAGCGTCGTCTCGGCGTCACGGGAGAACCGCCCGATCCCGTCGGCGTCGACCAGCACCGGCATCGGCGCGCGGTCGGCCTGTGCCTGCAGGGCAGCGCGAAGGCCCTGGTCGGCTAGCACGGGCGGGTAGATGCCGCGGGCAAGGGCTCGCAGGTCATCCAGGGCTGCCCGCACTCCGGATCGCAGCTGGCCGGTCAGCTCCCTGACCTCGCCTGGATCGTCAGCGACTCCGTCGAGCAGGCCGAGCTGAACGCTCAGCGCGACCAGTTGCTGCTGGGCGCCATCGTGCAGGTTCCGTTCGATCCGCTGCCGCTCATCGTCTTGCGCCTGCACTAGCCGCCGGTGCGACGCACGCAGATCGTCGATGGTGGCCTGCAGCTCGGCGGTCAGCCTTACGTTCCTGAGCACGAGCCCAGCCTGCGAGGCCAGATCGGTGAGCAGCCTGTCCTCCGCGGCGGATACCGGTTCGTTCTTGGCCTTGCCCAGCGTGATGGCGCCGAGCAGTTCGTCCTGGTGATACACGCCGATCGCCCGGGCGACCGGTCCAAGGGTGGCCAGGCCTGCTGAGCGGGTCACCATCGCGGGCGCGGCTCCCGGTTCGGCATCGGCTGGCCAGACCGATCGAGGTGACAGACCGGCGCCGACCAGCACCCAGACCTCGACGCGCTCGGCCCCGGTCGCCCCGCCGAGCACAGCGGCCATCCGGTCAAGCGCGGCGTCGGCGTCGAGCTGACCGGCCATGTCCTGGGCGAAGTCGGCGAGCACCTGGTAGGGCGAGGCGCGCCTGCCGTAGACGAAGCGGTTCGCCAGCAGGTTGGCACGCTGGCGCACCGGATGGAAGAGCACCGAGACCACGACCGCCGCCGCCACGGTGAGCACCGGGCCGCCCGCGTAACCGGCAAGCGTCCCGATGCCCACCACGATGCCGATGTAGACGGCCGTCAGCGCCGCGGACAGCAGGCCATAGCTGACGGCCCGATTGATGATGACGTCGATCTGGTACAGGCCGTACTTCAGGATCGCGATCGCGATCGCGATCGGGAATCCGGCCAGCCCGATCGCCGAGACCACCGCGTCTGCCGCCGTGGTCAGCACGGCCCAGGACTTTCCCCCGATATCCATAGATACCAGGACGACGACCGAGCAGCCGATCGCAGTGGCCGCCGTGAAGGCGACCCACTTGATCTGCTGCCGCAACTCGCGGCCTCCTGACCGGTAGCGGATCGTCATGGCCACCGTGGAGGCCGCCATCAAGGCGATGAACACGAACCACGCCTGGCTGATGGTTCCGATCAGCACGGTCGCCAGCGGCGGTGGCAAGGAACGCACGCCAAGCGGGTTCTGGACCGAGAGCGAGATGCCGCCGGGAGCCGGAAGCTGCACTCTCTTCGGCTGTACCAGGAATCCGATCAAGGTCTGCGCGATGAGCAGCAGGCACAAGCCGCCGACCGGACGCCAGCGCGGTGACGGCAGGTGCCCGGTCGGGAAGAGCAGGAACATGAATGCGATGCTGCAGATCAGCGGAATGAAAGACCACTCGGCCAGAACGCCCATGATCACGGGACCTGGCAGGGCACCTGGATGCCTGATGCCGAGCACCGCGTACGCGGAAGCAAGGGCCACCAAGCCGTCGGCGATGCCCGCGATGAGCAGGTACCAGCCGATGGTGTTGCCCGCACGACGGACGATCAGCGCTCCGAGGGTGGCGTACAAAACGGCTGATGGCACCTGGCAGACCGTTGAAATCGCGTCACCGGTGACCAGGTCGTTCCAGGCGAGGATGATCAGGACCAAGGCGCCTGCCGCGAGGACGACGGCGACGGTCCACGCTGCCGTCGCGGTGGTGCTCTGCCGTCGCGCGGTGACGTTCATGCGGCCCGGCGCCCGGTCCAGACGTACAGGTAGGCCGGGATGGCCAGAATGAGCAGGCCGTCGGTCGCGTGCAGGGCTCCGAAGATCACGTGGTCGTCGGCCAGTCCGGCCAGCAGGCTCTGCAAGACCGCCGTCATCAGCACCAGCAGCACGGCACCGACGATGGCGCGCGCGCCCGGCCGCGCGATCAGCGTCAGGATCAGGATGATGATCGCCGCCCCGGCCATCGCGAAGCCCAGCATCCGGTGCGGATCCAGCGCCGGGTCACCGGCCCCGTGCAGGAGCTTGAAGGCGCCCAGGCCGGCCAGGAAGATCTGGACCACTCCGGCGGCCAGGAACACCAGCAGCGCCCAGCGGTAGACAGTCAGCATGACGCCGCCTGGTCGCGCCTTCGCGGCGGCGCCGACGTCGTGCTCGCTGGTCACGCTCGTGTTGTTCTCGCTCATCTCAGCCGCTCCTTCATTTTGTGGGGGCCACGGATCCCAGTCAGCGCCTGGGTACCGAGTGCCTGTCCGGCCCTCCGCGGCGCGGATGTTCCGGACGCCATTCGCCCCCCGTCGGGCGGCCCACGGTGAGCCCTCCACCGGGGGCCTCGGCCACCGGTCGAAATGGCGATAGCGAGCACGCACACCGCGAGGACGGTCCACCAGACGGGGTCCGATGACGGCCCGCCCGCGCCGGGGGCCGGGAACGTGCGGACCCAGCGCGCGACCGGCGGCACCAGGCTGGGCGCCATCAGCACCAGCACGACGGCGGTGCCGGTCGCCGCGCCCGGTTCTCCGGTCCGCGTCCGGGCCACGCACGCCGCGGCGAATCCGAGCAGCACGTTGCCGGCCAGCGCGAGACCGGCCCCCGTCCAGGGCAGCGCCAGTCCGCGCATTGCCGCCGCCAGCATTACCAGCGCGCCGGCGGCGAGCGGCGCCAGCAATGCCAGGGCGCGGATCCTGGTGCGCCGGACGGGCCCGGTCGGCGTCACGTCGACGACCAGGCTGGCCGGCTCATCGAGGGTGAACGCCGCGGCGGCCGCCAGCAGCGCGAAGCAGATCGGGAACAGCA
>JGI20188J14859_1000111_pt1 | contig 11124 bp, 9 predicted proteins | sample NGESurshal072012_7_FD_14859 | JGI IMG/M metagenome (IMG submission 14859) | reverse complement strand
CGCCAGCCGGCTCCGGCTCGCGGCCGCGAGCTATGCCCGGGCGGCCGAGCAGCTAGGAGCAAGCCAGCACGAGACCTTCCAGGTCCTGAAGCAGGCCCTGGCATCCTCAGGCCAGGCATGATGGTCCCGGCAGCGGCCGGGGGCCGCTGACGGCCAGGCCGGGTACGCCCGACCGGAAGGAGCGCCGATGGCTGAGCTGGAGCCGCAGAAGGGGGGCCGCAAGATCGCGATGTCGGCGGGGGAGATCGACGCGTTCCTCGCCGCGGAACATACCTGCCGGGTCGCGACGATCGGGCCGGACGGCCCGCACGCGACCGCGCTGTGGTTCGGCTGGGATGGCGCCTGCCTGTGGCTGTACTCGATCATCGGTTCCCGGCGCTGGGCCGACCTGCGGCAGGACCCGCGCATCAGCGTCCTGGTCGACGCCGGGCATCACTACCGGGAGCTGCACGGGGTGGAGATCAGCGGGACCGTCGAGGTCGTCGGCGACGTGCCGCGGACTGCGCAGCCCAACGACGAGCTGGCGCCAGTGGAGCTGGAGTTCGCGCGCAAGTACCTCGGCGGCGCCCAGATGCTGCACGACAACCGGCATGCCTGGCTGCGAGTGACGCCGAGAAAGATCACCAGCTGGGATTTCCGCAAGCTGCCCGCCTGACGGCCTCCGCGTTACCAAGGCGGGGAGATTACAGCGCATGCCGCCGAGAATTCCCGCGCTCATGAGCACCTCAGGACAGGGTTGCTAACTGCTCTAGTCAGAGCGCGTATTAGCTAGCGTACGTACGTTCTAGAAAGTAGGCTGAACGTGTGAATCTGACCGAGTGGGCGCATGCGCAGGGCATCCATGTGCAGACCGCCTACCGCTGGTACCGGGAGGGAACGCTGCCGGTCCCGGTGCAGAAGGTCGGACGCCTCATCCTGGTGTCCCCGGAGACCGCCGCGGGAGCGGCCCGGAAGACCGAAGGCGCTGGCCTGTACGCGCGGGTGTCCTCACATGACCAGAAGTCCGACCTGGACGGGCAGGTAGCACGGCTGTCCGCCTGGGCGGCGAAAGCCGGACTGCCGGTGGCGCGGGTGGAGGCCGAGGTCGGGTCCGGGATGAACGGGTCACGGGCGAAGGTACGCAGGCTGCTCTCGGACCCGGCGGTGACCGTCGTGGTGGTCGAGCACCGAGACCGGCTCGGGCGGATGAACACCGAACTGGTAGAGGCTGCCCTGTCCGCGCATAACCGCCGCCTGGTGGTACTCGACAACTCCGAAGTCACCGGCGACCTGGTACGCGACATGGTGGAGGTGCTGACCTCGTTCTGCGCCAGGCTCTACGGGCGCCGATCGGCGCGGAACCGGGCGTTGAAGGCTCTCGGCTGCGCGCAGCAGGACATCGGGCCCCAGGCCGTGAAGCGCCAGACGTCCGGCGGTGCCGTGTGAGCGCGCTGCGGGAGATCACCGAGCCGTTCGTGGTCGCGCCGCCGGCAGGCACACGAGTACGGACCCGGCTGCGCGTGTCCGGCATTGACGCTGCCGTGCTGCGCGAGGTGGGCGGCTACCTGGGTTCGCTGGCGTCGGCTGACCTGGCAGCCCGGTGCGCAGAAGGCAGGCTCGATGCGAAGCAGCGGGCGCGGTCGCGGCAGGTGCGTAAGCAGGAGCTGACCGCGAAGTCGTCCTCCCGCTGGGCCGGGGCGCTGACCCGCACAAGCGAGGACGCCTACCAGCTCGCCCACCGCAACCTGCTGGCCGAACGCGGCTCCCTGGTGGCCCGCATCAAGCGGATCGAGGCTCGGCTGGCGGTGACGGCGGGGAAGCGGGCCGGGCGGGTGCACGGGTACCTGACCACCGCCGAACGGCACGCCAAGACCATCCGCATCCAGACGTTCCGCATCAGGCTGACCGAAGTCGAACAGCAGCTGGGCACCGGGCGGGTGAGCGTGTGCCGGGGCGGGAAAGCCTTACTGCGCAAGCGAAACAACCTCGCAGATGCCGATCTCACCGAAGCCCGGTGGCGTGAACGATGGGCCGCGTCCCGGCTGTTCATCACCGCCGACGGGGAGAAGGACAAGACCTGGGGCAACGAAACGATCCGCTGGAACCCGGACCAGAACTGGCTGGAGATCAGGCTCCCCGCCCCGCTGGCGCGTCTCGCCAACCGGCCCAACGGGCGCTACCGGCTGTCCTGCCCGGTCGAGTTCACCTACCGGGGCGGCGATGTTGCCGCGCAGGCCGCGACCGGGGCCATCCGCTATGACATCTCCCTCGGCCCTGCACGGGGGCGCTGGTACCTCGACGCATCGTGGAAGACGCCAGCGATCGAGCCCGTCACGCTGGCGCAGGCCCGGCAGGGCACCGTCGTCGCGGTGGACGTGAACGCCGGGCATCTCGCAGTGGCGGTGCTGGACCCCGATGGCAACCGGGCCGGTGTCCCGTACACCATCGACCTGCCACGGGCGGGCCTGCCGTCGAGCACGAGGGACGGGCGGCTGCGGGCCGCGATCACCAGCATCCTCACCACCGCCCACGAGCACCGGGCCAGTGCTGTCGTGATCGAGAACCTCGACTTCGGCGACGCCCGCCGCCAGGGACACGAACGCGCCGGCAACCGGCCCTCGCGGGGACGCCGGGGCCGAGCGTTCCGACACCAGGTCGCTGGCATCCCGACCGCCCGGTTCCGTGACCGGCTCACCCACATGGCCTGCAACACCGGCATGGCCGTCATCGCGGTGGACCCTGCCTACACCTCCCGCTGGGGAGCGCAGCACTGGCTCGCCCCCATGCAACAGCACCACCCCAAGCTCACCGGCCACCACGCGGCAGCATTCGTGATCGGGAGACGCGGACTCGGCCTCCGGGCTCGCCGGCGTGCGTCAGGGAACCTACCCGCACCAGCGGATGCGGCTGCGCCCGAAAGGGCTAAGTCAACCCAGGCACGCTCCGAGACCCACCCGGAGACCGGGACCGAAACCAGGAGACCCGCCACCCGGACGGACCCACGGCAGCCACCAGGCACTAAGACCGGAAGGCCCCGACGGACCACGGCAGGCGACCAGGCGACCCAAGACCGTTCGGGGCCGCCCACTAGGCAGGACTCGCTCCTGCTAGGTGACTAGGAACGGTGCTCTCGACTAGGGCCTGCTGCAGGCGGTCCGCGGTGGCGACGTCGGGCTTGCGGGCGGCGAGCACGTCCGCGTACAGGAACGACTCGCCCAGCCTGACCAGGGCGTAGGCGAGGGCGTCCGGCTCGATGAGCGTGACCAGGCCGAATTCCTCGATGTCGCAGCGCAGCAGAGCCTCGACGAAGGCAACGATCCCGGTCTGCACCAGGCCGCGCGGGTTGGTCAGCACGCGCAGGGCCAGCGCCGGCTCGTCATCCAGCAGCCGCCGCAGGCCCGCCGACGCAGACACGATCGCGTTGACGTGCCGGCCGGTCCCCGGCGTGTGCAGCTCGCCGTCTGGCCGCTCAGCCTCCCACCGGGCCGCGGCCGCCGCCAGGGTGCGCTGCGCGAGCACCCACAGGGCCTCGCTGAGCAGCGCCTCGCGGCCGCCCGCGCGGCGGAACAGGGTGGCCCGGGACACGCCCAGCTCGTCGGCGAGGCCCTGCATGTCCAGCCGCCTGCCGTCGTGGACCCACCGGGCGGCCAGCGCCACCGCCCGGCTGGGCCGCGGGCCGGCCGGGCTGCCTGCTCGCGGCGGGAGGCGGGTCAGGCTGCCGGACGGCACGGGCGCCCCCTGGCGTTAATTCCCCGCTCCGGCACTGTCGGGGGCCGGGTCGCCGGCTGACGCGGCGGCGCTGAACACGCTGTCCACGATGGCCTGCGCGGCCGGCCCGTACGGGGGCAGGAACGCGTCGGCCAGGTCACCGGTCCCGCGCACGACCACGCCGCGCGGGTTGGAGAACTCCCGGAACCCCTCGATCCCATGATGCCGGCCGCTGCCGCTCTGCCCGACGCCGCCGAAGCCCAGCGACGGCAGGGCGCCCTGGACGGCGCAGACGTTGACACACGCGCCCCCCGATGTTGTCTGCCGCAGCACGTGCTCGGCCACCTGCGGGTCCTGGCTGAAGACGTACAGCCCCAGCGGGCGCTCGCCGGCGTTCACCCCGGCCAGCGCCTCGTCGAGGTCATCGTAGGGGATGACCGGCAGGATCGGCCCGAAGATCTCCTCCTGCATGATGCGCAGGCCGCTCGGCGGGTCCAGCACCAGCACCAGCGGCAGCCGGCGGGTCGCCGGGTCGCTCTCGCCGCCCAGCGAGACGACCCGGGCCCCGGCGGCGCGGGCCTCGTCCACCATCGCGACGATGCGCTCCAGGTGCCGCTGGGTGATGATGCCGGTGCAGTCGGCCGACGCCGCGTAGTCCGGCAGCTCGCGGGTCAGGTAGTCCTCGGCGTGCGCGGCGAAGGCATCGACCTGGTCCCGCGGGACCAGCGCGTAGTCGACCGAGATGCACATCTGGCCGTTCTTGATGAGCTTGGTGCCGATCACGCCGCGCACGCTCTGCGCGTCGACGCTGTCAGCGGCCAGGATGGCCGGGCACTTGCCGCCCAGCTCCAGTGTCACCGGCACCAGGTTCTCGGCCGCGGCCCGCGCGACCTCGCGGCCGACCGCCGGGCTGCCGGTGTAGAGCAGGTGGTCCCAGCGCAGTGTGGGGAATTCCTTGGCCAGGGCCAGGCCGCCGACCGACACCGCGACCCGGTCCNCAGGGAAGGTCTGCGAGATCATCTGCCGCAGCAGCTCGGCGCAGGCAGGCGTGTAGTCCGACGGCTTGATGATCACCCGGTTACCGGCCGCGAGCATCTCGACCAGCGGGCCGACCGACAGGTCGAACGGGAAGTTCCACGGGACGATGTTGCCGACGACACCCTTGGGCTGGTAACGGATGCTCGCCCTGGCCGTCCCGTAGAAGGCCGGGTCCGTGTAGCGCTCATCCGGCGCCAACCACGCGTCGAGCTGCTCGATCGCGGAGGCCGCTCGCCCGGCGACGCCGAGCACCTCGACCAGGTCGGTGAACAGGTCCGGGTGCACGGCGAAGTCGGCGCTCATCGCCGCCCGGATCTCGTCCCGGTGGCTCAGCACCATCCCGGCCAGGGCCATCAGGTGGCCCTGGCGCTCGGCCGCGTCCGGATACGGGTCGGCCAGGAACGCCTGGCGCTGCAGGGCGTGCAGCCGGTGCAGCTCGGCGATTGCCGGGCCATCGTCGACATCGGTGTCGCTGGGCGTGACGAGCATGGTCATGAGGTCTCCTCAGGAGCGGCAATGCCGAAAGGATGATACATCTGCAGAAAGTGTTGCAACAGTCCGTCCGGGGATGCCATCCTGAGCCCGTCGCCAGCGGCTCAGATTCAGCGGCACGGCACTCAGCGGCCCAGACAGCGTGAGGAGCAGCGTTGAGCCCGACCTCGGCCCGCACCGATGACACGACCGGCCCCGGGCACGTCGACGTGCTGATCGTGGGCGCCGGCCTGTCCGGGATCGGCGCTGCGTGCCACCTGCAGCTGGAGGCCCCGGGGACGTCGTATGCCATCGTCGAGGCCCGCGGCGCCAGCGGCGGGACCTGGGACCTGTTCCGGTTTCCCGGCGTGCGCTCGGACTCCGACATGTTCACTCTCGGCTACGCCTTCCGTCCCTGGACGGCGGCCGAGGCGATCGCCGGCGGCGAGGAGATCCGGCGTTATATCCGGGAAACAGCGACGGCGCACGGGATCGACCAGCACATCAGGTACCACTCACGCGTCACGGCGGCCGCGTGGTCCGGAGCGGACGCCCGCTGGACAGTGACGGTCGAGCACACCGACACCGGCGCACGCACCGAGCTGACGTGCGGCTTCCTCTACCTGTGCTCGGGCTACTACCGGTACGACCAGGGCTATACGCCGACCTGGCCCGGCCTGGAGACCTTCGCCGGCCCGGTGGTGCATCCGCAGCACTGGCCGGAGGATCTCGATGTCGCCGGCCAGCGGGTTGTCGTCATCGGCAGCGGCGCGACCGCCGTCACGCTCGTCCCCGCGCTGGCCCAGACCGCGGCCCGGGTGACCATGCTGCAGCGCTCGCCCTCGTTTGTCATGGCGCTGCCGACCCGTGATCCCCTCGCGGGCCTGCTGCGCAAGGTCCTCCCCGAGAGCCACGCATACGCGGCGGTGCGGTGGAAGAACGCGCGGATCGCCACGGCGGTGTACACGCTGTGCCGCAAGCATCCGGCCCGGGCCCGAGCGCTGCTCCGCCGGGGCGTGCTCAAGCGTCTGCCCGCCGGCTACGACACCGACAAGCACTTCTCCCCGGCCTACGAGCCCTGGGACCAGCGCATGTGCCTGGTCCCTGACGGGGACTTCTTCAAGGCCATCAGCTCCGGCCAGGCCGACGTCGTGACCGACCACATCGAGGCCGTTACCCCAGCCGGGCTGCAGCTCCGCTCCGGGGCGCAGCTGGAGGCCGACGTGATCGTCACGGCGACCGGGCTGAACCTGCTGCCCCTGGGCGGCATCGAGCTGACCATCGACGGGGAGCCGGTCCTGGTTCCGCAGCGCGTCGCCTACAAGGGCATGATGCTCGAGGGAGTACCGAACCTGGCCTTCGCGATCGGCTACACCAACGCCTCGTGGACGCTCAAGGTCGACCTGGTCTCCTCCTACGTCAGCCGCATGCTGGCATTCATGGCCGAGAAGGGATACGCGGTCGTCACCCCGCGGCTGCCGTCCGACGGCATGGCGACCTCGCCGCTCATTGACATGACCTCCGGTTACTTCGAGCGCGGCCGCGCCACCCTGCCGCTGCAGGGCGACCGGGCGCCCTGGCGGCTGCAGCAGCACTACTTCAGGGACGCGGCGCTGTTCCGCGGTCCCGTCGATCAGCAAGAGCTGGAGTTCCGCCCGGCGGCAGCACTGGCCCGCCCGGCGAGCTGATCACGCTGATGAATCGGACCCTGATCGGCGGTATCGCGAGGGCGACGGCGACGGCCGGGGCGGCCGACGCGGCCCGGCGGCTGACCGCGCCGGCCATCGACACCAGCCACCTGTCCGGCAAGACGGCGGTCGTCACGGGCGCGGGCTCGGGAATCGGCCGGTCGCTGGCGACCCTGCTCGCGCAGCGGGGCGCCGTCGTGCATGCCGCCGACGTCAACGGGGACAGCGCAGTGGCCCGCCTGGCCGACCGGGCGTTCCAGGACGGCCCGGTGCACCTGCTGTTCAACAACGCCGGCATCGGCCACGCCGGCAGCGTGGCCGATACCCCGCTGGGCGACTGGCGGCGGCTCATCGACGTCAACCTCATGGGCGTCGTGCACGGGCTGCATGCGTTCCTGCCGCGGCTCCTGGCCCAGGACGGCCCGGCGCACATCGTCAACACCGCGTCGATGGCCGGGCTGGTCCCGGCGGCCGGCCTGAGCGCCTACTCGGCCACGAAGGCCGCCGTGGTCGCGCTCAGCGACGCCCTGGATGTCGAGCTCGCCGGAACGCGGGTGCGGGTCTCGGCGCTGTGCCGGGCGTCATCAATACCGCCATCGTCGCGACCTCCACCATGCGCGGCGAGTGGGCCGGACGGCAAGCTCGCACGGTGGATCTGTACGCCCGGCGGGGCACGTCGCCGGATGTCGTGGCCCGGCAGGCGCTGGCCGCGGTGAGGCGCGGCCGCAGGATTGTCCCGGTGCCGCGTTACCAGGTCGTGCCGCACTGGCTGCTGAAGCGAGTGGTCCCCCCGGCGGGCCGCGCCCTGTCCCTGGCGTCCTACCGGTACCTGAGCCGGAGCTAACCTCCGCTACGTGATCGGCAGCGGGTCATTCCGGGCTCGATTCCTCTATGAGGAGCCGGGCAGCCGCATCCCGGAGCTCGATCAGCGGTGTCTCGACAGTGCGGCGGATGACGAGGGCGTCTACACGGTAGTAATGATGGGCTAGCAGATCTCGCAGCCGCGCGATCTCTCGCCATGGAACCTGAGGCTGCCGGGCGAGCAAGTCCGAGGGCAGTGCCTTAACCGCCTCGCCGATCACCACCAGCCGGTAGTGCGTCAAAGGCCAGCTGCGCGTCATCCTCGGTGCCGCCACCCTCGGCCCGCTCCAGCGCCTCGACCGCGCGGCTTGCCCTTTCCGCCGCGTCGCGGATGTCGGCAAGCCGCTCTGACGTAGTCCGCGTCACAGCGGGACCGCCTCGGCCAGTGCCCTCTCGCGCACCGGCCCAGCCATCACCTCTACCGCCGCGACGTCCACCGGCCTGCCCACCAGCAGCTCGATCTCACCCGCCAGCCGCAGCAGCGGGAACAGCCCGCGCTCCCCGGCGGAGAAATCGACCAAAAGGTCAACATCCGACTCTGGCGTCTCCTCGCCGCGCGCTACCGACCCGAACACGCGTACGTTCCGCGCGCCTACGGCCTCTGCCGCCGCGCGGATCTCGAACCTGTGCTCCCGGAGCAATGCCGCTACCGGGCCAGGTGATTCAGGGTGGGCTGGAAGCCCAGAGAGCACCAGTTCACGCCCGGCGGCGCGCAGGAGGCGCGCCAGCGTGCGCACCGTCGGACTGGCCGCGCCCGTCTCGTACCGCGCCACCATTGCCTGGGAGGTACCCGCCCGACGCGCCAGCTCCGCCTGCGTCAGGCCGGCCTCCCGCCGCACCTCCGCCAGCAGCACACCAGGTTTCGCATCCACCCTCACCACTATACCTTTTCAGGCATAAATGATCCATCCGCCGTGAGGAACGGCGTCGGCGTAACCGCAACTCAAGCGCGACGTCGTGGCATATCGGGCATTCTGTTTCGATGAGGCTATGCATGTCTGGCTGGCGTCGAAGGGCTCGGTCATGAGCCTGACGCTGTGCGTCTTGCTATGGGCGCGGCCTGGCGCCNAGGATGCCCTCGTCACCTATGAGGACCGGGTTCTGGACCTGGTTCCCCGGCACGGCGGCCGGGTGCTGCAGCGCGCGAGGAGCGACGGGGCGGACGAGCGGCCGCTGGAGGTCCAGCTTCTCGAGTTTCCTTCCCCCGCGGCGCTCAACGACTACATGGCCGACGACCGGCGGCTGGCTCTCTCCGAGGATCGGGACCGGGCCATCGCGCGAACCGACGTCATCAACGTCGAGCTGGTCCTTTAACAGACCTCGGGTGGTCTCTTGACGAATGTGTGTCAGCCCGCTTAAATCACGTCATGTAATAAGTCGTGTAACATTTGCCATGTCGCGGTTAAGGAAGTCATCGATGCCTGAAATTAGCGGATCCGGATCCACCCGGGTCCGGCCGCCAGACGGCGCGCGCAGGAGGGCCATCACCGGCTCGATCAGCCGCGGTCTCCGGCGCCGGGTCGTGGTCCTGGCGGCTGCCCTGACCGCGGCTGCCGGGTTTGCGCTGCCAGCAGCCAGCGCGGCCAGCGCGAGCCCGGCGGCCGCAGCGGTCTCCTCCCTGTGCCCGGGGGCGACCGTCGCTGCCTTCGGCCCCAACGTCTGCGTCTTCAACGACACCATGAGCCAGGCGGCCATCCAGGCTGACCTCAACAACATTTCCGCTCAGCAGGTCCCCGTGGCCAGCCAGTTCGACAGCCAGCGCTACGCCGTGTACTTCGAGCCCGGCACCTACGGGTCGGCCGCCAGTCCCCTGGTGTTCCAGGTCGGCTATTACACCGAGGTGGCCGGCCTTGGCGCCATGCCCCAGGACACGGTGATCAACGGCGCCGTCGACGTGTTCAACAACCTGTGCACCGCCGGGACCAGTAACTGCAACTCCGACGACAACTTCTGGCGATCGCTGTCCAACGTGACGCTCAACGTGGACCTGCCTAAGTCGCCGCCGGCCTACGCGCCCCCGGTCGTCGATGCCTCCGGCGCCGGCTGCACGAACTCCGCCGAGATGTGGTCGGCCTCGCAGGCTTCCCCGCTCCGGCGGGACATCATCAACGGCAGCGTCGTCTTCCAGGACTACTGCGCGAGCAATAACTACGCCAGCGGCGGCTTTATCGCCGACAGCAAGGTCAGCGGAAATCTCAGCTTCATTGCTAACCAGCAGTACCTGGTCCGTAACAGCGCCATCGGCAGCGCGACCGGCTGCCCGAACGGCCTGTGGAACATGGACTACTCCGGGGTGCAGGGCGCGCCCGCGCCGGTGTTCACCGGCACCTGCCAGCAGAACACGGTCCTGGCCGCAAGTCCGGTGACCGAGGAGAAGCCGTTCCTCTACACCGACTCCAGCGGCCGCTACAACGTCTTCGTGCCCGCCGCCCAGCACAACTCGTCCGGGCCGTCCTGGGCTGGCGGCAGCGAAGCCGGCCGGCCCGTCCCCATCTCGACGTTCTTCGAGGCCAGCCCGAGCACGCCGGTCTGGGAGATCAACACCGCGCTGGCCCTGGGCAAGAACCTCATCCTGACGCCGGGCGTGTATGACCTCCGCCAGCCCATCGTGGTCAGCCGTCCCGACACGGTCGTGCTGGGCCTGGGCTTCGCCACCCTGGTCCCCCAGGACGGCAACGCGGCCATGATCGTGCTGCCCAACCGCGGGGTGAAGGTGTCGGGCCTGATCGTCGACGCCGGACCGGTCAACTCGCGCGTGCTGGTCTCGGTCGGGAACCCCGGGCCCGGTTTCGGCAGCGCCGAGAACCCCGACCTGGTCCAGGACGTCTTCTTCCGCATCGGAGGCGCGGAGACCACACCGGTCTCGGCGACGGTCAGCCTGCTCGACAACGCCAGCAACTCGATCATCGACGACGTGTGGGCCTGGCGGGCTGACCACGGCGGCGCGGTGGGCTGGACGCAGAACACCGCCGCCACCGGCCTAGTGGTCACCGGCGACAACGTCACTGCTTACGGCCTGGCCGTGGAGCATTACCAGAAGAACGAGGTGATCTGGAGCGGCCAGGGCGGCACGGATGTCTTCTACCAGAACGAGCTGCCCTACGATCCGCCGAGCCAGGCGGACTGGATGGCCAGCCCGACCCAGAACGGATACCCCGCCTTCCTGGTGACCAGCAATGTCAGGTCCTTCCAGGGCTACGGCATGGGCAGCTACGTCGTCTTCATCCAGACCACCGCCACGTTGCACGACGCGGAGGCCTTCCAGGCTCCCGATACGCCAGGGGTGCAGTTCCATAACGTCTTCGACCTCTGGATCGCTGGATCGGGAGGCTTCGACTCGGTGATCAACGGGACCGGCGGTCCCGCGAACCTCAACCAA
>JGI20188J14859_1000107_pt1 | contig 11201 bp, 8 predicted proteins | sample NGESurshal072012_7_FD_14859 | JGI IMG/M metagenome (IMG submission 14859) | reverse complement strand
GCTGGTCGGTCGAGGCTGGCGGGCTGCCCTGGCTAGGGCGGCCGCCGGTCAGGACTGGCTGAGGCGCTGCAGGATCGGGGCTGCCGCCCGCAGAGTCGCCCGCTCCTCCTGGCTGAGCTCCCGCAGGCGCTGGGCCAGCCACGCCTCGCGGAGCTTGCGCGACTGCTGTACTAGCTCGCGGCCCTGGTCGGTCACGGTCAGCATGACCTGCCGGCCGTCGGTCGGATGCGGGGCCCGCGTCACAAGCCCGCGCTCCAGCAGTGCGGCGATCACCCGCGTCATGGACGGGGGCTGCACCTTCTCGTGCTCCGCCAGGGCGCCCGGCGTCATCGCGGCGTGCCGCTCCAGCGCCGCCAGGGCAGCCAGCTGGGTATCGGACAGCTCGGTCGCTACGCCGCGGGCGATGCGCTCTGCCCGGAGCCGCCGGGCGAGCCGGCTGACCGAGATCCGAAGCTCCGATGCCAGGCCCGCGTCGGACCTGGTCTGCGATGTCGTCATTTTCGTTAACCTGAGTCATTACTTTAGCTAACTATAGGGCCGGACCGCGTATTCCGTCAAGACTGCGGTTCGCCGCGCCGGGTAGCGCGGCCGCCCGGCATGCGGGCGGCCCCTGCAGTAATTGTGCCTGTCGGCCGGGCTGTCGGAGCACCATCGGCGGCACAGTCGGCCGATTGTTGTTCCAGGCCAGCTGCGGGTGGCCGGCTAGTGAGGCGTGACTACGCTGCGCAGCCGCTCGGGAGTTGACTATCAGCAGGTGGCGGGACCGGCCAGGCTAGCCGCCCAGCCAGCCCCGCCCAGGCTGAGCGGCCAGCCCTCGCCCCGGCGGAGGTGCTCACCGTCCAGCCAGGGTGGCCGCCACCTCCGCCCCCCATAGGTACGGCGGTGACAGCCACCGGCTGCGGCCCCCGCGGACTGCGCCCCCGCAAGGCGGTCCGCGGGCCATGAGCCCAGCCGCTCTCTCCAGCTCCGGCAGGCTCCCCCGAGACCGCTGGAGTGTTGAGCGGGTCTGACTGGTATGAGCATGACCGTCATCTATTGCGCGGGGGTTGAGCGCCGGTTGCCTGACTGTGCCGCTGGAATCCGGGCGCGCCGCACCGGCGCCGCACGGCGCGCCAAACGTCACGATCCGCTATGTCGCGGTCCCTTGAGCGGCACAGAATGGCGAACGAGGCTTAGGCCGTGATTAAGTATTGATTGAGCTATGCGTTCATGATCTTCACCGGAAAGCGGACGCAGGCCTATCAGCCCGCCGAGACGACGGGGCTGGCGGACTCGGATGAGGCATACAGTGCGGTTTCGCATTCTGGGACCGCTCGAGATCTGGACCGGCCAGGACTGGAGCGGAATCGGCGCAGCCAAATGGCGGGCGCTGCTGGCCGCCCTGCTGCTCAACCCTGGCCAGGTGGTCTCGACCGAGCGACTGAGCGCCGAGCTCTGGGGTGATAGGCCGCCTGACCGCGCGGCGAACCTGGTGAGCATCTACGTCCTCCGGCTGCGCCGCCTGATGGCCGACCGGGACGGCCGCGTGCTGGTCACCCACGCACCGGGCTACCTGCTGCGGCTGGAGCCCGGCGACCTTGACGCATCGAGCTTCGAGACGCTAGCCAGCCAAGGGCGGCAGGCACTGGCCAGCGGAGACGCTCCGGCGGCCGCGGCGCTGCTCACCCAGGCGCTGGCCCTGTGGCGCGACGGGGCCCTAGTCGACGTGCCGCCTTCCAGCCTGGTCGCCGCGGAGGCGGACCGGCTAGAGGAGACCCGGCTGAGTGCGCTGGAGCTGCGGATCCTGGCCGACATTCGCTGCGGCAGTCCCGCTCAGCTCGTACCGGAGCTGCGCAGGCTCCTCTCCGATCATCCGCTCCGTGAGGGCCTGTGGGCGCTGCTCATGCAGGCGCTGGACAGCCGGGGGCGCCGCGCGGAAGCCGTGGCCTCCTACAGCGAAGCTCGACAGGTCATCTCCGACGAACTGGGCGTGGAGCCAGGTCCCGAGCTGTCCCAGTTCTACCAGCGGCTGCTGAGGGCCGACGCGGACGCGGCGGCGGCAGCGGCGGCGGCGGCTGGAACGGGCTTCCCGGGAGGCGCGGACCTCGCTGGCCATGCGGAGCTGGCAGGTGGCGCAGAGCTGAATGGCGGCGCGGGCGTAACGGCCGAGCCAGGGGCATCCGTTACTACCCCGGTGGACTCAGGAGCAGCAGGTGGGTCCCGTCCCTCCGCTACCTCGAGGGTGGCACCATCACCCGGTGCGTCATCCCCCGGTGAGCCGCCGCAGCAGGTTCCGTCGCAGCTGCCTGCTGATATCGCAGATTTCACCGGCCGCCAAGCGCATCTGGGGCAGCTACGGGCGCTGCTGGCCGGCGCCGCGGCCGCAGACTATCCGGCGGCGATGACGGTGGCGGTGGTGGCGGGCACGCCGGGCCTGGGGAAAACTGCGCTGGCGGTGCACGCTGCGCACGCGCTGCGGCGCGACTTTCCCGACGGGCAGCTGTATGTCAGCTTGCACGGGGCCAGCGAGCAGCCCGTCGTGCCCGAGGAGATCCTGGCCCGCATGCTGCGCGATCTGGGGGTGAGCCCTGAGCAGATACCGGCCGGCCAGGAGGAACGCGCGGCGCTTTACCGGACCAGGCTGACCGACCGCCGGGTGCTGATCGTTCTGGACGACGCGCAGGACGCGGCGCAGGTCCGGCCGCTGCTCCCCGGCAGCGGGTCGTGCGCCGTCATCGTGACCTCCCGGCACCGACTCGCCGACCTGGCGGGCAGCCGCCTAGTCGACCTAGATGTCCTCGGGGAGGACGAGGCCCGCGAGCTGCTGACGGCCATGATCGGCGAGGAGCGCGCGGCCGCCGAGCCCGGCCCGGTGCAGGACGTGCTCGACGCCTGCGCTGGGCTGCCGCTGGCCATCCGGATCGCGGGCGCCCGGCTGACGTCCCGGCGCGGCTGGGCGGTCCGCACCCTCGCGCGGCGCCTCGCGGACCAGCACCGACGGGTGGACGAGTTCACCGCCGGCGACCTGGCGGTACGCACGTGCTTCGACGTCAGCTTCGACGCCCTGCGCAACTTGACGACCGGGACCGGCGTGGACCCCGCACGCGCGTTCTGCCTGCTGGGCGTCTGGCAGGGGCCGCGCATCAGCCTGCAGGCAGCCGCAGCCCTGCTGGGCCAGCCCGAGGACGGGGTCGCCGACGCGCTGGAGGTCCTGGTCGATGCCCACCTGCTGGAATCCCCCGCACCGGAATGGTACGGCTTCCATGACCTGCTGCGGGCCTACGCCGCCGAGCGAGCGCGGACGCTGGAGCCGCCGGCGGCCGTGACCGACGCCGTCGGCCGGCTGCTGCGCTGGTACCTGGGCACCGCGGACGCGGCAGCGAGCGTGGTCGCGCCTTACCGCGACCGGGTGCCCGACTGCCCGCCCGACGGCGCGCTCACGTTCACCACCGCGGACGAGGCGCTGGAGTGGAGCAGCCAGGAGCGCGCCAACCTAGTGGCTGCGACCCGCCAGGCAGCCGCCTACGGCCTGCACGACGTGGCCTGGAAGCTGCCCGTCGCCATCATGGCCTGCTTCGACCGGCACGGGTACCGCGCCGAATGGCTCGCTACCCACCAGGTCGCCCTGGCCAGCGCCCGCGCCGCCGGCGACCGACACGGCGAAGCCTGGGTACTCAACAACATCGGCATGGTCCTCAGCCAGCAACGAGCCGAGGAAGCCCTCGGCTATCTGGAACGGGCGCTGGCTCTGCACCGCGAGCAGGGTTACCGCCCTGGCCAGGCGCAGGTCACCAACAACATCGCCTTCGACTACCAGATCCGGGGGATGCACGACCAGGCGATCCCGGCGCTGCTCGACGCGCTCGAGCTCCAGCGGCAGGTGGGCCACCGGTACGGCGAGGGCGTGGCCCTGTGCAACCTGGGCGAGGCGTATCTCGAGCTCGGGCGGTACGAGCAGGCGATCGCCTGCTCGCAGGAAGCACTCCCGATCGTCCGGGAGGTCGGCGCGACGCGGCTGGAGGGCTACGTCCTCTACAACCTCGGCCGGGCACACCTGGACCACGGGTACCTAGCCGACGGCACCGATCTGCTGGGGCAGGCGCTGGCCATCCACCGCACCGAGGGTGACATCTACGGCGAGGCCCAGGATCTGCAGCACCTCGGCATCGCCCGCTTCCGGGACGGCCGGCCTGCGGAGGCTCGCCAGGCGTGGGAACGGGCCGTTCGGCTGTTCGAAATCCTTGGGGATGACAAGCAGGCTGCGAAGATACGTTCCGAGCTGGACGACTAGGCCTGCCGAGGCGGATTCCAGGCTAACGACGGTGGCGGCAAGGCCGCTATTCTTGGCGCTTTTGGTAATACAGCTGGTTCGCCGGATGTGTGCTACTAGCATTATCACGCCAGGTACGCTTCGTAGCTCATTTTTCGGCCCGAGTTACATACGGAGGGGACGATAATGGCAACCACTCAGCCCGACCCGCAGCACGAGATCGAGCCGCACCCGCAGCACGAGGCGGAGCCGCACCCCCAGCACGAGGCGGAGCCGCACCCCCAGCACGAGGCGGAGCCGCACCCCCAGCACGAGGCGGAGCCGCACCCCCAGCACGAGGCCAAGCCGCACCCCCAGCACGAGTAACGGCTGCGCGGCGTAAACGGGGATCTCCTGCCACCCGGGCATGCCTGGCATGCAGGCACGCCTGGCGTGATGTGGCCGTGCGTTAGCCTGGGCCTGTGGCCCGTTCTAGCCTGCCGATCCCGCCTCCGCTGGAGGGAAACGACGAGCTCATCGCCGCTGTCATCACCGGCGGCTGGGTGATCGCCCTTATCGTCTTGCTGCTGGAACGCAGCCAGCTGGCGCCCAGCGACCGATGGTGGGTCTGGGTCGCGGTCGCGGGCTGCTGCATCGGGGCGTTCGGCCTCGGCTACGTCCCGCTGCTGAAACGATCGCGGCAGCGCGCGGCCGGGCGCCAGACTGCCCATGCCAGCGACAGTATTTGACCGCGCGCCCGACTGCGGCCGACTGCGCGCCGTCCAGGACTCCGAGCCCTCAGGGCGCCCCGGGGTCCAGGGACTCGAAGACCGTGTCGACCATGGAGACGCCGGCGGTGTCCACCAGGTCGTAGCCGACCTCGTCGATGACCGGCACCGGCGCACCCTGGCCCGCGACCGTGCCCACGGCCTCGGAATGGGCGCCGCAGCCGTGATCGAGCGAGACCACCCGGCCGTCGTCGGGCGCGTACTCGTTCGCGCAGCCGCCGAAGAGCTGCCCCAGCGGGCCGGCCAGCCGGACTAGGAACCCGCAGGTGACGCAGTGCCCGGGGGCGGCATGGGCCAGCGGCGTGCTCGGCCCGTGATCGCTGGTATACCAGCGGATCGCCGTGGCGTCCCGGCCGATCGCGGACAGCACCCGCGGGCGCCCGACCTCCAGTGTCGGCCTGGTTTCCTCAGTCAGGCCCAGAGATTCGGCCAGCTCGCTGCCGTCGTCCCAGGCGCTGGTGTCGTCCCAGTCCAGCACGCCGTCGTCGCCCTCAAGCGCCGCCACGGGGACTAGCCGCTCGTCATCCAGCGGCGCCGGCATCAGGTCTCCGACGCCGATGTCGCCCGGCCGCACTCGCTCGCTCCACGGCACCCAGTCCGGAGCCAGCAGCGAGTCCGGCCCGGGCAGCAGCACGCACTCGTCAACCGTCACCACCTTGGCCCGCGAAGCGCGGGCGACCGTGACCGCCCAGCGCCAGCCGACGTAGGCCGGGTCCAGGCAGGCGAACAGATGGGTGACCAGGCGATCGCCGTCCGATTCCGCGCCGACGCGCAGGCCGACCTGGCCTGCTCCGGCCAACTCCGTGGCCGCCGCCCGGGCGAGATCGACGGCGGCGGCGCAGGCCTCGTCCAGTTCCCTGGTACGCGTGCGAAGGGGGCTCACGTTAGGTACCTGTTCCTCATCTGCCTGGTGGAAGACACCGCGCTCGGCGCTACTCAGAACGCCGGCCAGCGGGGCCTGGTAGTCCTGGTCACGCATAGGCAGAATACTTGAGGGATGGATGACTCGGGCCGCGGGGCGCGGGCGAGGCGGGCGGGCCGGTCAATCGCATCGGCGTCGCAGACCGCTGGCCGCGCCGGAGCGGCCGCCGCCGGCGGCGCTGGCCGGGTCGTGCATCGCCTGTCGGGGGCCTCCGGGGCCAGCCGGACCGGGCTGTCCAACCTGATCGAGCTCACCGCCGCGGGTAGCGTCGGTGACGCGTTCGTCGCCGTGGCCCTGGCTGGCACCCTGTTCTTCAGCGCGTCCGTCGACCAGGCGCGCGGCCGTGTCGCGCTCGCGCTGCTCATCACCATGGCGCCGTTCGCGGTGCTGGCCCCCTTTCTCGGGCCGATGCTCGACCGGGTCCAGCAAGGACGGCGCTACATCCTGATGGGAACGCTGCTGGCCCGCGGGCTCCTGTGCTGGGGCATGGCGGGTGCCGTTCAGCACAACGACGCGGTGACGCTACTGCCGGCGGCGTTCGGGGTGCTGGTCCTGCAGAAGGCCTACGGCGTGACCAGGGCGGCCGTCACGCCGAGGCTGCTTCCCCCAGAGATCAGCCTGGTGACGGCTAACGCTCGCTCGGCGCTGGGCGGGCTGATCGCATCGACGCTGGGCGCGGGGGCTGCCGTGGCCATCTCCGCCATCAGCGGCGGCGGATCGGGCGGGGCGGCCTGGGTGCTGCGCGCCGGAACCGTGATCTACCTGGCCGCGACGGCGCTGGCGCTGCGCTTGCCCGACGGCGTCGACACCCCGGAGCAGGCCGCCGACGCCGGGCCGGCGGGGGCGAGGGCCGGCCACGGCGGGTATGTCGGCTCCCGTGCGTACTCAGGGCCCGGCGCTGGGGCTCCCGAGCCCCGCCCGCCTGGCCCGCCGCACCCGAGCGCATCCCCCGGCCCCAGCCAGATGGGCCCGGGGGGCACCAGGCCCATGCCCGCCGGCCAGGATCCGCGCGACGCCCGCGGCCGCACCGGCCTGCGCAAGCTGCTCACCATCCCGACGATCGGTCCGGTCGTCCGCGAGGCCATGCAGGCGAACGCCGCGCTTCGCGCCTACTCGGGATTCATGATCTTCTTCCTGGCTTTCATCCTGCGGACCGTGCATTTCCCCGGGACGCAGGACAAGATCGCCCTGGCCGAGATGATCGGCGCGGCAGCGCTTGGCGGATTCATCGGCACCGGCATCGGGGCCGCCCTGCGCTCGCGCGCCCCGCAGGCCATCGTCTACGGGATGCTCACTCTGGCCACCATCATCACAGCGCTGTGCGCGGTGTTCTTCGGCCTCTGGGCGGCCCTGGTTGTGGCCCTCGCGGCCGCAGGCGGCCAGGCGCTGGTGAAGCTTGCCCTCGACTCGATCCTGCAGCGGGAGATCGGCGAGGAGGTCCGCTCCTCGACCTTCGCGGTCTCCGAGACCTTGCACCAGCTGTCCTGGGTTGCGGGCGGCCTGGCCGGCCTGGCCATGTCACTGACCAACAGCGGCGTCGCCGGGCTCACATTCGCCGCCGCCGGCCTGGGACTGTCCCTGGTCGCGCTGGTGCTCGCCCGTCGCCGCCGGGTCCTGCGCGGTCGCCGGGCGCCCGCTCAGGTCAGCAGCGTCGGCTGACCGCCCTTAAGGTCAGGCCTCCCGCCCTTAAGGTCAGGCCTCGATATCACCGGCTACGGCGCGAAGCACGGCAGCGATCTTCTTAGCGTCACGGCTGTCGGGATGCTTGCCGCGCCGGTAAGTGTTCGATACCCCGTCGAGCAGCTTGATCAGGTCCTCGACGAGCACGACCATCTCATCGGGGTCCTTCCGGCTCGACTTGGCCACCGTGGGCGGCGGTTCGAGAACCCGCACCTGCAGCGCCTGGGCCCCGCGACGGCCCTCGGCCACGCCGAACTCCACGCGCTGGCCCGCCCGCAGTGTCGTCCCGCTCGAATCCAGGGCGGTGGAGTGCACGAACACCTCGCCGCCATCATCGCGGGTGAGAAAGCCGAACCCCTTGTCGGCGTCATACCACTTGACCTTGCCAGTCGGCACGAGCGGGAACCTAACGGGAAGAGGGACTGTCACATTGCGGTCACACCCATCGTGACCGCACCACCAGGCTATCGGTTGCCAGCACATCTCGGCGATGCGGAATAGCCGGAGCAGGTCGCGCTGGTGCCCGGCCCGTCCCCGGCGAGTTTCTGACCGGCTCGCGGCCGGCCGCAGGCCCCGGCCGAGACCTGCGCGGAGACCGCGGCCGGGGCGGCCGTCAGCCGAACCGGCGGGGCTTGTTCCATGGCGCCGCGGGCGGCGAGCGACGGCCGCGCTCTGCCCGCCAGGCCAGGTAGACGGCACTCAGGACCGCAACGAGGCGGCTGAGATGCCCCCCGAATATCCAGGCTTCCCTGATGTAACCGCCCAGCCCAGACCGGTTTCCGCCCAGCGAGACGTCGGCGACCATGCCGATGATGACCAGGAATACCGGGACGGCCAGGCCGATCCACTTGTCGCGGAAATCCCAGACCCTGGAGGCCAGCGCCACCGCGGCACCTATCAGCCACACGGGCGGGTAGATCAGGCCGCCGAGGCCCAGCAGAACGATGGCGGTGGCCTCCAGCGGACGCCGCCGGGCTCTGGCCAGCACGGTGCGGGCCAGCTTCGCGGCACCCGCGCCGATCGGGCCTAGGTCTGGCCAGAGGCCGCTCAGCGGGTCCTCAGCAGGCCTGCCGGGCTGGCTGTCCAGGCTGTCGGGCTGGGCGTCCGGCTCGTTGCCCCCGGCACTCCCCGCCCCACCCGCCCCGGCACCGCCCGCCCCGGTGCCACGGCCGGGGCGCCGCGCCCCGGCCAGGCGAGCGCCCCTGGCCCGGACCCCGCTGGCCCAGCCGCTGCCGCGCGCAACCGCGGCCAGCCGGCGGCTGCCCGGTGCCCGGCCCGCGACCAGCTCGCTGGAGGACACTCCGGCGGTCTCCGGGACGTCGCCACTATCCGCGCCAGCAATCCCCGTGTCGGCACTCGTTGGCTGGGGCTGGGGCGGGCCAGGCGACTGTCCCGAGGCCTGGGGCAGGGAAGGCGGCGCTTCACTGGGCTGGGCATCGTCCCCGGAAATCCGTTGCGCCGGGATAACGCCCGCCTGCGGCCACGCCGGCCTGGTCCCGCCCGGCGGCCCACCATCCGACTGCGCGCCACCCGAGTCCAGACTGCCCGCCGCGATCTCGGGCGGCTCCGCACCGCCCGGCTCCGGCCCTTCAGACACAGCGCCCCCCGACGCCGCACTGCCCGAATCGGCGCCGTCCGGCTCCGCGGCGGCTCTTGGCTCGGTGCCGCCCGACGCGGTCGCGCTCGGCCCGATCGCATCCGGAGCGGCTCCGTTCGCTGGCGCACCATCCGCCGCGCCGTTCAGCTGCTCGCCGCCCGACTGGGCGCCGTTCGAGTGCGCCTGGCCGGACATGTGCGCGTCGGCGCCCCCAGGCGGCTGCTGGCCATTGGCCCCGACGCCCACGCTCGCGTCGGGCCGTCTCGGGGATACCAGGGGCCATTCGGGACGACGGAGGCGCGGCTGCCGGCTGGCAGCTCCGTGGGGTGACTCAGCGGACTGCTGATCCGCGGCCGCGTCAGGCGGGGCAGCGGCGGCGCGGCGCTCCTCGGCCTCCCCCGGCGGCCCGTCACCTGACGACCCGCCATCCGACACCAAGCCATCCGACACCAAGCCATCCGACGCCGCACTGCCCGGCGGCGCACCACCGGCCGGCGCACCACCGGCCGGCCCGTCATCCAGCGGCGCATCATCGGACTGCAGCCTGCGCGGGATGCCGGCGCGGCGCTGGCGGGGCGGCTTGGGCATCATGGGCGCGCCCGGCCGCCATCTGGAGGTGATGGGCCTGGTCTGGAACTGAAGCTCGCCGGTGAGCGGAACATCCGGCGCTGGCTCGGGCACCGGCACCACCCGGCCCGGTGGCACCGCGGCGGCGCGGGCGGCCATGAGGTCGGCCAGGGAGGCCTTGGCGGGCCGCCAGCGCCGGGCCCTGGCCGACGGCCGCGCCGCACTGGCGGGGTCGCCGGGCGGCGCCCCCGAACCAACCGGACCGGCTGAACCGAACGGGCTACCCACGCCGCCCGCACCGGATCCCGCGCGCTGGTCGGCCAGGCGATCGCGCTCGCGGTCTACGAGTCCGGCCGGGTCGCCGAGGTCTGACAGCAGGTTGAGCACGTCCGCGGAGTCGGTATGTCCGAGAGCCCGGGTGTTCGCATCAATAAACTCGCGCGTGCGCGCCAGGAACGCACGCCGGTCTTCCGCACTTAGCCGACCGCGGGCAGCAACAGACACGCGATTAAGGTAGTCGCGGACCAGCTGCTCGGTCGGGGGGTTCATGGCCCGATAATCCCCCTTCTAGACCTCCTTGTGGAGCCGGCTCGCACGAAAAATCCGCGCTGGGTACTGCCTAAGTGCAGCCTGAGGCGCATGGAGACCGTATTCATGCCAGAAGGCGGCCCCGGCGCTAACCGGGACCGCCTTCTGCGTCCTGAACCACTCGGCTCGACGGGCTTATCGTCTCGCCCTGCCCTGACGCGGGCAGGCTGCGGGACTAGAAGTCCATCTCCCCGCCGCCGCCTGGCGCCGCCGGCGCCGGGTTCTTCTCCGGCTTCTCCACGATCACTGCCTCGGTGGTGAGGAACAGCGCCGCAATCGAGGCCGCGTTCTGCAGGGCAGAGCGCGTCACCTTAGCCGGGTCGATGATCCCGGCCTTGAACATGTCGACGTACTCACCCGTCTCCGCATTCAGGCCAAAACCGGGCTCTAGGGACCGCACCTTCTCGGCCACCACGCCGCCCTCAAGGCCGGCGTTGATCGCGATCTGCTTGAGCGGCTCGTCGAGCGCCCGGCGCACGATCTGCGTGCCGGTCGCCTCGTCCCCGGTCAGCTCGAGCTTCTCGAACGCAATCTTGCCGGCCTGGAGCAGGGCCACGCCGCCACCGGCGACGACACCCTCCTCGACTGCGGCCTTGGCGTTGCGCACCGCGTCCTCGATCCGGTGCTTGCGCTCCTTCAGCTCGACCTCCGTCGCCGCGCCGGCCTTGATGACGGCCACGCCGCCAGCCAGCTTGGCCAGCCGCTCCTGCAGCTTCTCGCGGTCGTAGTCCGAGTCGGTGTTCTCGATCTCGGCCCGGATCTGGTTCACCCGGCCGGAGATCTGCTCGGGGTCGCCAGCGCCGTCGACGATGGTGGTCTCGTCCTTGGTGA
>JGI20188J14859_1000106_pt1 | contig 11267 bp, 10 predicted proteins | sample NGESurshal072012_7_FD_14859 | JGI IMG/M metagenome (IMG submission 14859) | reverse complement strand
GAGCCGCGCGAGACGAGCTAGGAGGCGCTTGCCACTGCGGCGGCGGACTGGTCGGTATGGCTGGTCGCGCCGAGGATGGCCGATACCGAGGTGGGGGCGTCCGGCTCGCGCACCGAGTCATGCAGCCGGCGCAGCACCGTGACCTGCCGGGCCAGCGCCTCGATCCGGTCCTCGACCAGCCGGGCCGCGGTGTCCCGCTGGCCGGTGGTCACCGAGCGGCCGATCGCCAGCCGCGCCAGCGGCCTGATCTCGTCCAGCCGGAAGCCGAGGTCCTTGAGGGCCAGCGTCGCCGCGATGTAGCCGCCGTACTCGCTCGGGTACTTGCGCGTGCCACCGGCCGACCGCCGCGGCTCAGGCAGTATCCCGAGCTCCTCGTAGTAGCGGATCGTCCGGCTGCTCACCCCGGCGGCCTTGGCGAGCTGCCCGATGCTCACCAGCTCGCCCGCGTCATCAGTGGTTCTTGACATGCCTGCGGCTACTCCCCGTGCTGTTCCCGCCGAGCGCGGCACCTGCCGCGCCCCCCTGTGGCGGGCGACCTGGATGTTAGCTGGCCGGACCAATTCAGCGCTCTAGCCTCGGCTTATTACGGATAGTAGCCGGATGGAGGCTCAGCGTGGGAGGAAATCTGCTGGACCGTCTCAGCCTGCAATCCCGCGCGATGCGGGCTGCCCAGGGGTATGGCAGCGGCAGTACTCCGGGGTAACCTCGAAAAGGTAACCGGGGCCACAGCTGATCAGTGGCCTGACATGGAGGTCATGGTGTCAGAGGCATACATCGTCGGAGCGGTACGGACGCCCGTGGGCCGGCGAAACGGGGGACTTGCCGGCGTGCACCCCGTCGACCTGGCCGCGCACGTGCTGACCGAGCTGATCACCCGGACAGGCGCGGATCCGTCCGCCGTCGAGGACGTCATCATGGGCTGCGTCTCGCAGATCGGCCCGCAGTCCATCGACATCGCCCGCAACGCCTGGCTGTCGGCCGGGCTGCCGGAAAGCGTGCCTGGCGTCACCATCGACCGCCAGTGCGGCTCCTCGCAGCAGGCCGTCCATTTCGCCGCCCAGGGCGTGCTCTCGGGCACTCAGGACCTGGTGATCGCAGCGGGCGTCGAGAGCATGAGCATGGTGCCGATGGGCTCGACGGTGAAGCTGCCGCTGGAGGCCGGCATGGGGATCCCCTACGGGAACCGCTGGCATGAGCGGTACGGCGACCAGGAGATCTCCCAGTTCCGCGGCGCCCAGCTGATCTGCGAGAAGTGGGGCATCAAGCGCTCGCAGCTGGAGGAGTTCGCGCTGGAGAGCCATGCTCGTGCGATCCGCGCCATCGACGAGGGCCGGTTCGACCGGGAGATCACGCCCATCGCCGACGTGGTCAGCGACGAGGGCCCGCGCCGCGACACCACGCTCGAGAAGATGGCCGAGCTCAAGCCGCTCCGCGACGGCTGGGAGCTGACCGCGGCCACCGCCTCGCAGATCTCGGACGGAGCGGCGGCGCTGCTGATCGCGTCGCCGACGGCCGTGCGGCGGCACGGGTTCACGCCCCGGGCCCGGATCCACTCGCTCGCCGTGATCGGCGCGGATCCCGTCTACATGCTGACCGGACCGATTCCCGCCACCGAGATGGTGCTGGAGAAGGGCCATCTCGGCATTGACGACATCGACGTCTTCGAGGTCAACGAGGCGTTCGCGCCCGTGCTGCTCGCCTGGTCGGCCGACACCGGCGCCTCGCTGGAGAAGGCCAACCCCAACGGCGGCGCGATCGCGCTCGGCCACCCGCTCGGCGCCACCGGCGCGATCCTGATGACCAAGTTGCTGCACGAGCTGGAGCGCAGCGGCGGCCGGTACGGCCTGCAGACCATGTGCGAAGGCGGCGGGCAGGCCAACGCCACCGTCATCGAGCGCCTCAGCTAGCCCGTCTCCGGCCCTACTCGGCCGACCGCGGCCCTACTCGGATAGACGCCATCCGCCGCCCTCAGGAGATCGAGCTCCGCTTTGACCTGTCCGGCGTCGACACCAACAGCCTCGACGTCACCGTGGACCGGGGCGTGACGCGGAGAAGATCGTGGCCGACTACGAGGGCGGCGTCCCGAAGGTCCGCGTCCCGCTGTAGGAGAAGGCGCAGCCCCGCAAGGTCGAGGTCAGGGCCGCCGACAAGGCCAGCTGGCTGCCGAAGCAGTCTGCTCAAGTCCGGCGATACGCTGCCAGGAGGCCCGTGCGGCTGCCCGCCGCGCGGGCCTTCGCCAGCTAGGCGCTCGTGTGGAAAGGAGACCTGAGCCATGGCATCACTGCCTCTGGACAATGCGGACCTGCCGCTGTTCACAGTGGGTCAGGTCGCGGGCATGCTGGAAGTCCAGCAGGCGTTCCTGAGACGGCTGGACGAGCATGAAGTCGTCCGCCCGTCCCGGTCCAACGGCGGCCAGCGCCGCTACACCCGCAACGAGATCACCGTCGTCCAGTATGTCGTGCGGCTGGTCGACGAGGGCATGACACTGCCCGCCATCCGCCGCGTGCTGCTGCTGGAGGCCGGAATCGAGGACCTCAAGGCCTTGATCCGCGAACTCGAGGCCGACCGCGCGCAGCTACGGGTAGCGCTGGCCGAGCGGGACGCGCTCCTGGCCGCGCTGCGCCAGCCACGCCCGGACCGGCCGTCGTGACCAACGGCGGTCAGCGGCAGGACTGATCGGCCGCCACCATCGCGCTGCCCTCGCTGCCGGCCCGCCCGATGATACGGCCGAACCTGCTCGTGAGCCTGGGCTTGCTTTCCGCCGCAGCGTCGTCATCCACCCGGCTCACGAAGACCTGCGGGCTGATCCGGTGCAGCGCGGTCAGCATCGTGCCGAGATCATCGTCGCGGGGTAGCTCCAGGACCACGTCACCGGCCATCTGCGCGGCATTGGCCGGCCGCGGCGCGAAGTTCAGCTCGGTTACCCGCTGGCCGTCAAGCGCCTGCTTCAGCAGCGCGCGGCTGTGCGGATCGTCTGACAACGTAATCCGTATCCTCCACAGCGGCATGCGGCCTCCCGATAGGTATGGGCTAATCTCTACCGTCCAACGCGTGGGTTGCCGGGCTGATTCAGGTTCGTAACGGGAACGTGAAATGATCAGCTGATGGCGTTGCCGTTTGCACGGTGCCGGCCGGCGGTCTGACGCTAGCGGAGCAAGCCGGGGGAGCACGCGGAACTGCCGAAAGCCGGGGCAAGTCTTGATCGAGCTCGGGGTCTTGCCCGTGGCGCGCGGCTGGCGGCCGGGGCGGCTGGGCCCGGGCGAAGCGGGGCGCTGCAGGCACGCCGGTTCCGGTACGATGTTCGGGCGACGGCTGACAGGCTCGATGTCGGGTAGCTCGCGCGGGTGTAGTTCAATGGCAGAACATCAGCTTCCCAAGCTGACAGTGCGGGTTCGATTCCCGTCACCCGCTCCGAAGAAAGGCCCAGGTCAGGACCGGCAGCTATGAGGAAGACGGGGGGAGACCAGCGGTCGGCTCACGTGGTGCAGAGCTGCCGGTGGTCGATCGGCTTGCACGTCGGTTTAGCGCGATCTGACCTGCATAACTGCTGATCACCAATGCTAGACCGACTGTCCAGAACCACAGACCGCGAGCGTCAGTGATCAAGAAGAGAATGATCAACGCCACTACGTGCCCGCACCACCAGAAAAGAGCCGGAATGTTGTGACGTTTGCCCTTGCCGGGGACCGCAGCGGGCACAGCCGACTCCTGTCGTCGCGAGCCGATGATTCTAGGCAGAGCCAGAGATCCGGAAAGAGTGCGAACAGCATCAAAGCATACGCCTCCGGCTCGCTGTGCTCCGGCACGAGCTGAGCCCGCTCCAAGATCGCCATGCCTGTGAGCCGTGCCCGTTGCGTGCCCGACCGGACGGTGACCAAGGGGGAATCGCGGACTGGCGGGCAAGCCACGTTGGCGCTTACCTGCAAAGGCCAGGTCAGGCAAAGCCGTCCACGATCTTTGTAAGCAGGGGGTCAACCCGCCCTCATCGTCGCGCGTCGGCGGGCGTGTCCGTGCAATTAACGTGCAATTAGCCAGGGGCGTGAGCGGTAAATCGCGGGTACTGGCGGTAAGACCCATCGGCAGGTCAGCAGCCCTAGCGGCCGCCCGGATGCGGCCATTTCCCAAGCTGACAGTGCGGGTTCGATTCCCGTCACCCGCTCCAGGTTATCTTCCCAGTTCAGGGCCATGATCCCGGCCCGACTTCTCGTCTGATTCCTAGCTAGCGGATGCTGGCGGGCCATTAACCTCGATCTTTCTTGATCTTGGGTTGGTGGCCTGATCGGGCGGCTGAGTCTGGCGACGGTACCGGGTGCGACTGGTGACCGCTCCCAGCCAGCTGCGGATATTCCGGGGCCGTCAGCACACCATTACGCCAGGGGAGCAAGCTCGTCCGGCCGTCGCCGTCACGGCTTACGTTCCTTGACTCAAGCAGCTCACGGTCGTCCTCGGCCGCTGGATCCCGTCGTTGTCGTGGCAGCCGGAGAGGCTGCTGAGAGCGGGTGCTCCTATTTGTCGGAGGTGGCTACTATCTTGGCGAACCTGGTCGCGGGCAGGGAAGGAAAGTCTCCATGCTCCGTGGAATCAGCACCATGAAACTCTGGGCCGAGGACCGGCCCGCCGTGCAGTAGGCGGCCCTCTCCTGCTGGAGGAGTCACACGTGTCGACGGAGCCTGCCGCCCGCGAAGCCCGGGTGATCGCATTCCGCGACGCTGCGGACTTCGAGGCCTGGCTGGACGCACACGTCGACCTGCAGGCCGGCGTGTGGCTAAAGATCGCGAAAAGGGCATCGGGGCGCCCGTCGTTGACCGATGGCGAGGCAGTCGACCTGGGCCTGTGCTTCGGCTGGATCTCTGGCCAGCGCAAGGCCTACGACGAGGTCTACTACTTGCAGAAGTACGTGCCCCGTCGGCCACGCAGCCGCTGGTCCCAGGTCAATGTGGCCAAGGCCGAGGAGCTGATCGCGGCCGGGCGGATGCGACCGTCCGGCCTGGCTGAGGTTGAGGCCGCGAAGGCCGACGGCAGATGGGCCACCGCCTACGCGTCGCAGCGGAACGCCACCGTCCCGCCCGATCTCGCCGCCGCACTCGCGGCGAGCCCGCGGGCGGCGCAGGCGTTCGGCGCACTCAGCAAGACCCAGCGCTACGCCCTGATCCTTAAGCTCATCACCGCCCCCACCGCCACGACCCGCACCGCCCGGCTCCACAGAGCGATGACCGCCCTCGAAGCCGACATCGGCGGAGACCCGGCCGCCCCGATCAGCCGCTGAACTAGTACGTGCTGACGCTTACGTGCCCGTGGTCTTCTACTGCATCGGGGTCGTCCGTGATCATCAAGGGCCGGCGCAGGTGGGCAGCCGTGAGCCGTGATCGGCTGTCAGCCGTCGGCTGCAACCGCGCAGTGCGACGTGAACCGGTCAGGAGATGCGCTGCGCCGGGGCAGCTACGGAAGCTGGTTTCGTCGCTCCGGATCGATGCCCGATCTCAACGGCCAGCGCGAGGGGAAGGATGAAGTCGATGAGCGCGAAGGTGAGGGCCGGACCGAGGTAGGTNGGGTTCCCGTGCAGCTGCGCGCCGATGATGATCAGTCCCAGTGATGCGAAGCGGAAGACCGAGACCAGGCCGGTCGTGGTGCGGATCTCAGTGCTCCTGCCGCCCGCCAGCAGGCCCAGCAGCAGGCCCAGGACGCCAGCGACGATGACGACGACGATCGCGGTGACGATGACCCACGACCCGAACATCGACACGATCGTGCTCCAGTTCCCCGCTATGCCAGTGGCCAGCGCAACCACCAGCGCCAGGTTGGCTGCCTTGACCAGCTGCGGCTGCCAGTCCTTGGCATGAGCGGCGTAGCGGGCGCGCGCGAACAGGCCCACCACCAGCGGCAGGAGCACCAGCAGGAGCAGGCTTTTGACAATGTCCCATGCGCTGATCGACGCGCCGGTGACGACCTGCCCCGCCCACACCGGAACGGCGATGATATTGACCAGCTGGAGCACCACGACCACCGACACAGCCAGCGGCAGGTCCGCCCGCTTCGCCAGCTGGGCCGCTTTCAAAGATGCTGCGCTGCCTGCGCCGAGAGTGGCCAGGACCAGGCCCGGCACGTACTTGGAGCCCATCGGGGTTATCTCGGCGATGCCCCACGCGGCCGCCGGGATCACTACCGCGTTCAGGACCACCATGGCGATGACCAGCACGACGCGATGAAGCGGTGCGACCAGCTCGCCCACGGTGAAGGTCATGCCCAGGGACAGGACGGTGGCGCCCACGGAGATGGCGATGCCAGCGTTGAACAACGCGGCCAGCAACTGCTGAGCGCTCAAGCCCGTTCCTCTCGCCTCAGAGCGCAGCCGGAGTCCCGCGGACGGAATCCCCCGACGACAGCCGCTCTGTGATCTATCGCCGGGTCGGTGGCGATTCCGCCCGCCATGACCATGGCACGCTGCTCCGTCACCAGGCATCCCCCGCCAGGGGTGATCCGTGGCCAGCCAATCAATTCAGCGAAATGCCGGCACGGGACAACTGCCGGGCGACTGATCAGCCACCTGTCTGCGGCACTGCGACGCTTCGGCGGTGCATCATGGGACTGCGATGCTTCTGCCTGAGACGGATGGGGGGAAAGATGGACATTAAGGCGGTTAACCGGCGAGTAATCGACCAGTTCAGGGCCGGCGGGGAGGTCGACGGCATGCACCGCGACCGCCTCGTCTTGCTGACTACCGTTGGCGCGAAAAGCGGGCAGTCGCGCACGACGCCGATGATGTTCCATCGCGACGGGGATCGGCTGCTCGTCATCGCCTCGAACGTGGGTGCGCCGAAGCATCCCGACTGGTACATCAATCTCGTGGCCAACCCGCGGGTCACTGTCGAGGTCGGCGACGAGAGCTACGAAGCGGTCGCAGCGACGGCCACGGGTCCAGAACGCGAGCACCTGTGGGCCACGCTCAAGGAGGCCTATCCGTTCTTCGCTGATCATGAGGCCGGCACCGACCGCATCATTCCCGTCGTCATACTGACCAGGGCATAGCCGGACCGCCGAGCGGAGGCGGGATGCGGCTCGACGATCTGCCGGTAACTGGTGTGCGCAGCCCGCTTGTCGCGCGGCGAGCCGAGTTCCTGGCCTTGCTCGCGAAGCTGAAGTCGGTGGATCTCCGCGGCCCGAGCTCCGTCTACTGGGACGACGGTGGGCATCCACATCACCGGGATCGGCTCGTGGCGGCTGACCCGGGGCGCCGAGGCCTGGAGCCTGGACGACGGGGCGGCCCTCGCCGCATCAGCGACGCTCACCATGACCGGTGACACCGCCTGGCGGTTTCTGACCGGTGGCCGTTACGCGCCCGAGAGCGTCGCCAGGGCCGGCCCGGGAAGCCTGCTGGCGCCGCTCCTGCGCGTCAGAGGCGTTATCGCGTAGCTGGGCACGTGTCCTGCCTGTCGATCTCCAGGCCTGAACCGCCGGAGCCTCCCGCCCGCTTCAGGTCCGCTCAGCGCTTCGGCCAGTACCAGGCCGGCTGGTCGAAGGTCTCCTGGCCGGCCACGACGGTCTCGCCGAAATCCTTGGTCAGCTCGATGGTGGTGACCGGTGTCCCGTCGCCACCGGCCGCGCGGAGGAGGGCGTCGATCAGCGGCCGGGAATGGGAGACCGTGATGATCTGCGAGCTGACCGCGGCACCGCCGATGAGCTGCGCAAGCGGCTCCAGCAGGTCCGCATGCAGGCTGGTCTCGGGCTCGTTGAGGACGAGCAGGCTGGACGGACGCGGCGTCAGCAGTGCGGCGATCCACAGCAGGTAACGAAGCGTTCCGTCGGACAGCTCTGCCACCCCGAGCGGCCGGAGCAGGCCGTGCTGGCGCAGGCGCAGGTCGAGGCGGCCGTGGCTGTCGTGGTCGATGCTGATCTGGCTGCCGGGGAAGGCCAGCTCGACCGCGGCGTCCAGCGCCTCGGCGTCGCCGATCTCGCGGATCGTCTGCAGCGCCGCCGCCACGTCGGCGCCGCCATGGTCGAGCACGGGGGTGCGGGTCCCCACCAGGCTCCGGCGCGCGGGCGCCGTAGCGTCCGTGCGGAAGTAGTCGTAGAACCGCCAGGACCGGATCCGCTCTCGCAGGGTTATGACTTCCGGTGCCCGCTGGGGGTCGGCAAACTCGCTCAGCATGCTGTCATAGGGCCGGATGGAGTACGGCGCCGTCCAGGTGCCGTCATCCTCTCGCAGCCGCACGATGCCGTTGGCCCGATCGCAGAGCAGCGCCGCGCGCCGGAGCACGGGGCCGCTCCAGATGCTCTCGCGCTTGATCTCCGGGTCCAGGGCAAACGCCGTCTGACTGGGCGGCGGGAGGCCGAAGTCGATGGCATAGCTGAAGTCGTCGGCGCCGAAACCCAGGCGCAGGCCCACCGCGTCGCCGCCGGCCGTTCCCTGCACCGGGTACCGGCCCTCGCGCACCGCCCGGCTGATCTGCCGCGGACCCGCCCACAGGGTGGAGGGCAGCCCGCCCTCCTGGGCCAGCGCGGCGACGGCCCCATTCCGCGAGCTGTCGGCGAGTAGCCGCAAGGCCCGATACAGGCTGGACTTGCCGCTGCCGTTAGCGCCCGTGACGACGTTCAGTGCGGCCAGCGGGATAAGCAGGCGTCGCAGCGACCGGTAGGTCTCGACGGCGAGAGTCTGGATCACGGGCTCGACGGTACGCCGGCGGCAGTCCGCTCAGGGGCGGAGCGCCGGGAGGCGAGGAGGGGCTGGTCAGGTTGACACCGTCAGGCTAATCAGTATATATAGCCTAGTTCGGCCAGTTTTCGGTTGGCGGGGCTTAAGGGGCGGGATTTGGCTTTTTCCGATATCGATCTGGCTCGGCTGCTGATCGCGCTGGCCGTGCTCCTGCTGGCCGCGCACGGCATGGGGAGCCTATTCGCGCGCTTCCATCAGCCGGCTGCCATCGGCGAGATACTGGGCGGCGTGCTGCTAGGCCCGTCGGCCCTCGGGGCCGTCTCGCCGACGATCCAGCACTGGATCTTCCCGGCCACGGGCTCGTCAGCGGCCGCGCTCGGGGCCGTCTACCAGCTGGGCCTGCTCCTGCTCATGTTCGCCGCCGGCGCTGAGATGCGCCGGCTGCTGCAGCGCAACGCTGTCCGGACGGTCGGGCTGATCGCTTCGTTCGGCCTGGTCATCCCGTTCGCGGCGGGCCTGGGCATCGTGGCGGTGCTGGGCGTCCGCCAGTTCATCGGCCCGGCGAACAACTACACGGCGCTGACCCTGGTGTTCGGCATGGCCGTGGCGGTCACGAGCATTCCGGTGATCTCGCGGATCATGCACGACGTCGGCCTGCTCGGCACCCGTTTCGCGCGCATCGTGCTGTCGGTGGCCGTGATCGAGGACATCGTGCTGTACGTCATCCTGGCGGTCGTGGTCGGGCTGGTGCAGACGGCCGGCAGCACCGCGTTCGGGCTGCCCACGGCCCTGAACATCCACAGCGTCGCCCAGAACAGCGTCTATCACGTGATCGTGGCCGTGCTCTTCCTCGCCGTGGCGCTCACGGTCGGGGGACGGGTCTACAGGTGGCTGCGGGCCAATCCGCTGGCCATGCGCAGCCCGGTCGCGTTCCAGCTGCTCTGGATGCTCGCGCTCTCGGCGGCCGCGCTGGCCCTCGGCCTCGTGCCGCTGTACGGCGCGTTCGTGGCGGGGATCGCCGTCGCCGCCGCCGACGGTGAGGAGGACGAGGAACTCGGCGAGAGCGTAACCGTGCGGCAGCGCAACACGCTATCGGGTATCTCCTTCGGCTTCTTCATCCCGATCTATTTCGCCATCATCGGCATCAAGCTGGACCTGATTCACCACTTCGATGTGCTCTTCTTCCTCGGGTTCCTCGCCTTCGCGTGCGTGGCGAAAGCGGCCAGTGTGTACCTGGGGGCGCGGCTGTCACGCGAGAACCGGTTCATGTCCGCCAGCCTGGCCATCGCGATGAACGCCCGGGGTGGTCCGGGCATCGTGCTGGCCGCGACGGCATACGCGGCTGGCATCATCAACGAGACATTCTTCGTCAGCCTGGTCATGCTGTCGGTCGTGACCTCGCTGCTGGCCGGTTCCTGGCTGGAACGCGTCGCGGTCAGGCTCGGGGCCCCCAAGCGCAAGCCGGCGCAGGACGGTCCCGACGTCCCGAGCGAGCGCAGCGAGCTGGGCACGGCCTGACCGCCTGCGGGTCGTCGGCCGCGGCTCAGCGCGGGTCGCGGTCCAGCGCGGGGAGCGATCCCGCGCTGTCGCGAGCGGCGGCGTAGCGCGCCCGGACNGCCGNCTGCGGGTCGCCCTCATAGCGCTGCGCCTCGCCCATGGCCCAGGCCGGCGGGGCAGCCTCGCCGGACAGCAGCCAGGCCGCCTGCCGGGCCGCGCCGTCGGCGACGTACTCCCGGGGCGCCGGGACCACGACCGGCAGGCCGAAGATGCCCGGCGCAAGCTGGCGCGTCGCCTCGGAACGGGCGCCGCCGCCGATGAGCAGGACGCGCCGCACGGGGACGCCCGCGGCGCGGATCGCGTCGAGCCCGTCGGCCAGGCCGTTCAGCATCCCCTCTACCGCGGCCCGGGCCAGGTTCTCCGGCGTGGTGTTGGCCCTGGTCAGGCCGTGCAGCGCGCCGGTGTCACCAGGCCGGTTGGGGGTGCGCTCGCCGTCGAGGTAGGGCAGCAGGGCCAGGCCGTCCGCCCCCGGATCCGCGGACAGGGCCAGCTTGGCCAGCCGCTGCAGGTCCACGCCGAGCATGCGGGCGACCGAGTCGATCACGCGCGCGGCGTTCAGCGTGCACACCAGCGGCAGGAAGTGACCAGCGGCGTCGGCGAAGCCGGCGATGATGCCGGTCGGATCGGCGGTAGCCGACGTAGCGACGCCGAACACGGTTCCTGAGCTGCCGATCGAGATCGCGACGTCGCCGGCCTCGATCCCGGCGCCGAGCGCGGCCGCTGCGTTGTCGCCCGCCCCCGGCCCGAGCAGCGCCGCTGGCCGGCCGGTTGCCGCCGTGGCTCCCGCCGCCGTTGCCCCGGCCGCCGCTGGAGAGACCTCGCCCGCGATGGCCGTGGGCCCGAGGACCTGCGGCAGCTCGGGCAGGCGTCCGCACGCCCGGTGCAGCAGGTCCGGCCGGTAAGACTCGGTGGCGGGGGACCAGTAACCCGTGCCGCTGGCGTCGCTCCGATCGGTACGCAGCGCGTCCAGGCCGCCCATCCGGCCGGTGAGCTGCCACGTCAGCCAGTCGTGCGGCAGGCACACCGCCGCCGTCCGGACCATCGCGTCCGGCTCGTGCTC
>JGI20188J14859_1000100_pt1 | contig 11480 bp, 10 predicted proteins | sample NGESurshal072012_7_FD_14859 | JGI IMG/M metagenome (IMG submission 14859) | reverse complement strand
GGCGAGCCGTCACCGTCAGTCATCAACCCTCCAGGGATGCCACAACGGCAGGCTAACCCGACCGGCGGGGCAGGCCGTTGACCTGGCTCGGCGGGTTGCCAGATCGGCAGGCCAATTTGCACGAGTCAGGGATAGGGCCCCTGAGCGTCGTTCGCAAGCTGGTCAGGCTCGACGCAATGGGCGAGGTTGTTCCCCGGCTGAGGATGCGGCCGGCATTTGTTACTGGCCGGTAGGTCAGGGTACCTTGGCTAGGTACGTTACTAGCTAGTAGAGAAATGGCCGCTGCCTGCGGGGAGGGCACGATGGGGCACTTCAAGAGCAACCTCCGGGACATCGAGTTCAATCTGTTCGAGGTGCTCAGGCGCCAGGACCTGCTGGGCGCCGAGCCCTATCCCGACATCGACGAGGAGACCGCTCGCGGCATCCTTGACGAGGTCGAGCGGCTGGCCACCGGCCCGGTAGCCGAGTCCTTCGTCGCGGCCGACCGCAACCCCCCGGTGTTCGACCCGGCCACGCGCTCAGTCCAGCTCCCCGCCGCGTTCAAGCGGTCCTACCAGGCCTTTATCGACGCCGAGTGGTTCCGCCTCGACCTGCCCGCCGAGCTAGGGGGCACGAGCGTGCCGCGCTCGCTGGGCTGGGCCGTCGGCGAGCTGATCCTGGGGGCCAACCCGGCGGTCTGGATGTACGCGAGCGTGGGCTCCTTCTCCCGGACGCTGTGGGAGCTCGGCACCCCCGAGCAGAAGCGGATCGCCGAGCACGCGGTCGCCAACCGGTGGGCCTACACGATGGTGCTTACCGAGCCCGATGCCGGGTCGGACGTGGGCGCGGGCCGGACCAAGGCGATCCAGCAGAGCGACGGCACCTGGCACATCGAGGGCGTCAAGCGCTTCATCACCAGCGCCGAGCATGACCTGTCCGACAACATCCTGCACGTCGTGCTGGCCCGCCCCGAGGGTGCCGGGCCCGGCACCAAGGGTCTGTCGATGTTCCTGGTCCCCAAGTACCAGGTGGGGGAGAACGGTGAGCTAGGCGAGCGCAACGGCGTCTACGTGACCGGGGTCGAGCACAAGATGGGCCTGAAGGTCTCCACGACCTGCGAGCTGACCTTCGGCGCGGAGCAGCCGGCGGTGGGCACGCTGATCGGCGGCGTGCACGACGGCATCCGCCAGATGTTCATGATCATCGAGTTCGCCCGGATGATGGTCGGCACCAAGGCCATCGCCGCGCTGTCCACCGGCTACCTGAACGCGCTGGACTTCGCGAAGAACCGGGTCCAGGGCGCCGACCTGACCCAGATGGCCAACAAGGCCGCGCCGCGGGTGACGATCATGCACCACCCGGATGTGCGCCGCAGCCTGATGCTGCAGAAGGCCTACGCCGAGGGCATGCGCGCGCTGGTCCTCTACACGGCGAGCATCCAGGATGCCGTGCAGGTCGCGGCCGCCCGCGGTGAGCGGGACGAGCAGGCGGTGGCGCTGAACGACCTGCTGCTGCCGGTGGTCAAGGGGGCCGGGTCGGAGCGCGCCTTCGAGCAGCTGACCCAGTCGCTGCAGACCCTGGGCGGCTCGGGCTACCTGCAGGACTACCCGATCGAGCAGTACCTGCGGGACGCCAAGATCGACAGCCTCTACGAGGGCACGACGGCGATCCAGGGCATGGACCTGTACTTCCGCAAGATCATCCGGACCCGGGGCGCGGCGCTGGGCCAGCTGACCGGCAAGATCCGCGAGTTCGCAGCCGCGGACGGCGGCAACGGACGGCTGAAGGCCGAGCGCGCCGCGCTGGCCGCGGCGGCGGACAACATCGAGGCGATCGTGGCCGCGATGGACGGCTACCTGGCCGGGAGCCTGGCCCAGCCGGCCGAGATCTACCGGGCCGGGCTGAACACCACCCGGCTGCTGCTGGCGCTCGGGGACCTGGTGATCGGCTGGCTGCTGGCCTGGCAGGCCGACGTGGCCCTGGCCCGGCTGGACGAGGGCGCCGGGCCTGCCGACCGGGCGTTCTACGAGGGCAAGGTCGCGGCCGCCCGGTTCTTCGCGGCGACGGTGCTGCCCCGGCTGGCCGCGGAGCGCGAGATCGCCGAGGCGACCTCCCTGGACGTCATGGAGCTACCCGAGGAAGCCTTCTAGCCAGCCCGAAACCCCGCGGCTCGTGATCGCGACCGGGGTCCGTGCGGACGGGACGTCAGACCTCGTACTGGACGGCGGCCCGGTCCTGGCGGATGGGAACGATGCTTTCCTTGATGACGGCGCGGTGCGCCGGGTGGTCGCGGTAAGCGACGTAGCTGGCCACGTCCTCGAAGTCCGCCACCACGGCGAAGTCGAAGTTGCCCGCCTCCAGCCCAGCGTCGGGTCCCGCCTGGTAGGCGCGCATGCCCGTCATCAGCGGCGGCAGCGCCCGCAGTTCGGTCAGTACCCGCTGCTTCTGCTCCGCGCTGGCCCCAGCCTTCCAGGTGAACATCACCACGTGCCTGATCATCGAATTCCTCCGGTCTCTCTCCCGGCTTGTCAGTACCGCAGTACCGCCGCCTGCCGGATGGCTGGGCCCGGTCAGGCCCAGGCCAGCATCCGCAGCGGATCGGTCAGCATCGCGCCCACGTCCCGCAGCACCGCCGCGCCGAGGTCGCCGTCCACGACGCGGTGGTCGAACGACATGCCCAGCGTGCACACCTTACGAACCGCCAGCTCGCCCTGGTCTACCCATGGCGCATCCTTGACCTGGCCGAACGCGAGGATCGCGGTCTCGCCCGGCGGCAGGATCGGGGTACCGGTGTCGACGCCGAAGACCCCGACGTTGGTGATGCTGATCGTGCCGCCGGCCAGGTCGGCGGGCGTGGACCGGCCTGCCCGGGCGGCTGCGGCCAGGTCCTGGAGCGCCCGGGCCAGGTCCGGCAGGCTGAGCGCCTGGGCGTCCTTGATGCTGGGCACGACCAGCCCGCGGTCGGTAGCGGCCGCGATGCCCAGGTTCACGTAGCGGCGGACCACGATCTCCTGAGCGGCCTCGTCCCAGGCGGAGTTGATCATTGGGTGCCGGGCCGCGGCCACGAGCAGGGCCTTGGCTACCAGCAGCAGCGGCGACACCTTGATGCCCTCGAAGTCCGGCAGTTCCCGGAGCCGGGCCGTGGCCGCCATTGTCTGGGTGATGTCGATCTGCAGGAACATGGTGACGTGCGGGGCGGTGAACGCGCTGGCGGTCATGGCCGCCGCCGTGTGCTTGCGGACGCCCCGGATCGGGATCCGCTCCTCGCGTGGCAGCGCTGACCCTGGGCTGGCCACGGCAGTGCCGCTGGTCCCCGCCGCCCCGGCGGTCCCCGCCGCCCCGGCGGTGGCCGCCTCGACGTCGTCGCGGGTAATCGAGCCGCCCGGCCCCGTTCCCGTGAGCGTCCCCAGGTCCACGCCCAGGTCCCTGGCCAGCTTGCGCACGGGCGGCTTGGCCAGCGACGCGCCGCCGGGCTGAGCCGGGGCAGCCGGCGCGGCCGTCGCGAGCCCGGCGGACCCGTTCGCGCCGCCCGGCGGGACCGGATGAGACCGGCCGCGACCGGCGCCGGGCTTGCGGGCCCGGCGTGTCGTCGCGCCCAGCTTGACGCCGTAGCCGACCAGTACGGCCTGACGCTCCGGCTGGGGTGCCTGGGGCGCCCCCGGCTCGGCGCCCGTCTCGGTGACCGCCTCGGGCGGCGGCGGGGGGACCAGGTCGGCCGCCGTGCTGGTCTGCAGGGGCAGGGGACCTGCTGCGGGTGCACCGGCCTCACCGGATGTGGCGCCGACCTCGATGGAGATGATCGGCGTGCCCACGTCGACCGTGGCGCCCTCGGCGACGAGCAGGCTGGACACTACGCCCGCGTGCGGGCTGGGCAGCTCGACGACCGCCTTGGCCGTCTCGATGTCCACGATGATCTGGTTGACCTTGACCGTCTCACCGACCTGCACGTGCCACTTGACGATGTCCGCCTCGGTGAGGCCCTCTCCGACGTCGGGAAGCTTGAACTGCCTGAGCTCTGACATGCGGCCCTCTCAGTAGCCGAGGCTGCGGTCGACGGCGTCCAGGACCCGGTCCAGGTCCGGCAGGTAGTACTCCTCCAGCCGGGACGGCGGGTACGGGGTGGAGTAGCCGCCAACCCGCAGCACGGGGGCCTCGAGCTGGTAAAAGCACTCCTGGGTGACCTGCGCGGCGATTTCTGCCCCGATGCCGCCGGAGACGGTCGCCTCGTGCACGACGATGCAGCGGCCGGTCCGGCGGACCGACGCGAAGATCGTCTCGGTGTCGAGCGGGGCCAGCGAGCGAAGGTCAATCACCTCGATGGACCGGCCGTCCTTGCTGGCCGCGACGGCCGCCTCCGCGCAGGTGCGGACCATCGGCCCGTAGGTCAGGACGGTCGCGTCGGTGCCGGCGGCCAGGGTACGGGCCCGGTCCATGGGCAGCGCGGCCGCCAGGCCGCCGGCGATGTCCACCTCGGCCTTGTCCCAGTACCGGCGCTTGGGCTCGAAGAAGATCACCGGGTCGTCGCTGATGACCGCCTGCTGGATCATCGAGAAGGCCTCCGCCGGGTCGCCGCAGGCAACCACGCGGAGGCCCGGGGTGTGGGCGAACAGCGCCTCCGGCGACTCGCTGTGGTGCTCGACCGCCCCGATGCCGCCGCCGAACGGGATCCGGATAACGATCGGCAGGCTCAGCTTGCCCAGCGAGCGGTAGCGCATCTTGGCCAGCTGGGAAACTATCTGGTCGAAGGCCGGGAACACGAAGCCGTCGAACTGGATCTCGCAGATGGGCCGGTAGCCGCGCAGCGCCAGCCCGATCGCCGTCCCGATGATGCCCGATTCCGCCAGCGGGGTGTCGATCACCCGCGCCTCGCCGAAGTCCTTCTGCAGGCCGTCGGTGACCCGGAAGACGCCCCCCAGCTTGCCGACGTCCTCGCCCATGATGAGCGCCTTGGGGTCGTTCTCCAGCGCCTTGCGCAGGCCCTCGTTGAGCGCCCGGGACAGGGTCAGCGTGGTCATCGGGCCGCCTCCTCGCCGACGAAGGAATCGAGGTAGTCGGCGAACTCGGCGCGCTCGGCCTCCAGCGGCCTGCTCTGGCTGGTGTAGACGTGGTCGAACATCGACAGCGGGCGCGGGTCGGGCATCTCCTGGCACGCCTTGCGCACGCGCGTGCCGACCTCGTCCGCCTCCGCGTCGATCTGGTCGAAGAACTGCATGTCGGCCAGCTCGGAGCGGATCAGGTACTGCTTCACCCGGGCGATCGGGTCCTTGAGCTTCCAGGACTCCAGCTCGGCCGACAGCCGGTACCTGGTCGGATCATCGGTGGTGGTGTGGGCCCCCATCCGGTAGGTGTAGGCCTCGATGAGCGTCGGACCCTGGCCCTCCCGGGCCGCCTTCATGGCCTTGCGGGTGACTGCCAGGCAGGCCAGCACGTCGTTGCCGTCCACCTGGACCCCGGGAAAGCCGAAGCCCTGGGCCCGCAGGTAGAGCGGCACCCGGCTCTGCCGCTCGAGCGGCTCGGAGATGGCCCACTGATTGTTCTGGCAGAAGAACACGACCGGCGCGTTGGTGACCGACGACCAGATGAACGCCTCGTTGACGTCTCCCTGGCTGGTCGCGCCGTCGCCGAAGTAGGCGATCACCGCCTCGCCGTCCTCGCCCACGGCGCCGTCGCGCTGGATGCCCATCGCGTAACCGGTGGCGTGCAGGGTCTGGCTGCCGATCACGATCGTGTACAGGTGGAAGTTGTGCGCCTTCGGATCCCACCCGCCGTGGCTGACGCCGCGGAACAGCTCCAGCAGCTTCATCGGGTCCAGGCCGCGGCACCAGGCGACGCCATGCTCGCGGTAGGTGGGGAAGGCCATGTCCCGCGGCTCCAGGGCCCGGGCCGAGCCGACCTGCGCCGCCTCCTGGCCCAGCAGGGACGCCCAGATGCCGAGCTCGCCCTGGCGCTGCAGCGCGATCGCCTCGAAGTCGATCCGGCGGACGATGACCAGGTCCCGGTAGAGGGACTTGATCTCCTCCGCGGAGATCTCCAGCGGATACCCCCGGTGCTCGATCCGCTCGCCCTCGGGAGTGAGGAGCTGAATGAGCTCAGCCGAGCTCCCGCGGGCTACCGGAGGCTGGTCGGATTCGCGCCCGCCGCTGAGGGAGGCGGCTCGCCCGGCGTCGTTGACGGTCACGTGCCACTCCTTGCATGCTTGCCGCCGACCTGGGCGTGCCCGTGCCGGCCGATCGTCGGATCGTTTCGCAGTGACAGTACCCGCCACGGCGCAGGGAAGGTCAAGGCGGTGGAAAGCCGCTTCGCGTACGCTGCTCTTCGTGGCCAGAGTTGTCGTTGACGTGATGCTGAAACCCGAGATCCATGACCCCCAGGGCGAGGCGATCGCCAGCGCCTGTCATCGGCTGGGCTTCGGCCAGGTGATCTCCGTGCGGCAGGGCAAGCGCTTCGAGATCGAGCTGGACGGAGACGGCCCGGCCGACGAGCCGATAGCCCAGCGGGTAGCCGAGCTGGCGGGCGAGCTGCTGGCCAATCCCGTCATCGAGGAATTCTCCGTTCACCCGTCCGTTCACCCGTCCTGACCGGCCGACCCGGCCCCCGGCGGCCGCTCACCCGTCCTGGCCGGCCTCGCTCGGGGCGCCGGCCGGTGCTGTCCGGGCCCCGTCATCGCTCACTCTTGGTCGTCATCGGGCCCTCGTCCCAGCCGACCCGGCAGGCTTACCTGATCGATGCGTTTACCTGCCGTTACGGAGTATTCGTCCAGAGATCGCCCGAGCTCATGATTACCACAGCTCCGCACGGGAAACCCTCAGAATATGAACAGCGCGTAACTTCCACCATCCGGGGGCGAAGGAGCCGATGCGAACTCGCGTGACGCATGCCGGGGAGCCGACCCCAGACGTTCGGTTCTGCCTCCTGTTTCCCAGGGAGGCGCTGAGCGTGCCAGTCATGCGCCGGGTGCTGGGGGACACCCTGAGCCGGCTGGGCGTGGACGAGGTCAGCATCTCTGACCTCTTGCTGGCCGTGACCGAGGCGTGTACCAACGTGCTGCGGCACTCCGGCCAGGGTCGCGGGTACGAGATCGTGGCCCGCGTGTCCGGCAACAACTGCCAGCTGGACGTCATCGACCGGGGCCGCGGCTTCGATCCGGCCGCGCTGCCCGTCCGCCGGCCAGTGGTACGCCGCCCGGTCCGCCGGGTCGCGGTCCTGCACCGCCGCCACGGGACGCTGGCCGCGCCCGCGCCCACCTCGCTGACGCTCCGCCGCCGGATTGGCCGCCCCAGGCGGCTGAGCCGCAGGCGCAGCGTCGCCCAGCTGCCCGAGTCCGGCCGGGGCCTGGCCATCATGCGCGCGTGCGTGGACGACGTCACGCTGCGCAGCGGACCTGGTCAGGGCACGGTGGTCATGCTGCACAAGCGGATCGGCTGGCGCACGGACGCGCCGCTGGCCATGGTCCCCCGGCCGCGGCTCCGGGACGCCGGCTGAGCCGGTAGCCTGCGTCCATGCGCCCCTTTCCTGGACGCCCGCGCCCCCGGCTGGGAAGACCGTGACCACCAGGGTCGGCGTCGTTACCTTTCCCGGCTCACTAGACGATCATGATGCGTGCAGGGCCGTCCGGCTGGCCGGCGGCCTGCCGGTGCCGCTGTGGCACGCCGATGCCGATCTCCAGGGCGTCGATGCCGTCGTGCTGCCGGGCGGCTTCTCCTACGGCGACTACCTGCGGTGCGGGGCGATCGCCCGGTTCTCGCCGGTGATGACCGAGCTGATCCCGGCGGCCCGGGCCGGGCTGCCGGTCCTGGGCATCTGCAACGGCTTCCAGGTGCTCTGCGAGGCGCACCTGCTGCCCGGCGCGCTGACCCGCAACGCCGGGCTGCGCTTTGTCACCAGGGACATCCAGATTCGGGTGGAGAACGCCGCTACCCCCTGGACCAGCCAGTACGCCGCCGGCCAGGAGCTGACCGTGGTGCTCAAGAGCGGTGAGGGCGCTTACGTCGCCGATGCCGCCACCCTGGCCGACCTGGCCGCGCGGGGCCAGATCCTGGTCCGCTACGTCGGCGGCAACCCCAACGGGTCCGCCAGCGACATCGCCGGAGTCGTGAACGAGGCCGGGAACGTGGCGGGCCTGATGCCGCACCCGGAGCACGCCGTCGACGCGCTGACCGGCCCGTCCGCGGACGGCCTCGGGTTCTTCACCTCGATCCTGCGTGCGGTCGTGGCAGCGTGAGTACGGAAGTGGCCGCGGCCCGGCAGGCCGCGCCGCAGGACACGGTCAGCCAGGCCGAGGCGACGCCCGGCCGGAGCCAGCCGTACGCGGCCCTCGGCCTGACCGCCGCGGAGTACGCGAAGATCGCCGACCTGCTCGGCCGGCGGCCGACCGACGCCGAGCTGGCCATCTACTCGGTGATGTGGAGCGAGCACTGCTCCTACAAGTCCTCGCGCCGCCACCTGCGCCAGTTCGCCGAGAAAGCGCCCCCGACCGACGTGCTGCTGGCCGGCATCGGGGACAACGCCGGGGTCGTGGACATCGGCCACGGCTACGCGGTCACCTTCAAGATCGAGTCCCACAACCATCCCTCCTACGTGGAGCCCTTCCAGGGCGCGGCCACGGGCGTCGGCGGCATCGTGCGGGACATCCTGGCCATGGGCGCCCGCCCGGTGGCCGTGATGGACGCGCTGCGGTTCGGGCCCGCGGATGCGCCGGACACCCGGCGGGTGCTACCGGGCGTCGTGGGCGGCATCTCCTTCTACGGCAACTGCCTGGGCCTGCCGAACATCGGCGGTGAGCTGGCCTTTGACCCCTGTTACGCCGGAAACCCCCTGATTAACGCATTGTGCGTCGGCGTCCTGCGCCCGGCCGATCTCAAGCGGGCGGCGGCCACGGGGCCCGGTAACCAGGTCATCCTGTTCGGGTCGCGGACCGGGCCCGACGGCATCGGCGGCGCGTCGGTGCTGGCCAGCGCCTCGTTCGGCGACGGCGGGGCGGGGAGCAAGCGCCCCAGCGTCCAGGTCGGCGACCCGTTCATGGAAAAGCGGCTGGTCGAGTGCTGCCTGGAGCTGTACGCGGCGGACCTGGTGGTCGGCATCCAGGACCTCGGCGCCGCCGGCGTGGCCTGCGCCACCACCGAGCTGGCCGCCGGGGGCAAGTCGGGGATGGCCGTCGCGCTGGACGCGGTGCCGCTGCGGGACGCTTCGCTGGGGCCGGCGGAGATCCTCATGAGCGAGTCGCAGGAACGCATGATGGCTATCGTGACGCCCGCCGACGTGGGCCGGTTCCTGGCCATCTGCGCCAGGTGGGAGGTGCCGGCCACGGTGATCGGCGAGGTCACCGGCACCGGGCGGCTGGAGATGACCTGGCACGGGGAGCGGGTCGTGGACATCCCGCCGGGCACGGCGGCCGACGACGGCCCGGTCTACGACCGTCCGGTGCGGCGGCCTGACGGCCAGGACGCGCTGGCCGACGACGACCCGGCCCGGCTGCCCCGGCCGTCGGGGCCGGCCCGCGGGACCGAGCTGCGCTGCCACCCTGCTCGACCTGCTGGCTGCCCCGGACGGGGCCGACAAGACCTGGGTCACCGAGCAGTACGACAGGTACGTCCGCGGCGACACGGTGCTCGCGATGCCCCACGACGCCGGCGTCATCCGGATCGATGAGGCGACCGGCCTGGGCGTGGCGCTGGCCACCGACGGCAACGGCCGGTACTGCCTGCTCGACCCGTACGCGGGCACCCAGCTGGCGCTGGCCGAGGCGTACCGCAACGTGGCCGTCACCGGCGCGCGGCCGCTGGCGGTGACCAACTGCCTGAACTTCGGCTCGCCGGAGGACCCGGCGGTCATGTGGCAGTTCACCGAAGCCGTCCGCGGGCTCGCCGACGGCTGCCTGGCCCTCGGGATCCCGGTCACCGGCGGCAACGTCAGCTTCTACAACCAGACCGGTGCCGACGCGATCCAGCCGACGCCCGTCATCGGCGTCCTGGGCGTGCACGACGACGTGCGGCGCCGGGTGTCGTCCGCCTTCGGGCCGGCCGGCGCGAGCCTGGTGCTGCTCGGCGAGACCAGGCTGGAGCTGGGCGGCTCGCTGTGGGCGCGGGTCCGGCACGGCCACCTCGGCGGCCGCCCGCCCGCGGTGGACCTGGCCGCCGAGCGCGCGCTGGCGCAGGTCCTGGTGGCGGCGGCCGAGCGGGAGCTGCTCGCCGCCGCGCACGACCTCTCCGACGGCGGCCTCGGCGTGGCCCTGGCGGAGTCCTGCCTCGCGGGCGGCGTCGGCGCCACCGTGACGCTGCCCGGCGATGACTTCACGTTCCTGTTCAGCGAGTCCGCGGGCCGGGCCCTGGTAGCCGTCACGCCCGGCTGCGAGGCCAGCTTCGGCTCGCTGTGCGCCGAGGCCGGCGTGCCCGCCGTGGCCATCGGGACGACTGGGGGCGCCGCGCTGGAGGTCACCGGCACCTTCTCGGTCCGCCTGGACGAGCTCGGCCGGGCCTATCGCGACACCCTGCCGGTCCTGTTTTCCGGCTGACCTGTTGCAGGCTGAGCAGCTCTCAGGCTGACCACCAGAACGACAGCAGCTGGCGCGGCGGAGCCGCCGAGTCGCACCGGGCCAGGAAGGCCGCCGGACTCGCCGTCCCCGCACCGGCGTCCCCCGCCGTCACGCACCGTCCGCTGCGCAGATTGCGGAGCTGCCCGTATTCATGCCCGTCCGGCTGCACGACGGTGCGCAGCCGCTGCCAGCGCTGATCGGGTCCGAGGTCGCAGCGCCGCAGGGTGACGACGGGCCGGCGCCGCGGGCCGGTCACGGCCAGGCACTGGCCGCTGGGCGCGTAGATGAAGACGAAGGTGCCGCCCACGATCGAGTCCGCGGTCCACTGCGGGTCGCCCTGCGGCAGGCTGGCCGGCGGCAGCGGCCCGAACTGCAGTCCGGCGGACGTCACGTTCAGCTGCCGGAGCGGGCTGCTCCCGCGGGCGGGATCGGTGACCTGGCCGATGATCCCGACGGTCTGGATGGACTGGACCCGGGTGGGCAGCTGCGCCGGGGACGGGGAGTCGCTGGCTGAGCTGGCGACGGAGTAGGCTACCGCGCCGCCGACCGCGACGAGCACCACGGCACCGATGCCGGCGATCCTGGGGGTCCAGGAGCCTCGGGTCCGGCCGGTGCCGGAAACATGCGGAGGTGCCATAAGGAACGATTACCCGCAACTGGCTAGTAACGCGTCGGATGTTCGGAAACGTGCCCAAGAAACTACCCAGCGCCTCTAGTGTGCCTCCGCCCAGCTCCGGGGCTCGGGGCACCCCCTTCCCTGCGGTCGGCACCGCGCTCTTCCCCGCGGGCGGCACCGCGCCAGCTCCCCGGACCGGGCCGCCGTCACAGTGCCCGGCCGTCCGTCGGCTAGCCTTCTCAGGCGTGCCGCCCCGACAGCCTGACCCAGCCCGGCTGCTCGCCGCCCTCGACGAGCAGCGAGCCGCCCTCGGGCAGCCGCCCTGGGACGGGCCGGTCACCCCGCCCGTGCTGG
>JGI20188J14859_1000092_pt1 | contig 11861 bp, 7 predicted proteins | sample NGESurshal072012_7_FD_14859 | JGI IMG/M metagenome (IMG submission 14859) | reverse complement strand
CACGCCCGTCTGCCGGTGCACCGCCAGCCGGGTCAGCTCCTGGAGCGCCTCCAGGACCTCGCCCCGCTGGCCGACGAGCTCGTCCAGGGTGGCACCGACCACCGAGACGAACGCCCGCTCGCCCTCGACGTCCATGTCGATATCGCCGTCCAGGTCCGCGACGTCCAGCAGGCCCTCGATGTAGTCGGCCGCTATCTCGCTCTCGGCCTCGAGATCGGCCAGGCTCGGGCCGCGCGCGGCCTCCGCGTCCGCCAGGTCGGCCTGCGGGGCGCCATTGTCTGAGCCCTCGTCCTCGAACTCGTCATCCCCGGACTCAGTGTCGTCCGCGGACTCGCCGCCCGCATCGGGTGCCTCCGCGACCATCACATCACCCGGGTCGGCTGGCTCGGCCACGGCCTGGGCCGACGCCTCCGACTCGCCGGACACGTGACGCTCCTCGTCAGGCTCGGCCACCACATTCTCCCCTTGCCTCACGCCAGGCCCTCCTCAGATCTGCATCTCCATGTGCTGGCCACCTCCGCGCGCGCTCACAGCCAGCCACGGCTGTCGGCAGGAGAGCGAAACTCTCCGCCGTCAGCCAGCTGGCCGGCCAGCGCCTCAGCGCTTGCCAGATCGCTTGCTGCGAGACTGGCGCTGCCGCTGCTGCCTCACGAGCTTAGCTTCGGGTGCCTCCGGCGGCGGCTCGGGCTCGGAACGACCCCGGCCAAGCTTGCGGAGCATCCCGCCACCCGAGGTACCGCCGCCGGCAGTCGCGCCGCCCGTGGCCGCACTCGGGGTCGTTGCGCCCTGCACCTTGCTGCTTTGCACCTTGCCGCCCTGCGGCTTGCCACCCTGCACCTTGCCGTTCTGCACCTTGCCGTTCTGCACCTTGCCGCCGGGGGCCTTGCCATCCTGGGCTACGCCGCCATTGTCGCCGGCCTGGCCTGCTCCGGACCCGTTGACGGCCGGGGATGCCCGGCCTGCGCGGGGCGCGAGCGCCCTGGCCCCGACGCCGCCCACCGCGGGGGCCGGGGTCACCGTGCCGTCGGCGGACGGCGGGGTGTAGGGGTAACGCTTGAACAGCGCCCACTGCTGGACCAGGGTCCACAAGTTGGTGGTCACCCAGTACAGGACCAGCCCGAACGGCCAGTACAGACCGGTCAGCGCGAAGAACGGCATGATGTAGGCCATGTACTTCTGCGACTGGCCCATCGGGTTGTCCGGGGTCGCAGCCGGCATCATGCCGCGCTTCATGCTCTGGCGGACGGTCAGGTAGGTCGTGATCATGCTGACCACGACCGCGCCGACGATGACCACCTTGGCGTGGAAGGGCACGTACAGGCCATGCGCGAACAGGACCTTGTCGGCGATGCTGACGCCCAGGATCTTGGCCTGCTTGGCGCTGCGCACCATGGCCAGCGGCATGCCGTACTTGGGGACCTGNCCCGGAACCCAGTAGGCGATCGCCCGCAGCACGCTGAACAGCGAGAAGAACAACGGCAGCTGCGCCACGACCGGGAGGCACCCCATCAGCGGGTTGACCCCCGCCTCCTGGTAGAGCTTCATCGTCTCCTGGTTGAGCGTCTGCTTGTCGCCCTTATATCGCTTGCGCAGCGCCGCCATCTGCGGCTGCAGGGACGTCATCTTCCGGGTGGTGTGCATCTGCTTGATGAACAGCGGCACCATGATCAGCCGCATGGCGACCACGAGGATGACGATCGTCAGCGCCCAGGTCCACCCGCTGGTCGGACCGAAGATGGGGCTCAGGAAGTTGTAAATCTGCGTCAGGACCCAGGCAACGGCCTGATACAGGGCGTTCAGTGGATTACCCACCTGCTAGCTCCCTTGCGCTCTGTTCAGAAAATTCCGGGTCCGCAGCGTCCGCGCCGGCGGCGGCCCGGCCCCTGGCCGGCCTGGCGGGCGGGACCGGATCAAGGCCCCCGGCGTGGAACGGGTGGCAGCGGCCGAGCCGCCGGGCCGCCAGCCAGGAGCCGCGCAGGGCGCCGTGCACCTGCACTGCCTCCAGCGCGTAGGCGCTGCAGGAGGGGTAGAAACGGCACGATGGCCGCAGCAGCGGGCTGATCAGGCGCCGGTACCCCGTGATCAGCAATACCAGCACCCAGGCCGCGGCGGACTGCCTGCCTGGCGCCTGCCGGCTGCCTGTGCTTGTCCTGCCTGCGGTCGTCACCGACACAGTGCCCTATCCTGCCGCCGGAGCAGTGCTGTGATTACCAGGTCGAGTTCGGCGGCGAGATCCTCCTGGCGTGCCGTCGCGGCGCGGGGATTAGCGCGCAACACAAGCAGGCTACCTCCCGGAAGCGACGCCAGATGACCACGGGCCAGGTGCCTGAGCCGCCGGCGCACCCGGTTTCGCACCACAGCCGGGCCGACAGCGCGGCTGACGACGAAACCGACCCTGGCCGGCTCACCCGCCGGGCGGACCAGCAGATGCCCGGAGATCAAGGGCTTACCGGCCCGACTGCCCCCGCGGACGGCAGCGGAGAACTCGCGGCTGCGCCGCAGCCGGGCGGCCGCGGGAAGCATCGGCAGTCACCGTTCCGAGCCAGCGTCAGTCAGACGCTGACGCGCGCGCGGCCCTTCCGCCGCCTGGCGGCGAGGACAGCCCGGCCTGCCCGGGTGCGCATACGCAGCCGGAAGCCATGCGTCTTGGCACGGCGACGATTGTTCGGCTGGAACGTACGCTTACTCACCAGAACTCCAGGTGCTGCGGGTATCTAGGCTGCGGGTCAACCTGCGGGTCTACTTCAGGGCCGGTCCCCGGGCGGCATGAGGCCATGCTTCACCTGCGCGGGACTAGCCGGGCTAACAAACGCTACTCACCCCGGCCGCCCCGGTCAAACTGGCCGGGGCGGCGGCCCGGTGCCGGCTGGCCGGGGCAGTTTGACCGGGGCGGCTATTACCCCTGGCCGGCTATGACCCTGGCCGTTTGCCAACCGAGCCGGGAAAGGCGGCCCTAGGCTGTGGATAGCGGGGCCGGGCGCAGGGAGCAGTCATGTGTCCCGTGGCGTCAGCCATGTCCAGCCGGACAGCGCGCGCCCTGCTGCAGCAGCGCACCTCTGCAACGTGCACATGCTGTGGAAAAACCTGTTGATCATATGTGGGGGCGCGAGGTGAGCTGCTAGTGAGAGAAGACGACCTCGCGGAAGTCTGGGCCCGGTCCCTGGCCGATCTCGCGGACATGCAGATTGAGCCGCACCAGCGAGCATGGCTCCAGCTCACCCGGCCGCTGGGCCTGGTCGAGAACACCGCGCTCATCGCGGCGCCCAACGATTTCGTCAAGGAGCAGCTGGAGACGCGGCTGCGGGCCCTGATCACCAACGCGCTGTCTCGCGAGCTGGCCCGCAGCATCCAGCTCGCGGTCACCGTCGACCCGGCCGCGACCGCCGGTCCCGGCGGGATGGCACCGCCACCGCGGCACCCGGAGCCAGGCCAGCTGCGCCACGCGGCCGACTCCGACGAGGACCCCCGGCTGACCGCCCCGCGCGGCCTCGGGGCGAGCAGCGGCGGCTACGACGGTTCCGTTACAAGTGGTGATGGCAGTTCCGGCGGACACGGCCCCGGCACGCTCGATGATGGCCCCGAGGACCACGGGACCCTCGACCAGCACACCCCCGCCCACCGCACCGCTGACCAGCGCCACCCTGACCAGCGCCACCCTGACCACGGGGGGTCCGGCTACCGCCCCGGCGGACCCGGGAACAACGGCGGCCCTGACTTCCCGGGCGCCGGGCTGCGGCCGCAGATCCGGCCGGGCCGGCTGGATGACCTCGAGGCCGCCGGCTCGGCTCGCGGGAACGGCGCTGACCGCGCTCCTGGTGACCAGCGCCGGGGCCTGGGGCGTCCCGGCGACCTCGAGGACCACCGGCCGGGGCCGGCCGATCCCACCGGTCCCAGCAGCATCCCGTCGCTGGCCGGCGGCGCGGGCGGGCATGTCGGCGGGCACGCCGTGCCCCGCCCGGCCCAGGCCAGGCTGAACCCGAAGTACACCTTCGAGACCTTCGTGATCGGCTCCAGCAACCGGTTCGCTCACGCGGCCGCCGTCGCCGTCGCCGAGGCTCCCGCCAAGGCCTACAACCCGCTGTTCATCTACGGCGACTCCGGCCTGGGCAAGACGCACCTGCTGCACGCCATCGGACACTACGCTCAGAGCCTCTACCAGGGGCTCAAGGTGCGGTACGTGAGCTCGGAAGAGTTCACCAATGACTTCATCAACATGATCCGGGACGGCAAGCAGGACGGCTTCCGGCGCCGCTACCGGGATGTCGACGTCCTGCTGGTGGACGACATCCAGTTCCTGGAGAACAAGGAAGGCACCCAGGAGGAGTTCTTCCACACGTTCAACACGCTGCACAACGCGAGCAAGCAGATCGTCATCTCCAGTGACCGTGCCCCCAAGCGCCTGGTCACCCTGGAGGACCGGCTGCGCAGCCGGTTCGAGTGGGGACTGCTGACCGACGTGCAGCCGCCCGAGCTGGAGACGCGCATCGCGATCCTGCGCAAGAAGGCGGTGCAGGACCGGCTCAACGCGCCGCCCGAGGCCCTGGAGTACATCGCCAGCCGGATCTCCACGAACATCCGCGAGCTGGAGGGCGCGCTCATCCGGGTCACTGCCTTCGCCAGCCTGAACCGGCAGAGCGTCGACCTGCAGCTGGCCGAGTTCGTGCTCAAGGACCTGATCCCGGAGGCGCACGGGCCGGAGATCACCGCGGCCACCATCATGGGCCAGACCGCGTCCTACTTCGGGCTGTCCATCGACGACCTGTGCGGCACGTCGCGCTCCCGGGTGCTGGTGACGGCGCGGCAGATCGCCATGTACCTCTGCCGCGAGCTGACTGACCTGTCGCTCCCGAAGATCGGCCAGCAGTTCGGCGGCCGGGACCACACGACGGTGATGCACGCGGACCGTAAGATCCGGTCCCTGATGGCCGAGCGGCGCTCGATCTACAACCAGGTCACCGAGCTCACTAACCGGATCAAGCAGCAGGCTCTGTCGGGGTGATCGGGCAGTGACTGCTTCATCCACAGGCTGTTGCCGAAATGCTTCTAGCTGCAGGTATCACTCATCGTACGGTAATGACTACAGATTTCGGTCGGACCGCGCATACAGCGCACACAGGCTGTGGATGACGCTGTGGACGAGCTTGGGACATCCGGCGGATAACGTGGCCCAGCCCGGGGGTGACGGCGGGGTGGCCGTCCGCCGACAGCCTGGTGTCCACAGCGCCGCCACGGCCCGTACCCGGGTCCCGCGACCGGCTGTGGACGCGGCTCGCCGCGCTGACCTGGCCAGACCGCGACTGTCCCCGGGATCCACCGACCCTATGACGACTACGTTTCTCTCTCTATCAAAGAATCCACGTACCAAGCAGGCAGGCACCGGCCCGTGCCGAGCAGACCGCAGATCAGGAGGCGGCAGGTGAAGATCGTCCTCGAACGCGACGTGCTGGCCGAGGCGGTGGCCTGGACGGCACGAGCCCTCCCGGCCCGGCCCACGGTCCCGGTGCTGGCGGGCATCCGGCTGCACGCCGGAGCCGAGCTCACCCTGTCCAGCTTCGACTACGACGTGTCCGCGCAGGCGACGGTCCCGGTCACCACGCAGGAGGAGGGCTCCGCGCTGGTCTCGGGCCGGCTGCTGGCCGAGATCAGCCGCAGCCTGCCTGCCCGGCCGGTGCAGATCACCGCCGACGCGGGCCGGGCCGTGCTGACCTGCGGCAGTGCCACCTTCAACCTGCTGACGATGCCGGAGGACGAGTACCCGGCCCTGCCCGAGATGCCGCCCGCGGCCGGCTCGGTCGGCAGCGATGCCTTCGCCACGGCGGTCAGCCAGTCCGCCATCGCGGCCGGCCGCGACGACACCCTGCCCGCCCTGACCGGCGTGCGGATCGAGATTGAGGGCGACCGGCTGACCCTGGTCTCCACCGACCGCTACCGGCTGGCAGTCCGGGAACTGCGCTGGAACCCGCAGCGCCCCGACGAGTCCGCCGCGGTGCTAGTGCCGGCCCGCGCGCTCAGCGAGACCGCCCGGGCGCTGACCGCCGGCGCTGAGGTGTCGATCGCGCTGGGGCTCCCCGGTGGCGAGGAAGGCCAGGGCGGCGGCGACGGCATGATCGGGTTCGAGGGCGCCGGGCGGCGCACCACCACCCGGCTGCTGGGCGGCGAGTTCCCCCGTTATCAGGCGCTGCTGCCCGCCAGCCTGCAGACCACCGCGGAGCTGTCCACCAGCACCCTGGCCGAGGCCGTGAAGCGGGTGGCGCTGGTCGCCGAGCGCAATACCGCCGTCCGGCTGGCGTTCAGCTCCGGCCAGCTCGTGCTCGAGGCGGGCACCGGCGACGAGGCCCAGGCCCAGGAGGTCCTGGAGGCCAGCTTCGACGGGGACGACCTGGCCATCGCGTTCAACCCTGCCTACCTGCTCGACGGCCTGACCGCGATCGACTCCGACATCGTCCGGATCTCCTTCACCGAGCCCGGCAAGCCGGCGCTCATCACCGGCAAGCCGGGTCCCGACGGCCACCCCGACTACAGGTACCTGCTGATGCCGATCCGCCTCGGTGGCTAGGAAGCTCGGTGGCTAGGAAGCGGGCCGCTGGCGCCAGCCAGTACCCTCAGCAGGCGTGCACCTGACCCGGCTGGCGCTGACCGACTTCCGCTCCTACGCGGCGGCTGACGTGCGCCTGGAGCCAGGAGTGAGCACCTTTACCGGCTCGAACGGACAGGGCAAGACTAACCTGGTCGAGGCCGCCTGTTACGCGGCCGCCTTCGCCAGCCACCGGGTGGCCGCCGACGCGCCCCTGGTGCGCCATGGCGCGGAGCGGGCCATCATCCGCGCGGCCGTCACCGGCGGCGGCCGTGACAACCTGGTGGAGATCGAGGTCAACCCGGGCCGGGCGAACCGGGTCCGGCTCAACCGCACGCCGCTGCCGCGCCCGCGCGATGCCCTGGGCGTGCTGCGCTGCGTGCTGTTCGCGCCCGAGGATCTCGCGGTCGTCAAGGGCGACCCGGATCAGCGCCGCCGTTACCTGGACGACCTGCTGGTCGCGAACCGGCCCCGGTACGCCGGGATCCGCGCCGATTACGAGCGCGTGGTCCGGCAGCGGTCGGCGCTGCTCAAGTCGGCCAGGGCCCGGGGCGGCGGGGTGCCGCACGGCCTGGAGGTCTGGGACGACCAGCTGATCGCGGTCGGCGCGGAGCTCACCGCGGGGCGGCTGGAGCTCGTCCAGGCCATCCGCCCCCTGGTGGCCGCGGCGTACAGCGCGGTGTCGGGAGCGGACCTGGACACCACGATCGCCTACCGGCCGTCGTTCCGGGCCGACGAGGAGCCCGCGCCGGAGAAGGAGAAGCTCGCCGCCGCGATGCGCGAGGCGCTGGAGCGCAGCCGCCGGGCCGAGCTGGAGCGCGCCGTCTGCCTGGTCGGGCCGCACCGCGATGAGCTGGAGNTACGGATCAGCGACCTGCCGGCGCGGGGTTATGCCAGCCACGGCGAGTCCTGGTCCATGGCGCTCGCGCTGCGGCTGGCCGCGTTCGAGGTGCTGCGGGCGGGCGGCGAGGACCCGGTGCTGATCCTCGATGACGTCTTCGCTGAGCTGGACGTCGGCCGCCGGGGCCGCCTGGCCGACCTGGTCGCCGGGACCGACCAGGTCCTGGTGACCGCCGCGGTCGGCGCCGATGTCCCGGCGGAACTGTCCGGGCGCAGGTTTACCGTGGCAGGCGGGGTGATCACCGATGGCTGAGGACGGGGCGGCGGCCGGGGCCCGGCCGGCTGGCACCGACCGGGCCCGGCTGGCCCGCGAGGCACTGGCGGGCGTGAAGGCCGATGCCCTGGCCAGGGGGAACCGGCCCGCGGCACCGGACCGGACCGGGAAGGAACGGAACTCAGGTGCCGGTGCGCCGCCGAGGCCGGGCCGCCGGGAGCGCCGCGAGGACCCGCAGCCGCTGACGGCCGCCCTTGACGGCCTCATCAGTGATCAGGGCTGGGCCCTGGCCGCCGCCACCGGGTCGGTTTTCGGCCGGTGGGCGGAAATTGTCGGAGCGGACCTGGCCGCGCATACCACGCCCGACTCGCTGACCGACGGCGAGCTGACCGTGACCGCCGACTCCACCGCGTGGGCGACTCAGCTGCGCCTGCTGGCCGGTCAGCTGGTGCGCCGGCTCAACGTGGAACTGGGCGACGGCGCCGTGCGCCGGGTCAAGGTCCGCGGCCCGGCGAGCGCTCCGCGGCGCCCCGGGGAGTGGAGGGTACGCGGTAGTCGCGGCCCACGTGACACGTACGGCTGAGCCTGACGGTTCGCCCAGGTAAAATAGCGATGCGCACCTGGGCGGACGCACCACGGAGTTCGGCGTCTGCCTGGTGTTTGCCTGTTCCAGGAGGAGCTTCGACTTTGTCCTATGACGCGCGTTCCATCACGGTTTTGGAGGGCCTGGAGGCTGTTCGTAAGCGCCCGGGTATGTACATCGGCTCAACGGGTGAGCGCGGACTGCATCATCTGGTCCAAGAGGTCGTCGATAACGCCGTTGACGAGGCACTGGCGGGCTACTGCGACCACATCGAGGTCACGCTGCTGCCCGACGGTGGCGTCCGGGTCTCCGACAATGGCCGCGGCATCCCGGTCGACAACCACCCGATCGAGAACCGCCCGGCGCTGGAGATCGTGCTGACCACCCTGCACGCGGGCGGGAAGTTCGACAGCAAGTCCTACGCGGTCTCCGGCGGCCTGCACGGCGTCGGGGTCTCGGTGGTGAACGCGCTGTCCTGGCGGCTCGAGGTGGAGGTCCGGCGCGACGGCTACGTCTGGTACCAGAGCTACGAGCGCAGCGAGCCGACCGGCCCGGTGCGGCGCGACGAGCCGACCGACGAGCACGGGACGACCATCACGTTCTGGCCGGATCCGGACATCTTCGAGACCACCGAGTGGTCGTTCGAGACGCTGTCGCGCCGCCTGCAGGAAATGGCCTTCCTCAACCGGGGCCTGGCCATCACGATCACTGACGAGCGTCCCGATCACATCGACGGCGACCTGCACATGGTCCTGTACCGCTACGACGGCGGCATCGCGGATTTCGTGCGCTACCTCAACGCGTCCAAGGAGCCGGTCCACGACTCAGTGATCGAGTTCGGCGAGGACGGGCCCGGGATCGCGGCCGAGGTGGCGATGCAGTGGACCGGGGCCTTCTCCGAGTCGGTGCACACCTTCGCCAACACGATCAACACCGCTGAGGGCGGCACGCACGAGGAGGGCTTCCGCTCGGCGCTGACGACGATCGTCAACCGGTACGCCCGGGAGCAGAAGCTGATCCGGGAGAAGGACGAGAACCTCACCGGTGACGACGTCCGCGAGGGCCTGACGGCCATCATCCACGTCAAGCTGGCCGAGCCCCAGTTCGAGGGCCAGACCAAGACCAAGCTCGGCAACACCGAGGCCAAGTCGTTCGTCCAGCGCGTCTGCAACGACCACCTGCGGGCCTGGTTCGAGAGCAACCCCGGTGAGGCCAAGGCCATCATCATCAAGTGCACGCAGGCGGCACGGGCCCGGGTCGCGGCCCGGCAGGCCCGTGACCTGACCCGCAAGAGCCTGATGGGCGGCTCGGGGCTGCCTGGCAAGCTGGCCGACTGCCAGTCTGGTGACCCGTCGCAGTGCGAGATTTACGTGGTCGAGGGCGACTCGGCAGGCGGCTCGGCCAAGGGCGGCCGGGACCCGCATTTCCAGGCCATCCTGCCGATCCGCGGCAAGATCCTGAACGTCGAGAAGGCCCGGATCGACCGGGTGCTCAAGAACACCGAGGTCCAGGCGATGATCACCGCGCTGGGCACCGGCATTCACGACGAGTTCGACATCGCCAAGCTGCGTTACCACCGGATCATTCTGATGGCGGACGCTGACGTGGACGGCCAGCACATCACCACGCTGCTGCTGACGCTGCTGTTCCGGTTCATGAAGCCGCTGATCGAGGCCGGTCACGTCTACCTGGCCCAGCCGCCCCTCTACAAGATCAAGTGGGAGGGCCGCGCCGTGCTGCCCGGCTACGCCTACTCGGACCGGGAGCGGGACGCGGTCATCGAGGCCGGGATCGCCGAGGGCCGCAAGGACCCCCGGCCGCGCGACGGCGTGCAGCGATTCAAGGGCCTCGGTGAGATGAACGCGACCGAGCTGTGGGAGACCACGATGGACCCGGCCACCCGGCTGCTGCGGCAGATCACCGTGGACGACGCGGCGCAGGCCGACGAGCTGTTCACCGTGCTGATGGGCGAGGACGTCGAGGCCCGGCGCGCGTTCATCCAGCGCAACGCCAGGGACGTCCGCTTCCTGGACATCTAGACATCAAAAACGCGGATCCGTGCCCAGACAACGGACGGCAAAGGGGTCCGGGGGACGAAGCCCTCCCGGCCTGGGGGTCCGGGGGTTACCCCCCGGCCTAGCAACGAAAGGAACTGCAAGTGCCCGACGTGAGCACGCCCGACGCTCCCTCGGGGGGGCATCGCACTGAGCCGGTCGACATCCAGGTCGAGATGCAGCGCAGCTACATCGACTACGCGATGTCGGTCATTGTCGGCCGCGCGCTGCCTGACGTGCGGGACGGGCTAAAGCCCGTGCACACCCGCATCCTGTACGCGATGTACGACGGCGGGTACCGCCCCGACCGCGGCTACTTCAAGTGCGCCCGGGTCATCGGCGAGGTGATGGGGAACTACCACCCGCACGGTGACTCGGCGATCTACGACGCGCTGGTCCGGCTGGCCCAGCCGTGGGCCATGCGGATGCCGCTCATCGACCCGCAGGGCAACTTCGGCTCGCCCGGCAACGACCCGGCGGCCGCGCACCGCTACACCGAATGCCGCCTGGCCCCGCTGGCCATGGAGATGCTGCGGGACATCGATAAGGAGACCGTCGATTTCCGGCCGAACTACGACGGCCGCTCGTCCGAGCCGGTCGTGCTGCCCGCCAGGTTCCCCAACCTGCTGGTCAACGGCTCGGAAGGGATCGCGGTCGGGATGGCCACGAAGATCCCGCCGCACAACCTGCGCGAGGTGGCCGCCGGCGCCCAGTGGTTCCTGGAGCACTACGAGGCCACCGACGAGGAGCTGCTCGAGGCCCTGATGGAGCGGATCAAGGGGCCGGACTTTCCCACGGCCGCCCAGATCGTCGGCCGTCGCGGCATCAGGGATGCCTACACCACCGGCCGCGGCTCGATCACCATGCGGGCCGTCGTCGAGGTGGAGGAGGACCGCAAGGGCCGGATCAACCTGGTCGCCACCGAGCTCCCCTTCCAGGTCAATCCCGACAACCTGGCCCTGAAGATCGCCGAGCTGGTCCGCGAGGGCCGCCTGGCCGGCATCGCCGACGTGCGCGACGAGAGCAGCAACCGGGCGGGCCAGCGGCTGGTGATCGTGCTCAAGCGCGACGCCGTGGCCAAGGTCGTCCTCAACAACCTCTACAAGCACACGCAGCTGCAGGACACGTTCGGCGCGAACATGCTGGCCCTGGTCGACGGGGTGCCGCGCACCCTCCGGCTGGACCAGATGATCCGGTACTGGGTCACGCACCAGATCGAGGTCATCGTCCGGCGGACCCGCTACCTGCTGCGCAAGGCGCAGGAGCGCGCGCACATCCTGAGCGCCCTGCTCAAGGCCATGGACCGGATCGACGCGGTGATCGCGCTGATCAGGGCGAGCGACTCGGCCGCGGCCGCCCAGCAGGGCCTGATGGAGCTCCTGGAAATCGACGAGATCCAGGCCCGGGCCATCCTCGACATGCAGCTGCGCAAGCTCGCCGCCCTGGAGCGCCAGCAGCTCCTGGACGAGTACGAGGAGCTGATGGCGCACATCCGCGACTACGAGGACATCCTGGCCTCGCCGGAGCGGCAGCGGC
>JGI20188J14859_1000076_pt1 | contig 12751 bp, 10 predicted proteins | sample NGESurshal072012_7_FD_14859 | JGI IMG/M metagenome (IMG submission 14859) | reverse complement strand
GCGGCGACCCGCGTGACCAGGAGGAACACGAACTGCATGCACATGATCGGTGATCATCACGGCCGGACGGCCGGAAGAGCAACCGTGCTGGTCAGAGCCGTGGACGAGATTCTCGGCACGCACAGTCGCGAGCTGCGGAACCGCGCCAGTTCCCGACCCTCTCGCTAGGCAGGCCGGGGTGCCGATCTGCCTTTCAGGCCGGTCAAGAAGGCCAGCCCGTACAGGACGCCTATCACGATCAGCAGCACGTGGTACCCGGTGATCAGGGACAGGTACTCGAGCGCGCCACCGACCATCGCTCCAAGAAGGTTGACAGCGAAGGCTGTCCCCGAGCTTTGCACGTCGGAGAACCGCTGCGCGAACACCAGGTTCGCGAGGAATATCGGTGTGAAGGCCAGCGCACTAGCCGCAAAGAAACGCGCGATCAGCGGCAGGGCGAGCAGCGATTCCTGAGGCACCAGCCAGGCCAGGGCCAGCGACGCGATGAGAGCGCCGTACAGCACGGCCGGCCTTGGCAGCCGTACCCGCCTGGCGGTTTCGACCGCAAGGTACACCGCGAGCAGGACCCCGGCAAAGACGAGGGAGTTCACAAACCAGGTGCTGCCGAACAGCAATGCGAACTGGACGATGTTCTTGGTTTCGAGCAGCAGGAAGGCGGCACCCATGAACGCTAGGTCGATGTAGGACCGCATCCCCTTGAAGCGGCCGCCGCTGAGCCGTATGAGCAGCAGCGACCCGAGCAGGATCGCCAAGAGCATCCGCAGGAAACTGGTGGGGAGGCTGGCGCTCCGCAGGTACGGGAACGGGTGGTCGTCGGTCGCTGGCGCAAGACGTGGGCCGTGCCAGTACGTGGTGCAGGCCGGCACCGGCCCGCCTGGGCGGACGGTGAGGACAGCGAGCAGCCTGGCGCCCAGCTGCCCGGGCTGAAGCTCGGTACAGGGTGTCTGGTGGTACACGTCCTCGATCGTTGTCGCGTACCTGCTCAGCAGGAACGGCTGGTAATAGTTGTACATCGCGAAAGTGCCGCCAGGCGCCAAGTCCGACTTGGCCGCAGCGAGCGACTGCGCCGTTAGCAGGTAACTTTCCAGCCTGAGGGCGGACTGCCCGGCCAGCGCGGTCATCGAGTCGGGCAGGGCGAGCATGATGAGGTTGTACCGCTTGTGCGTCTCCACCAGGTAAGCACGGCCGTCACCGACGTGCATGCTGACCCTGCCGCTCCGGTAGGGATGACCCGGATGCGCCTGGCCAACCCGAAGCAGCAGCAGCGGATCGATCTCCACGGCGTCAATGTGCCTGGCTCCCTCGGACAGGGCCACCGCGACGTCGTTGCCTGTCCCTGCTCCGATGATCAGGACGTTGCCCAGGCTCGCGCGAGTGACGTGCCGGTACGGGTAGAAGTAGAAGGGCTGCCTGCGGTGCATCGCCCTGAGCGTGACGGCTGTCTGGTAGGGAATGTTGTTCGCGCTCACCGCGATCGCGGGCTGGCCCCCGGCGTGTTCCTGGATGGTCAGCTTGTTGTAGGGCGACCACATCTGCCCGGGCGTGAGCGATTCCAGGCCGAGCAGCGCGATGATGCCCGCCACCGCGGCGAGCTGCCACCACCGGGGCCGGGGCAGCAGCAGCACCACCAGGCTGACGCCAGCGATCACCCCCCAGGTGGCCGGCGGCTGGTCGAGGAAGGACAGCACCGAGAACGCCGCGATCCCGGCTAGGCTGCCCAGGATGTCCAGCCGGTAGGCGTTCAGCGGCTGGAACCTGACGAAGGTCCGCGCGACTGCCTGGCCAAGCCCCACCATCACGCCCACGACGAGCACGAACACGATGGCGAGACTCAGGGGCTTAGGGAGCGCGTTCATGCTGCCTATGCCACGGAACGGGTGAGGCCCACCAAGCGTCTTCAGCACTACCGGGAACGCGAGCACGAAACCCACGAGCACCAGCAGCGCCACCGGTGCCCAGCGCACGTAGTCGCGCTTGGCCCCGGCATTGAGGAAGCCAATCCCGATCCCGAGGAAGCTGGCGAGCAGGACGAAGTTCGAGGCATTACTCACGAAAACGTTGTTCGCACCGACCCACCGGATCAGGGCGAGTTCCACAAACAGCATGAGGAAGCTCGCGAAGGCAAGCCTGGCCGGGCTTGCGCGTTGTTCCGCGCGCTCACTGGCCCCGGGAGCCCCGATGGCGGGAGTGGCTTCCTGCGCGGGCAGCTTTCTGGCATCCACCTGATCTACCGTAACGACCCCGGCCTGGCGCATGACAGAAAAGTAGGGTATTTCCCGTAAGAAGACGTGGGCGCGCCAGTCGTCAAAGCTGAGCCGCTCGCCGACCAAGGCCACGAAGACCTGGCCGGATGCTGGCTCGGCTCAGGTGCCCCTGCAGGGCATAGCCCAGGGGTGGCAGGATGCCTACTCGCACATCCATACGCCCCGCCCCCCGAGCCGGCCGTCGCCACGCGATAGAGCAGCGGCACTATAGTCCGGCCAGATATGATAGCCACGGCGGGACCTGCCAACCTGCGCGGGGCACCATTGGGTGGACCCCGTAACCAATAGCTGCCTTCATGAGCCGCATCCCGTACGGTCGGCCCATAGGCATTACGGCACTGTTGCGTTGGCCGAGCAGCGCGCATGACAGGGCGTGGTGAGGACGACGGCCGGCTGGTCAGATGGCCATCGCGAGCTGGTCGAAGACCTCACGGAGCCGGTGGCGGGCGAGGACATCGGCGGCGAGTTCATAGTGGCCGCGGCGCAGGTTCTGCACGAACGCGTGCCCGGCGGCCAGGATCCGCGCGGACCGGTGGCGCCTGAGTCCGCGCATCGGCCGCAGCCGCGCTTTCAATCGGCCATGGTCGGCCTCGACCGGGTTGTTCGCGTACCGCTCGACGGTGTGCAGGGCTGAGGGGATCAGCTCATCCAGGACCCGCGGATAGGCCGGAGCCCGGTCGGTAGTGACCTCGGCCGGGACCGTGCCCGCGCGCAGCGCGCGGATGAAGAACCGGCGGGCCGCGGCCAGGTCGCGTCGGGCGGATAGCAGCACGTCGATGACCTGGCCGTGCTGGTCAATAGCCCGGTACAGGTACGTCCACCGCCCGGCGACCTTGACGTAGGTCTCGTCGACAAACCACCGATCCCCAGGCGCATGCCGACACAGCCGAGCGGCCTCGATGAACTCGGGCGTGAACCGCTGCACCCACCGGTAAACGGTGACGTGATCCACGGTGACGCCCCGCTCGGCCAGCAGCTCCTCGACATCCCGGTAGGACAGGCCGTAACGCAGGTACCAGCGCACCGCGACCGCGATCACCTCCCGCGGAAACCGGAAGCCAGCAAACACTGAAGATGAGCCCGACGACGCCACCGAACCAGTCTCCCGCCCACGACGATCGGCCAACGCAACAGTGCCACCTTCAGCACTATCCACTCCGCATACAGCCCGAGGGCACTGTTGCACTAAGCGGCTACGTGATCATGGCGCCGTAAATTTTGCTGCCGACGTTCACTCTGCGACCGTCACGCCGCCACAAGAGGTGCCTAATCGCGGGTCAAGCGGTCACGGAGCGTGCGAAGACGAGAGATTCTCCTGTCGGATGATCATGGGATCGCTTAATGCAACAGTGCCCCCCGGACGGCCATCTGGTCCTGGCAACGCGATCAGCCTTCCGCCGGGGCTTGACCCTGCGCTACTACGGATCTTGGCGCCTGCCAGAACGACGCAGCAGAGCCGCAACCTATGTCCGGATTCGCGCCAGGAGATGGCCGGGTGAGCATATGATTCCGGCGACCATCCAGGATGTCGCCGATCAGCGGGCCCGGCGGCCGCTGCTCGTGTCATTCAGGAACATGAATACGGAAGATCGAATGATAATTCGAAGCACTCGCCCACGCCATCGGATGCTAGGAACTACGATCTGGACGGTCTGTATCATCTTGGCCGCGACCGGAGTTGCATGGGGCGGATACGCGTGGATTACACGTGACCACGCGCCATCGTGCTCCTGGCCATTGCGGATGCGCGGCACAGCGACCGGCCAGCAGGCCGGGCTTGTCCGCTGCTACCTGCAGGCCCTTGCCCGGCGCGATATCGCCGGAGTGTATGCGGTAGCTGACAACATCCCCAAAGCCCACATCACCGCGGCCGACCTGAAATACTCGGCCGACGCGCGCACCGGGCTGGCCACAGCGCACTTCGCGCCCAGTTCGATCTCCACCTCGTACGTCGGGCTGACGATCACCTACGCTGACGGCACGATCGAGAGCACGGGAATCCTGAACATGGACGCCATGGGCGGACCCTCGACCTGGCGCATGACCATTGGTACTGCAGTCAACACGGGGCGCCAGCGGGCCGGGCAGCTAACCCTGGTTTTTCATGGTGACCTTTGGGTGGTGCGCGGCAGATAGAAAACTGCTCCCGGACCTGTGGGGTGCCAGAACTCTGCCACGGCCGCTGAGCTGGTCTCTTGGGCTACTCGTTCGGATCAGCCTGATGAGGCTGCCGAAGGTCGCGCGGTGCTTGCGCCGGTGCTCTGTCAGCACGGCGCAGGTCCGCGCAAGGTCAAGGGCAGGTACGCCGGAGGACAGTCGCAGGTCCATGGCGACGTCTAGCTTGAGCTGTGCGTGCCGAGAACCTCGTCCATATCATGCGACCAGGTGATACTCGCTGATCAGGCCATCGACGCGAGCGGCACAAGATCGGGTAATCGAGCCCCACAGGTCAGCCAACCATCACCGCACCAGCCGCGCAGGCGAAACGGGCAGGCCAGCGACGTGATCGAGTTTCTGGGCGGGACAGGGGCAACTTCGGTTTCGCGGCGCGGTCTAGGCCGGCCCGGCCTGACCATGGTCCACGAATTGACGCAGGTCAAAGGACCGAGCAGGCTACTGGTGCCCCGCAGGCGAACTGCGGGGAGCTGGGGTTAGACGAGAATTCGCGGCACTGTGGGGTCGATGCGGGCGATGTCGCGGGGGTCGCTGGTAATGATGGCGTGGTGACGCTGCCGGGCGCAGAGCACGACGTGGACGTCGACGATGTCATCGTGGTCGGTGTCTGCGCACATCAGCCCGACGCTGCGAGCGATGCTGAGTGTCATGACAGCGATGTCGATGTCGGGGGACTTGAGCAGCCGGGCGAGCCGGGCCTGGCGGGAGCTGCGCCACGCCTGCGCGACGGCTTCGGCGGGAATGCAGATGGTGCCGCCGCGCCGCCGGACCGCTTCCAGGCGTGCCTGCATGGCCACGGCCTTAGCCGGGTGATCAAGCGCAAGGAGCGCGCCGGTGTCAAGAGTGAGCCCGGTCGTCGGTCCGTTGCTCACCCGGCCATCCTTCCGTCCTGCTGGGGCCGGCCTGTCAGCCCGGCCTGGTCCAGCTCGGATTCAGCTTCCCGCCGGACATGATCGGGCACCGGGGTCTCGGCGCGCCAGGCGGCCAGGATGTCATCGAGGCTCTCGCGCTCCTGGTAGTCCTCCAGCGCCGTGGCCACATAGGAGCTGACCTGCCGCTCGCCTCCGGCAGCGCGCCTGATCTTCTCCACGAGCTCGTCGGGAAGACTTACCGTGATGCGTTTCATACGATTATCATACTCGTCGTGCCTGGTCTCCGGGTTCGCGCGCGAGGATCGAGTGCCGGTGTCGGCGGTTTGAAGCTAACAGCGGGAGACGAATGCGCTGGTAACGGGATCGCCGGGCGCTGTCCGTGGATGTCCGCGATTTCACCCCGCCAAATCCTGGCGCACGCGGACATATAACGGACAGGCAAGATCACGAAGCGGCGCTCGGCCGGATAACAGCAGGTCAGGCTGCATGTGTGCGAGCGGAACAAGCGGTCTGTAAAACCGTCGGCTCAGCCTACGTTGGTTCGAACCCAACACCTGCCACCACCAGCGAAAACAGCACGTGACCGGGGTTTTCCCGGCCTCGCGGGCTGTTGCGTTTCGCGCGATGGCGTCCCATCGTGTCCCTGTGAGTCCGGCTGTTTCCGGCTGTNCACGGACATATAGCGGACGGCGTCCGGGGCCGGGACTGGGGCACACGGGGCCGTCCTGGCCCCGTTCCGCTGTCGTAACGGGACCGTCGGCTGTGCTGGCTGTGGGCGCGACCGGCAGCGCCGGGTTGTCGTGATGGGGACACAGCGTCGTCGTCCTGGGTCGTCTGGCTGCGGGAACGAAGACGCGGCGGCCGCGCCCCGAGAGCGCCCCGGCGAATGAGCTGCGGCTGTCGCCCGGCGCCTGCGAGGTCTGACGCGCCCGGACGCCTGTGCCGCCTGGTCCCCCGGTCATCGGCCAGCTCCACCGAGGGCGCCGGTCGTGGCCGACAGGCCGCTGATCTCCTGTGCGGCCGACGGTCAGGCAGCGCGTCAGCTGAAGGTCGGCCACGACGTGACCAGAGCGGGGCATCAATGGCGCTGCGGAAGAGAGAGCGATCGGTTTTGCACGCGGCGCTAGCACCAGGGAAATATGGGGTTCATGTCGGCGGGGGGACCGACCCCATACCCCCACATTGCTCTATAAGCTACGGTGCCGATATTGATCTCCAGCAGGCGGACGGGCCGTCTGCTCTCTGACGTGCAGAAACGCTGCCTGCCGCCTAGGCAGCTGCTGGTCCGGAGTCACTCAGGGATCAGAACCAGGCTTGACGGCCCGCGGAACCGGCTCAAATCCCCATGAAAACCGACTTGAACCCCCATGGCGCAGTGAACGGCCGCGGTGCGGCGTACTGCTAGCGAATCGCCAGCCTGCGCACGGGACCGGGCATCGGCTTCTGCAAAGATCCCAAGGGCTTCGATCACTCGCAGTGATCGAACCGCCCCCCTGCACGGCCCCTACTGGCAGTGGACCCGCAAGGTGGCCGGCAAGGCCGTCACCCGGCTCGTCCCCGACGACCGGCTCGACGACTACCGGCAATGGCTCGACAACCACCGCCGGCTACGCGCCCTGGTCACCGAGCCCGAAGCCCCTCACCCTGGCTATCGCCGACGCTGACCCGCGGGCCAGGCGCCGCCCCGCAGTCCCCGCCCGCCACACCAGGCAAACCAGCGCATAACACTGTGGCAGCGCCACGCTTAACCTGTGAGCACACCCGCGATCAGCGCCCGTTACCGCAGGTCACCGCCAATGTGAGGACCTGCACATTCAGCGGTCCTGAGCGATGGCGGCTCGCTGACCTGGGCTTTCGCGGTTGGTCGTGAGTGAGTTTGCGCACTAAGCCGGGACCGTAGAGTGGCCGGCGTCCCCGTACGCGGGTCAGCTTCCGGCGGTCCTGGGCCAGGTCCACCGTGGCCGCAAGGCGAGCGCCGCTCCATGTCCGAGGCCGATTACGCCCGGCGCCCTGTCGATCGGGCACGTGGCCATTCGTATAGGGGGTAGACGGCTGGCCTGAGACCGGCGCAGCCGGAGGAGGAGAGGAGCGTTATGCCTGAGCCGGAGATTCTGCTGGGTGGCCTGGGGATTCCTGAGTCGCCGCGGTGGCATGAGGGGCGGCTGTGGTTCTGCAACTGGATCGACCGGCAGGTCATGGCGGTTGACATGGACGGCAAGGTGGAGGTCATACTCACCCGCGACCCGGAAAGCCACTCGATGGGGTACTCCATCGACTGGCTGGCCGACGGCAGGCTGCTGACGACGGGCGACAAGGTCCGGCGCCAGGAGCCCGACGGGTCGATGGCCGTCCACGCCGGGCAGCGGGCGAACGAGATCGTCGTGGACGCACGCGGCAACGCCTACGTTAACGGAGCGGACTTCGACTTCGTCGCCGGTGCGCCGCCCAAGCCGGGCTACATCAAGCTCGTCACGCCGGACGGGCAACTGCGCCAGGTCGCCGGCGACATCCAGTTCCCCAACGGCATGGTCATCACTCCGGACGGCCGGACGCTGATCATCTCCGAGTCGTTCGCGGGTCGGCTCACCGCGTTCGACATCGACGGCGATGGCGGGCTGTCGGGGCGGCGGGTGTTCGCCGAGGGGCTGGGGCCGGACGGCATCTGCATGGACGCCGAAGGCGCAGTCTGGGCCGGCACCAGCGGGTTCTCGGTCGCCCGCGTCGCCGAGGGCGGCAAGGTCCTGCAACGTGTCGAACTCGAGGAGTACCGGGCACCGTTCGCGCTGATGCTCGGCGGCCCGGACCGGCGGACCCTGTTCATCTGCACCGCTGAGTGGCACAAGGCCGACGGCGGCCCCGCCAACCTCGAACGGCTAGCCACGGGGCCGCGCACAGGGGAGATCCTCGCCCTGCCGGTCGAGGTGCCCGGCACCGGCCGGCCGTGACAGCAAACCCGGACAGCGACATGTAACCCCCTGCTGGCCACCTGCGCCAGGCCCTTGACCGAGTCCGCCGGCGTTCAGGTGCGCACTAAAGCTGCGCAGCGTCTCCTGGGAGATCGTCTTGGCTCGGACTCGGTACCCGTTCGCCTCGCTGATAATCTCGGCGGCCTGGGCCAGCGTGAGGTCCTCGGGGCCGTGGACGGCCTGGACCTGGCGGCCTGACCAGCCTGTAGAGAGCAGCCGGGCGGCGGTGATGTCGCCGATGTCGCGCGGGTCGACCCAGGGCAGGGCGTAGTCGAGGGTGTACTGCTCCAGAATTCCGTGCTTGGGCTGTGACCTGCTGCTTGGCCAGCCTGGCACATGCGCCAGGATCGCGGTTCATGGCTCTTCGTCTGCTCCACCTGATCGTGACCCGGGTGTTCGGCTGGCTCGCGCTGCTGGGCCGCGGGCAGGCGTCCAAGGATGCCGAGATCATGGTGCTCCGGCACGAGGTCGCAGTGCTGCGGCGTCAGGTCACCCGGCCGAAGCCGGACTGGGCTGACCGGGCGGTCCTGTCCGCGCCGGCCAGGTTGCTGCCAGCCGCGCTGCGAGCCCGGCGGCTCGTCACGCCTGGCACGCTGCTGGCCTGGCACCGCCGTCTGGTCGCACGTTCATGGACCTATCCGAATCGGCCAGGACGCCCTGGGCCCACGCGGGAGTTCCGGGACCTGGTGCTGCGGCTCGCGGGGGAGAACCCGGCCTGGGGGTATCGAACGGCACCTGCGGACGGTGCTCGCAACATTCGTCGGCCATTACAACGGTCACCGCCCGCACCAGTCCCGCCAGCAACGACCACCCGACCACGACATGCCAGTCGTCATGCCCCTCGAAGCACCCGTGCAGCGACGGAAAGTGCTCGGCGGTGTGATCAACGAGTACTACNGGGCCGCATGAACAACTCCACGAACGTGCAGTTAGACACCACGCGACGAGTTTTGGAGCGGTACAGGCAGGCAGACCGCTGGATCAGGTCGACGACGACCGGCTGCGTGGTGCTGCTAGCGCTGATCGCAGCGACAGTCTCCTACCTGCATTGCACATGCTGGCGAAGTGGCACGGGCAGTTGGGGTGGGTTGCTGCGCTGAGACCGTTGTCGGCGGACGGGATGATCGTGGCTGCGTCGACCACGCTGCTGGCCAACTCGCATGCGCGTGGCCGTGGTGGTTACTTCCCGCGGGCGCTGCTGATGCGCCAAGTGCACTGTAGCGCGGAGATCGCCTGCACTGTAGCGCGGAGATCGCCCCGTCGGCATCGCATGCTGCTTCGCCTCCGCAAACCTCCTGCGGCAACCGTACATGCTAGCGAGTCGGAACCTCGCCCGATTCCGGATCCGCGCGCATGGTCCGGTGTCGTGAGATCCTGTCGGGGATGGTCCCCCTGGGGCTGCAGTGCCGCAGCGCCTGACGCTGGATCTGGGCCGGAGGCCGCCAGCCGTGGCGAGCGCCGTTGACATATCCGCGGGCGCTGACTGGACAGGCTTACCCGTGGTCGCAGCGTCCTCAGCAGTTCACGACGTCGGCATTCCCTTTGATCCGGACACGGCGTAGCGTGACTCTGGCGGTAGCTGGCACGAACTCGAACCCGAATCCGCGGTTGGCGGACCAAGGAGCGCATGCGCATGGACCGACCAGCTGGGATGGGGTTCCGGCTATGTCCCGGTGAGACGGCGCGCACCCGCCTGAGGCCCGGCACCGCCACAATGCCACTCGGCTGACGAGATGGCCGCCTTGCCAGACCGGCGGGATGTCACGCCGCTGCCGGATCTGTTGCACGGACGTTCCCTCGCCGGGCCCGTGCGGGCAGAGCGCCCCGTCTACGTCGATCTGCTGCCTCCGTGCAATGCCGGCTGTCCGGCTGGCGAGAACATCCAGGCGTGGCTGGCGCAGGCGGAGGCCGGCCGTCATGAGCAGGCGTGGCGGCAGCTGGTCGCCGATAATCCGATGCCGGCGATCCATGGCCGGGTCTGCTATCACCCGTGCGAGAGCGTCTGCAATCGTGCCAGCCTCGACAGCGCCGTCTCGATTCACGGTGTTGAGAGGTTCCTGGGCGACTTGGCGCTGGAGCGGGGGTGGTCGTTCGATCCTCCCCCCGTCCGCAGCGGTAAGCGGGTGCTCGTGATCGGCGCCGGGCCGAGCGGGCTTTCCGCCGCCTACCATCTGGCCCGGCTCGGCCACGAGGTCGAGATCAGGGACGCGGGCGAGCGGCCTGGCGGGATGATGCGCTACGGCATCCCCGCCTACCGGATGCCGCGGGATGTCCTGGACGGCGAGCTGGACCGGATCGCCGCACTGGGCGTCCGCATCACCGGTGACCATCTTGTGGAGGACCTGGACGCTGAGCGGCGCGAAGGCAGCTTTGACGCTGCCTTCGTCGCGGTGGGCGCCCACCTGTCCAAGCGGGTCGACATCCCGGCCAAGGATGCGGGACGGATTGTGGACGCGGTGTCCTTCCTGCGTAGTGTCGCCTCGGGTGACCGGCCAGTGATCGGGCGGCGAGTCGCCGTTTACGGCGGCGGCAACACTGCGATGGACGCCGCCAGGGTAGCCCGCCGCCTGGGCGCGGACGACACGCTGATCGTCTACCGCCGCACCCGCGCCCAGATGCCGGCCCATGCCGAGGAGGCTGAGGAGGCTGAACGGGAAGGGGTGCGGATCAACTGGCTGCGCACGATCACCGAGGTGGACGGCCCGGGCCTGACAGTTGAGGTCATGGAACTGGATGAGAACGGTTTCCCGAGGCCGACGGGGGGGTTCGAGACGCTCGCCGCGGACACCTTGATCCTGGCGCTCGGCCAGGAGACCGACACCGCGTTCCTGCGTCAGGTACCTGGCGTGGAGTTCGGGCAGGACGGCACTGTGCAGGTGTCGGCGTCCATGATGACCGGGTATCCCGGCGTATTCGCCGGAGGGGATATGGTGCCGGCCGAGCGCACCGTGACGGTCGGCACGGGGCACGGCAGGAAGGCGGCCAGGAACATCGATGCCTGGCTGCGGGATGCCGTGCCGGTGACCCTGCCCAGGCACGAGCTAGTCAGGTTCGGCGACCTGAACTTGTGGTATTTCGGCGACGCCGCCCGCCGGCAGCAGGCGGAGGCCGCGCCGGAGGAGCGGACCGCGGATTTCAGCGAGGTACTCGGCGGCCTGTCCGAGCAGGAGGCGACCTACGAGGCACGCCGGTGCCTGTCATGCGGCAACTGCTGTGAGTGCGATGGCTGCCTGGGCTCGTGCCCCGAGGACGCGGTGATCAAGCTAGGCGCCGGCCATCGGTACAAGTTCGACTACGACCGGTGCACCGGCTGCGGTGCGTGCTTCGAGCAGTGTCCGGTGCATTCGATCGAGATGGTCCCGGAGGACCGGTGATGCGTTCCACGGTCGACGGCAACGAGGCCGCGGTGTCAGTCGCCTACCGGCTCAACGAGGTCTGCTGCATTTACCCGATCACGCCGTCCTCGCCGATGGCAGAGCTTGCGGACGAGTGGGCCAGCCAGGGACGGCCTAACCTGTGGGGCGGCGTTCCGGCCGTAGTGGAGATGCAGAGCGAGGGGGGAGCCGCGGGCGCTTTGCATGGCGCGCTGCAGAGCGGGGCGCTGGCTACTACCTTCACCTCCTCGCAGGGCCTGCTGCTGATGATCCCGAACATGTACAAGATCGCTGGTGAGCTGACTCCGGCTGTGCTGCACGTCGCCGCCCGGTCGGTGGCAGCGCAGGGGCTGTCCATCTTCGGCGATCACTCGGACGTAATGGCGGTGCGGCAGACCGGTTTTGCGCTGCTCGCTTCCGCCTCGGTCCAGGAGGCACACGACCTCGCGCTGGTGGCGCAGGCTGCCACGCTGGCGACCAGGGTACCGTTTGTGCACTTCTTCGACGGGTTCCGGACCTCGCACGAGCTGAACACGATCGAGCTGATGTCCGACGACGACCTGCGCGCGCTCGTGCCCGAGGACCTTGTCCGCGCGCACCGCGGGCGGGCACTCACACCTGAGCGGCCCGTCATCCGGGGCACAGCGCAGAATCCGGACGTGTACTTCCAGGCGCGGGAGACGGTGAATCCGTTCTACGCCGCCGTGCCGGACGCGGTAGAGGATGCGATGGCCAGCATCGCCGGCCGCACCGGTCGCTCGTATCACATCGTGGAATACGCCGGACACCCGGAGGCCGAGCGGGTGATCGTCGTGATGGGATCGGCTGCGCAGACAGTGGGGGAGACCGTGGCCCACCTGTGCGCGCAGGGCGAGCGGGTCGGCGTGCTCCAGGTCCGGCTGTTCCGGCCGTTCCCGGCCCAGGCGCTGCTCGATGCGCTGCCTGCGGGCGCGGGGCGGGTCGCCGTCCTCGACCGGACCAAAGAGCCCGGTTCGAGCGGCGAGCCACTCTTCCTTGACGTAGTCACCGCGCTGGCTGAGGCGTACACCGGCGGTGAGCGCGCGGTTCTGCCGCTGGTCACCGGCGGCCGCTACGGCCTG
>JGI20188J14859_1000069_pt1 | contig 13298 bp, 13 predicted proteins | sample NGESurshal072012_7_FD_14859 | JGI IMG/M metagenome (IMG submission 14859) | reverse complement strand
CCGGCGAGGCCGCGGACGGCAACCCGATCGAGCGAAACGGGACCGTCTATGACCCAGCCACCGGCAATTGGCGAAGTGATCACCGTGGAGCATCGTGCGGCTCATAGGCCGGGGAGACGAGGTCGCGGCTCGCCGGGAAGGGAGTGACTCGTGCGGGCCAGGCTGACCGGTGCGCCCGGGCCGGAATTGGAGCCGCAGGCCAGCGGGCTTCGTGGCACACGCTCAGCGTTGAGCGGGTGCTGCGGGCCGTAGAGGCAGACGCGCAGCGCGGCCTTAGCTCAGCGGAAGCGGCGTCGCGTTCCGGCCGGTTCGGCCCCAACATGCTGGCCGCGGGCAGGGCAGAGCCTGGCTGGCTCGCGTTCATCCGCCAGTACTCCGACCCCATGCAGATCGTCCTGCTTGCGGCCGGGGTCCTCAGCCTCTTCCCCTCATGGGTCCCGGTAGCCCTGGCCGAAAAAACAACGGATATGGCTGACCTGTCCTGACGCCGGAGGGGGTCGGTGTCGGCTTGCCCGATCGCTGCCGCTACCGTTCGAGCCGTTTGCCCGGTTCTGCGTGTGGATGGTGTCGGTGGCGACGCGGTTGTTCTCCGATGATCAGCTGGACCAGCTGCGGTCGTTCCCGGACATCGGCAAGGACGACTTGATCCGGTACTTCACGCTGACGGGCGCTGATGTCGCGTTCGTCGACCCGGGCCGTGGCCGTGGACCGGGTGACCGGCTTGGGCTTGCCGTCCAGCTGTGCACGCTGCCGTGGCTGGGGTTCGTGCCTGACGAGGTGACTGCGGCGCCGCCGGTGGCCGTGACCCGGCTGGCGGAGCGCCTGGCCATTGATCCGGCCGAGCTGCAGGGGTATGGGCGGCGAGAGCAGACCCGCACGGGTCATCTGCAGCTGGCGGCCGGGTACCTGGGGTGGACGCAGGCGCCGCCGGGCGGCGCGGCGATGAAGGAGCTGGAGCAGTTCCTGCTGGACCGGGCGATGGAGCATGATTCGCCGGCGCTGCTGTTCAGCCTGGCGGCCGAGTACCTGATCTCGGCGAAGGTCATCCGGCCGGGCGTGGTGACGCTGACGGAGATGGTCGGGGCGGCCCGCGCCGGGGCGGGTGAGCTCACCTTCGAGCAGGTAACGCATCTGCTGACCGGGCAGGTGCGCTCGGATCTGGACCGGCTGCTTCAGTTCGATGCCGGGCTGGGGATGACCCGGCTGGCCTGGCTGACCACGCCAGCGGTGGACGCTACGGCCGCCGCGGTGAAGACCGCGATCGAGAAGCTGACCTATCTGCGCAACATGGACGCGCACACGCTTGACCTGTCGATGCTGCCGACCGAACGGCTCCGGTTCCTGGCCACGGTGGGCCGCCGATCCACGGTTCAGGCGCTGGAACGCCGCGGGGAGCGCCGGTACCCGATCTTGCTGACGCTGGCCGCGCAGTCCGCGGTCGATCAGCTGGATGAGGTGGTCGCCCTGTTCGATCAGGCGGTGTCGGCACGGGAATCGCGGGCGAAGACCCGGACCGACGAGGCGCTGGTCGAGCGCGCGAAGGCCGGCGAGGTGCGGCAGTTGCTGTTGCAGGTGATCCTGCCGGTGCTGGCCGACCCGGCGATCCCGGACGAGCAGGTGGGCGGCCTGCTGCGCGAGCAGATCGGGATGCAGCGGCTGCGGGAGGCGGCGTCGGGCGGATGGATGCCACTGCCGCGTGACCATGGCCGCCTGTCGGCGATGGACTCCTCCTACTCGTATCTGCGGCAGTTCGCCCCGAACGTGCTGTCGGTGATCGACTTCCAGGGCGGGCCGGGCACAGCTGAGCTGATGGAGGCCGTGGCAATCTTGAAGAAACTGAACCGGACCGGTGGCCGCAGGGTCCCGGATGAGGCTCCGGCAGCCTTCGTGCCCGCCCGCTTCGCCGGGTACCTGGAGAAGGCCCGCAAGGTCGGAGATGACACCTCGTTCCGGCACTACTGGGAGTTGTGCGTGCTGCTCGGCCTGCGGGACGGGCTGCGCAGCGGGGATGTGTTCGTGCCGGGGTCGCGCCGGTACGCTGACCCGTCGACCTACCTGTACCCGCCGGGGCAGTGGGAGCTGCGGCGCGAGGCGTACTGCAAGCACGTCCGCAAGCCCGCCAGGGCCGCTGACGCCCTCGCCCAGGGCAAGGAGGAGCTGCACGCCGCGCTGGCGGAGCTGGAGAAGACCCTGGCCGGCGCGCTGCCGGGCGACACCGGCGCCGTCCGCCTGGACGAGAACGACCAGCTGGTCATCCCGAGACTGACGGCTGAGGACGTTCCCGCGGAGGCCAGGGAGCTCAAGGCCGAGCTCACCGGGATGCTGCCGTTCGCGCCGATCGCCTCGCTGCTGATCGAGCTGGACCGGCGCACAGGGTTCCTGGACTGCTTCGTCCACGCCGGGGGCCGCAAGCAGGCCCGGTCGGCCGAGCTGAAGCGCAGCATCCTGGCCGTCTTGATCGCGATGGCCACGAACCTGGGCCTGGCCAGGATGTCGGAGGCGTGCGGGGTGCCTTACGACGTGCTGGCGTGGACGGCCGAGTGGTACGTGCGGGAGGAGACACTGGCGGGCGAGCTTGATCGACGCCTCCACGGCTTCCGAGCCACTGTTGCAGAAGAACGACGCCGACAGATCGCCCGGCGTGAGCTCGGCCAGCTTGCGCGCCAGCTCGATCGTGACCACGCTCGTCGCGGCGCCCGGGCTGGTGTAGTTCAGGCTTAGAGCCTGGTCGTACATCGCCCGCGCGATCTCCTCTCGCCCGTACCCGGCCAGCACCGCGAAGAGTCCTCCGGACATGGCATCGAGATACTCGCGGCCGTCAGCGTCGTAGAGCAGCGCTCCCTCGCCACGTTCCAGCACCCACGCGCCGGATGTGGCCAGCCACTGCCTCGGCGTCATGTGGAAGATGATCTTGTCGAGCGCGTCCTGCTTGAGTTGAGCCAGATCTGCGGTCTGCATCGTCATCGCCTTTCCTGTTGGTCCGCTTCTTACTGCCGCATCCGTCCCGTCGCTAGCCGTGGCGGCACGCTGTCGCGCGGCGCCGCCGCACGGCGGCCGCTGCGGTGACGACAGCGAGCGCGCCAGGCCCGCCGGTGATCCACGGCCGCGGGTTCTGGCTGGCGGGCTGCTTCCGAAGTGAGAGCGGAACCATGTCGGTGTGGATTCGCGTCGTCCCCGCTCCAGGTTCGCGACTGAACACGATCCTCGCGGTGCCGAGGCCAAACTGGGACAGGTCGATCCGGAAGACGCGGGGATCCTGGTCGTCGTCCGGGTGGAGGGGAAAGCCCCTGTACACCGCGGGTACCGGGCTCAGGGCCCGGAGCGTCAGCTGACCGCGCCGCACGAAGACCTCGGCGCCGAGGCCGGCGAAGCCCCGCGCCTGGGTATCAGTCAGCTGGGCGGACACCGGGTACCAGCCGCAGAGCTCGCCCCAGATCTCAGGATGGTGCGGAACATCGGTGCGGATCACCTCATCCGGGACGCCGAGCAGCTGCCTGAGCAGCTCGGCGACCTCAGCCAGCAGCCAGATCATCGCCCCGCTGGCCCCGTTGGTGAAGGCCATCACCCCGACCCGGTCGCCGGGAGCCACCCAGATCTGCGAGTTGAAGCCGGGAAGGACGCCCTGGTGCTCGACAGCGAGATGCGCGCCGAAATAGCTCCGCATGAACGCCAGCCCGATGCCCGGCACCCGGGGATCGGTCTGGTAGTGGGGCTGGAACATGGTGGCCAGCGTCGCCGGATCGACCATTCGGCCGTGTTCGTTGGCGCCGCCGCCGGCAAGAGCCGCGACGTAGCGGGCCATGTCCCTCGGGTGGAGTAGATGGAACTCGCTCCCGGGGTCACCCACTGGCGGTCGGTCACAGCAGTCACGCCGCGGGAGCGCAGCTTGTATCCCGTGGCCAGGCGCGACCCGACCAGGTCCGATCGGAGGAGGTCGGTGCCGGCCATGCCGAGGGGCTCGAAGATGTGCTCGCGAAAATAGCGGTCGAGCGGCTTCCCGCTCACGTCCTCGACGATCTGGCCGAGCGTGGCGAACCCGTGGTCGCCATAGGTGAACCTGGTGCCCGGCTCGGCCGCCAGGCGCAGGCCGCCACCGTAGTACTCGGCCAGGGTGGGCAGCGGCTGTCCGAGGTCATAGCTCTCCCCGCCCTCCGTCAGCGCCGAACCCGCAAACAGCGTCATGAGCGCCCGGGCAGGGTGCGGCATCTGAGGAACTCCGGCCGTGTGGGTCAGCAGATCTCGCACCGTCGCGGGCCGGAAGCTCGCCCTCGCCGGGATCAGCCGGTAGGCGCGCAGGTAGTCGCTGGCGGGCGCGTCGAGGTCGATCCGCCCTTGCTCCCGCAGCTGCATCCCGGCGACCGCAGTGAACGTCTTAGTGATGGACGCGATCCGGAAGACCGTGTCCTCGGTGACGGGCGTGTTCGACGCGAGGTCTGCGACCCCGTGTGCGTCGAAGAACTCCAGGGATCCGTTGCGGACCACTCCCACCGCCAGGCCGACGGCGGCGTGGCGGTTGAGGATCTCGGCCACCCTGGCCTTCATCGCGAGCTCATCGGCCTCGGGCATAGCTCCCCCTTCTACCTAGCTGGCCGGACTCCCGGGCCGAGTCCCGACGGCGAGGACCCAAAACCGGCGTTGGCCTAACCCCACGTTGCCCGGATCCGGACGTTGCCCGGATCCGGGCAGGAAGGAAGAGGCGACCGGCTCTTGCCGGGAGGGCCGAAAGTCCCTGGCCCGGCCCCGGACGGTGCCTGACACTGGCCGGGGAACCGGGGGTGATACCGGATGAACAGGCTGACCGCCGCCGACCAGCTCATGTGGTGGCCGGCAATCAGCGTGTGACGAGCTGGCCCTAAGACTGGCCGGGCCACTGCTGCGCCGCCGTTAGCAGCCGATGTTCGAGCGCGATCTGAACAACATCAAGGCCCGGCTCGAAGGAGCCCGCATGGCGCCATGAGCCGGGTCAAGGAGGAGTGAAATGCAGACGATGAAACAAGCCGCGGCTGAGTTCTTGGCGGGCAAGCGGGTCGCCGTCACCGGGGTGTCGCGGAAACCGCAAGGACACGGCAGCAATGTGGTGTACCAGCGGCTGCGGCAGCGCGGCTACGAGGTTTTCGCGGTGAACCCCAACGCGGACCAAGTCGAAGGCGGCCCCTGCTATCACGATCTGGCCTCTGTCCCCGGCGGCGTCGACTGGGTGGTGATCGGAACCAAGCCGGAGACGGCCGAGGCCACCGTGCGCGAGTGCGCCGACCTGGGCATCAAGCGCGTCTGGATGCACCGGGGGCCCGGCGCGGGAAGCGTGTCACACCCAGCCGCCGAGTATGGCCGCCAGAACGGCATCACCGTGATCGAGGGCGGCTGCCCGTGCATGTTCAGCCCCACCGCCGATCCCGGCCACAAGGCGATGCGGTTGGTGTTCACCCTGACGGGCAACGTGCCACGGCGCGTGCAATAGCAAGGAAGCCGAGACAGCCCGGCCGCCGAAATGATCACACACACCACACCACGATGGAGCCCCTGGCGCGGCCGGACGCGCCCAGATCCCGCGCAACCGGTGCCGGTGGACCGGGCCAGCCCGGCCGACCTGATGCAGCTTGCCACGGACGTCGGACCCGCGCCCATGCACGTGGGCGCCGTACTGGNCCTTGGCACCGGGCCAGGCTTCAGCGTTCAGGACGCACAGCGGCTGCTCGGCGAGCGCGTCCACGCCATGCCCCGGCTCCGGCAGCGGCTGCGCCGGGCGCTGCCGGGTTGCGGCCGGCCGTTCTGGGCCGACGACCCGGCGTTTGACCTGCGGCACCACGTCCGGCAGATGCCCTGCCCGCCACCCGGCGACCAGCGGGCACTGCTGGAGGTGGCCGCGGCCGTGACCGGCGAGCCCCTGCCCCGGTCCCGGCCGCTGTGGTCAGCCACGTTCGTCACCGGCCTGGCCGACGGCAACACCGGGCTGGTCATCGTCATGAACCACGTGCTGGCGGACGGCTCGGCGGGCTCGCCGTCCTGGCCGAGCTGGTGGATGAGATTCCGGGCCTGCCACCTGGTGACCCGGAGCGGGCGCGGTTCCCGGTCCCCGCTCCCGGTGCCCGCACGCTCGCCGCCGACGCCTGGGCGGGCCGGGCTCGCGGCCTGACCCACCTGGCGCGCAGCGTGCGCACGCTCCGGCAGGGCCTGGCCGAACTGGGCGGTGCCCGCCCGCCCCGCAGGCTCCCGCCGACATCGCTGAACCGCCCCACCGGCCCGCAGCGGCGGATCGATGTCGTCGCCGCCGACCTGGCCGCGGTACGCGACCTGGGCCACGCCCACGGCGGCACCGTCAACGACGTGATCCTCGCCGTCATCGCCGGGGCGCTGCGGGCCCTGCTAGAAAGCCGGGACGAGCAGCTCGACCTGGTGACGGCATCGGTGCCGGTCTCCGCGCGCTAGGCGGCCACCGGCGGCCAGCTCGGCAACCAGGTCGGGGTGATGCCGGTGGCCCTGCCCGCCCGCGGCGACCTGGCCGCCCGCGTACCCCGGATCGCCGCGATCACCCGCGAGCGCAAGACTGCGGCCCGCGGCAGCTCAGCGCTGGTCCTGGGACTGCCGTTCCGGCTGCTGGCCCCCACCGGGCTGCTCCGCTGGTACGTCAACCACCAGCGGCTGATCCACACCTTCGCCACCAACCTGCGCGGCCCGGCCGAGCCGCTCACCTTCGCCGGCGCCCCGGTGCGAGCGGTGATCCCCATCCCGGCTACGACCGGCAACGTCACCGTCACCTTCGGCGTGCTGTCCTACGCCGGGACCCTGCGGATCACCGTCGTGTCCGATCCCAGCCGGGTACCGGACGTGGCCGTGCTCACGGCCGCCCTGCGCCGGGAACTAGGCAGCGCAGCCCGCTGACCGGCGCGGCTGACGGCCGGCGGCCCTCCGCGCCCACCGCACAAGTGCGGTGCCCCTGGCGGGGAATACCGGCCCGCATGGTGCTGGTCAGCCAGATGCCGCAGACGTGCCCGGACAACCCGGAGCACCACGTCGGCCCGCGCCAGGTCCGGGCGGGCACCCGCGCATAGGGGGTGGGCCTACATCGGAACCGGAGGGTCTGTCAACTTAACGGTGTAACTTGATCTTGGTTGTTTACTGCCTGCCCGCGCTGAGGCGGCCGTCGAAGGTGATATCAAAGGCGTTCAAGGCGGCCTTCCACCGGTTAGTCCAGCGCTTGCGGCCCTTCCCGGTCGGGTCCAGGCTCATGATCGCCAGGTACAGGCACTTGAGGGCGGCCTGCTCGGTCGGGAAATGGCCGCGGGCGTTCACCGCGCGGCGCAGCCGGGCATTAATAGATTCGATGGCGTTGGTCGTGCAGATCACCGTCCTTATCTCCCGGTCGAAGCGCAGGAACGGCACGAACTCCGCCCACGCGTTCTCCCACAGCCGGATAATCGCCGGGTAGCGTTTCTCCCATTTCCCGGAGAACTCGGCGAACCGGTCGAGCGCCTCAGCCTCGGACGCGGCGTTGTAAATGGGCCTGAGGTCCTTCGCAACCTGCGCCCAGTCCTTTTTCGAGGCGTACTTGAAGGAATTCCTGAGGAGATGAACAATGCAGGTCTGCACGATGGTCTTCTCCCAGACGGCGCTCACCGCGTCGGGCAGGCCCTTCAGCCCGTCGCAGACCACCATGCACACGTCCCGCACGCCGCGGTTCCTGATCTCGGCCAGGACCCGCAGCCAGAACTTCGCGCCCTCCCCGTCGCCGTGCTCCCCGGCCCACAGTCCCAGCACGTCACGCTCGCCGTCCACGGTCACGCCCAGGGCCAGGTACACCGGCCGGTTCGCGACCTGGCCCTCCCGGATCTTCACATGAATGGCGTCAATGAAGACCACCGCATATACCGGATCGAGCGGCCGGCTCTGCCATTCCGCCATGCCCTCCATGACCCGGTCGGTAATCGTGGTGATCGTCTGCTNCGACACCTCGGCGCCATACACCTCGGCCAGGTGCGCGGCGATCTCCCCGTGGGTCAGCCCTTTAGCCGACAGGGAAATCACCATGTCCTCCACCCCGGTCAGCCGCCGCTGCCTCTTGGCGACCATTCTCGGCTCGAAGCTGGAATCCCGGTCCCGCGGCACCGAGAGCTCCACCGGGCCGGCTTCGGTGAGCACCGTCCTGGCCCGGTGGCCGTTACGGGAATTCCCGCCATTACGACCGGCTGGGTCATTCCTCTCGTAACCGAGATGGTCATCCAGCTCACCCTCCAGGGCGCCCTCGACCACCATCTTCGTCAGCTTCCCCAGCAGGCCGCCCTCACCGGTCAGCTTCAGCCCGCCCAGGCGAGCCCGCTCGGTCAGCTCCCGCAGCAGCTGCTCATCACTCGCTGACAGCTCCGGGCCGTCCTGGTCCTGGCTAGTCGTCACATCAGTCACTGGTGTCTCCCTATTTGTCAGGAGTTACACCGTTAAAATTACAGTCCCGACCCTGGCCGGGCGGCCGGTGACCGCGGCCGGCGTCACGGGCCTGGCCGCCTTGCTGACCGCGGGTGCGCTGTGCAACGACGCGGCGCTGCGGCCCCCGGCCGGCGAGGCGGAGGCATGGACGGCGGTCGGCGACCCGACCGAGGCGGCCCTGCTGGCCGCCGCCGCCAGGTTCGGCCTCGATCCCGGTGACCTGCAGGCCCGGTTCCCCCGCGTCGCCGAGGTGCCCTTCGACAGCACCCGCAAGCGGATGACCACGGCGCACCGGCTGCCGGGCGGGGACGTGCGCGTCATCTGCAAGGGGGCCCCGGAGGTCATGCTGACCCCGGAGTTCATTGCCGGCGACGACGCCACGCTGGCACGGGCCGCCGGCCGCGCCGAGGAGCTGGCACGGGGCGGCTTCCGGGTCCTGGCGGTCGCGGCAGCCGGCCGGGCGGCTCCGCCGGACGCAAAGAGCATGAAACGCGGGCTCCACCTGCTGGGGCTGACCGCCATCCTCGACCCGCCCCGGTCGGCCGCGGCCGCCACCATCGCGTCCTGCCAGGCGGCGGGCATCACCCCGGTGCTCATCACCGGAGACCACCCCGCCACCGCTGGCGCCATCGCCCGGGACCTGGGCATCATCGGTGATGACGCGGAAGTCGTCGACTGCCGGGCGGACGGGCACGAGGCAGCCTTCGGCACGGCGCGGGTATTCGCCCGCGCCACCCCCGAGCAGAAGCTCGCCATCATCGCCGCCCGCCAGGCGGCCGGCGACGTGGTCGCGATGACCGGCGACGGCGTGAACGACGGCCCGGCCCTGCGCCGCGCTGACATCGGGGTCGCCATGGGCAGGCGGGGCACCGAGGTCGCCCGCCAGGCCGCCGACCTCGTGCTCGCCGACGACGAGCTCGGCACCGTGGTCGCGGCCGCTGAGGAAGGACGGCGGGTGTACGCCAACATTCGCCGGTTCCTGCTGTATGGGCTGGCCGGCGGCAGCGCCGAGATCGCGGTCATGCTCGCCGGGCCGCTGGTCGGCCTGGCCCTGCTGTGGGCTGTGGCGGGGGCGCTGGGGCTCCAGTTCGCCGGGATCTACCTGCCGTTCCTCAACGACCTGCTGAAGACCAGGCCGCTGACCGGCCTCGACCTGCTGGTCGTCTTCGCGCTCTCCACCCTCGGGTACGCCGCGATACGCCTGGACCGCGTCCTGCACAAGGACGGCCGCTGGCTGCCAGGTACCGCCGCCGTGCCGGTACCGGGTTTCGCCGCAGGTCGTAGCCGAGCACCCGGATGGTGCCGCTGGTCGGCCGGATCAGGTCCATCAGCAGCCGGATAGCCGGGGCCGTAGGCCGGGGAGCGGGACGAACGTCTCTAGTGCAGGCCGGGGCTGGCATCGATCCTGACGGCGTGGATGCCATGGTCAGCCAGTCAGGCCTGCGGCGCCGGCTTGCGTTCCGGCCCTGCGGGCCTGACAATTTCTTCGCGGCGCTGCGCGAGCGGCGGCCGTTCACGTGCGAGCTGCGCTACCCGGGCGAGAGCGAGAGCCGCACGCTCACCCAGCTGTCGGTGATCAACGCGCCCGCGTTCGGCGGCCCGCTCAGGCTCAACGTCCCAGCCTCAGACCCAGATGACCGCCTCCTTGACATCCTCACGGTAGACGACGCCCCGCCCTCGCGCATGCTGCTGGCCGCCGTGCCGTTCCTGCTGCGCAGCACCCGGCCGGTACCGGGCATCACCGTCCGGCATGCTGCCAGCGTGCAGGTGCGCGCCGATGCCCCGCTGGAGGTAACTCTCGACGGGGAGATCGCCGGCACCCTGCCCGGCTCGTTTGAGGTCTCAGGGGAGGCGCTCCGGGTCATCACGCCGCTCAGAGCTCAGCGTCGGCCTGGCGGTGTCGGTGCTGCTGGACGCGACCATCGTCCGGGCGTGCTCCTGCCGTCGGTCATGACCTTGCTCGGTGAGCGCAACTGGTACCGGCCACGCTGGCTGTCCGGGCCGTGGCCGCCTCAGCAGCCCCGGCTGCCCCGGCCGCCTGAGCCAGGCCAGATGCCTGGCCCAGGCGCCCCGCAGCGACCGCTGAGCGTGCTGTGGAGGCACGAGCATGGCACTGACCCTTCGCCGCATCCTGACTACCGAAACCGCCCTACTGGTCAGGGTGAGCGCCATGTCAGCATTCAGGCGTTACGCCGCAGAGCTCGTGGCTGTGGCGGGCCTGATCGGACTGGCTGGATGCGGTACTGAGACGGCGGGCTCGCCGCCCGCGGCGCAGTCACAACGGACCGCTCCGGCGGCACGCTGGTCAGCGACGCCGGGCAGCTGGCGGGCATCACCACGGCGATCGCCAGCACCGCCGACGGCTACATCGGCCGGCAGTCCGGCAGCACCGGGGTCGGCTTCGCGATCCCGGCCAACAGCGCGAGCACTATCGCCGCGCCGCTCATAGGAGGCTGACATGAAACTCACCAAGCGCCCGCTAGCGATCGGCGCCGGCCTGGCGGCCGGGCTCGCCCCGCTCGCCTACCCGCTCTTCCTCCGCCGCCGGTGCCTCACCTGGGGCGCCCGCGCCGACGAGGTGACCATGAAGCTGCCCGGTGACGAGCTACTGCCCGACGCCGGCCTGGTGACCACCCGCGCCATCACGATCGACGCCCCCCCGGACGCCATCTGGCCGTGGCTCGTGCAGATGGGCAGCGGCCGCGGCGGCGCCTACACCTACGACTGGATCGAGAACATCTTCGGCCTGAACATGCACAGTACCGACGAGATCCTTCCTGAGTTCCAGGACCTCAAGGCCGGCGACGAACTGCCGATGGGGCCCGGCCAGCCGGTCATGCGGGTGGAGGTGCTCGACCCGGAGCGGGTCCTCGCGATCCGGATCGCCGACGGGAACTGGGTGTGGATCTTCGCACTGCTGCCCGAGACGGGCTCGACCAGGCTGATCAGCCGGAACCGGATCGTCACGGCGGGCTTGCCGCCGGCCGCCCGGCCGTTCTACCTGCTGTTCATGGAGCCGGGCAGCCTGGTCATGGAGCGAAAGATGCTGCTCGGCATCAAGACGCGCGCTGAACGCCTCGCCCGCAACCGGGCCGCCTAGCCGGCTGACGCCGGTCACCGCTCCATGATGGCCGGCTACTTCGGCGGCGGGATGATGGGTACCGCTATCGGAACCTACCCGGGCACCGTCATGGGCGCCCTGTACGCCAACGCTGACGATGACATGGCGCACGGGCTGGTCATCACCGCTGCCCGGCCGCGCGTTCACCGATGCCGATGATGACCGCCGTCCCCGCTCGTGGCCATTCACTAGCGCGCCGTGCCTGCGTATTCGGCATGGGTGGAGCCGCTGCGTAGCCTGAGCGCGGGCGATGTCAGGTCGGCTTTCACTGAGCTCGGAGCTGCAGCAGTTCGTCGGCGTCGCCTCCGGCTGCTGCTGGCCGGGGCACCGATTGGTCGGCTGTAGTGACTTTAGCGGCGGTCCGCCCGCCGCACCGCCTTCCGGATCTCGGCGGCCACGATGATCGACAATGCCACGGCCGTGCAGATGAGCCACTGCCTGACGTCAAGCGCGGTTGTCTTCAGGATTGCCTGGAACGGCCGCAGGACGGTGGACATGACGAGCAGGAAGAAGGACGCCCCGGTCGTCATGATGAACGTCCGGTCGGAGAAGGTGTCAAGGGAGAATGCCGACTGCCGTTCGTCTTTCGCCTCGATCGAGAAGAACAGGTTGAGCAGCGAGAACGTGACCACGCCCATGGTCCGCGCGATGGTGAGCGTGTGCGCCTGTTCCGCCCAGCTGATCACGCTCAGCGTGCCGACGGCCATCACCAGCCCGGCCGAGACGAGCCAGCCGAGGACGCCCGGGCTCAGGATCGGCTGGCTGGGTGACCGGGGCGGGCGCTCCATCAGGCCCTCGGCAGGTCTGCTGTACCCGAGCCCGATGGACTGGATCGTCACGGTGGTGAAGGCGACCCACAGGACCTGCAGCGGAAGGAGGGGCTCGCCGTGGGCGATGTTGAAGATGCTGGCGCCGAGGAAGGTGATGATGAAGCCGAACATGCATCCCATCTCGAACCGGATGTACCGGGTGAGGTTGTCATATAGCCCGCGGCCGAGCTCCACCGCCTTGATGATCGTGGAGAAGTTGTCGTCGGTCAGGATCATCACCGCGGCTTGCCTGGCCACCTCGGTCCCGGTGCCCATCGCGATCCCGATGTCGGCCCTCTTTAGCGCGGGCGCGTCGTTGACGCCGTCGCCGGTCATGGCGACGATCTGGCCGTTGCGCTTGAGCACGTCTACCAGGCGGACCTTGTGCTCGGGGGTGACGCGGGCGATCACGCCNACATCGGCGATNGCNTCCATTGCCTCGTCGTCGCTCATCGCGCCGAACTCCGCCCCGCTGATGACCTTGCCGTCGATGCCGAGCTGGCGGGCGATCGCGGCCGCGGTGACCGCGTGATCACCGGTGATCATGCGGACCTCGATCCCGGCGGCCTTCGCCTGCGCGACCGATGCCCTGGCGGCGGGGCGCGGCGGGTCGACGATCCCGACGAGGGCGAGCAGCTCCAGANCGGTCACCAGCGGGAGCAGCTCAACCCCCGGATCGAAGGTCCCTGGGTCGAAATCCCTGCGTGCGGTGGCCATGACCCGCAGGCCCTGTTCCCCGAGCCGCTGGTTCTCGGCTAGGTACAGTTCCCGGATATGGCCGTCGACCGGAACCGGGCGCGCGTCCGCGTCCAGCACCGTCGCGGCGCGGGCCAGGAGCTGATCGGGCGCGCCCTTGACGAAGCAGCGGATCACCGCTTTCCCCGACTCATCGGTCATGCTATGGAACGTGGCCATGAGCTTGTACGCGGCATCGAAGGGGAGCGCGGCGA
>JGI20188J14859_1000061_pt1 | contig 14001 bp, 15 predicted proteins | sample NGESurshal072012_7_FD_14859 | JGI IMG/M metagenome (IMG submission 14859) | reverse complement strand
ATACCCTGACTCAGCGTGGGTTCAGGGTGTCCTCGATGTCTTGAGACATCACAGTGGTGGCAGGTGTTGGGTTCGAACCAACGTAGGCTGAGCCGACGGTTTTACAGGGAGCACCCGCGACGGGTACGCAAGGTGCCATGACCTGCGCCAACATGCTTCCTGCGCGCGTTTGGCCGCGGGCTCAGCCACCGCTCAGCCACGAACATCCGCCACGAGCCAGTCCCGCCCGGACAGCACCGGACACGCCTCGCGCAAGACCGTGCCAGCACGTCGAACTGGTGCAGCCGGTTGGCAGAGGATCTGGCTGCCGGCTCGTCCACCGCCAGATGCGGAAGCCAGCCGTGACAAGGTCCAGGAGAAGTAGCTATACTTCTGGCTATGTCTATAGCCGAGCAGATGCCCCTGGCCGACGTCAAGAACCGGCTCTCCGAGGTCGTCGACCGCCTGGAGCGCGAGCACGGCCGCGTCGTGATCACCAAGCACGGCCACCCGGCCGCCGTCGTGATCAGCATCGACGACCTGGAGTCCCTGGAAGAGACCCTCGACGTCATGGACAGCGCAGCCCTTCTCGCTGACATCCGCGAGGCGCTCGACGAGCTCGGCACCGGCAGCGCGCCGGAGCTGACCAAGGACGACGCGCTGCGCCTGATCGCTGACCGGTGAGCACGGACGACTACACCATCGCCTGGACCGCTCCCGGCCGCCGGGCACTTACCCGGCTGCCCGAGAAGATCGCCACTGCAGCAGTGGAGTTCCTTTACGGGTCCCTGACCGCCAGCCCGCACCGTGTCGGCAAGCCACTCAAGCTCGGCCTTCAGGGACTCCACAGCGCACGCCGCGGCGACTACCGCGTCATCTACCGCATCAGCGACCACGACCACCGGGTCGACGTCATCGCCATCGAGCACCGCTCCGACATCTACCGGCCGCGCCAGTACTAAGTGGTCCGCGCCGGAAGTCCTTCGGGGGTTGACGGTTCGGGTACTCGCGGTGCTGGTGATCAGGGGCCGATGTTGGTCAGGTGGAGGTCGCAGACCAAGTCGAAGACCTCTTCTATGGCGCCGCTGAACCAGATCTGGTCCTCGTAGCTGTCCTTGCTTGCCACGTAGATGGGCTGATCCCCACCGGTGGGCGGATCCGCCGTAGCGCAACCGCATGAGCGGTAGCCGGTCACCATCGGTCAGCTCGGCGGCAACATAGGCGAACTGACCGTGGTACCGGACATGGACGGCAGCCAGCTGCGGCCAGTGCTCCCTGGCGTGCGCGCGGAGCCGTTGAGCCAGGGAAATCCTGGTCGACTCGGGGGTGGCGGCATGGCCCTTATTCTGCCGGGGACACCGGCGTGTCAGCCTGCACCGCCGGCCCGGGACGGGCATTCTCCGCAGATGGTCGTGCCCGGCCTAATCCGGCCCTGGCCGGAAGGTGCGACGATGCCCTGCGGACTGGCGGCGCGCTGGCCGACCTGATGGCGGCGCTTGAGCTCACCACCCCGGGTCGGCGAAACAAGGCGGTACCGCCATCAGGCTTGCCCCGCGACACGATGAACTTCCAGGGCCGCGCCGCCGAACTCGGCCGCATCTCGGCTGTACTCGGCGCCGAGGGATCGGGCGAGCCCGGGGTCGTCGTGGTCTGCGTCGTCTCCGGGATGGGGGGCGTCGGCAAGACGGCGCTGGCGGCGCGGGCTGCGCACAGGCTGCGCGCATCGTTTCCCGATGGGTGCCTGTTCATTGATCTAGCCGGATATGCCGCCACGGCGGCGGTGGCGCCGGCGGACGCACTCGACCGGCTGCTGCGCCGGCTCGGGGTTCCCCCCGAGTCCATACCTGCGCACCCCGACGACCGCGCGGCTGACGTTCGCGCATGAAGCGTTCGGCGAGTCGCTGATCGGTTACGACGAAGCGAGGCTCGGGGCGGCGTCGCCGGGGTAACCGGCGGGTGCAGCGCGATCAGGACCCGCCGGGGCGGGTCCAGTCAGCAACTGCTCGACAACCGGGGTGGCCCAGGCGGTGATCTGGCCCTGGCCCATCGCAGCGACACCTGGGGCCAGCAGGGCATAGCGAGTGGTCGCCAGGCCGATGATGAAGGCCCCGACCAGACCGGCACGCTCGCGCGGATGATCGGGCACAACAGCGCTGATGGCCGGCACAACTTGAGCGGCGAACACTTCCCGCAGGGTCTCGGCCACGCTTTCGCTCGTCATCGACGCGCGCAGCAGCGCCAGAAACGTTTCGTCGTCTTCCCAGACCGCGAAGAAGCGCGCGAGCAGCACCCCGGCCAGGCGGCCGGGCGGTACTGCGGTCAGGTCCGGAAGGTTGAGGTTCAGATCAGCCACCGCGGCGAACAGCTCCTGCTTGCTGCCGAAGTAACGGATCACCAGCGCGGGATCGACGCCGACGTCGGCAGCGATGGCGCGGAGCGTCGTACGGTCGTAGCCATCTGACCCGAATCTCCGCCGGGCCGCGGCCAGAAGGTCGGCCCGTGTCTTGGCGGCATCGCGACCTCGAGTGCGTTCCACTGCACCAGCTTATGTCACCGAGTGTTGACTCGCAGGCCGGACCTGCTCTATCGTGTGAGTCATCGAACGTTGACTTAGCCGCAAGATCGGAGCGAGATGACTGTCACCGCCATTTAGATCGGGCTTCATCCAATGTCGTTGACTATGAGTCCCGGAGTTCGCCAGGTTCCCGGACCTAACGCCGGAAAAGCGCCAGGCCGCCCATGACGGCAACATCGACCAGCTCCGGCAAGCGGGCTTCGACGTCGGCGGATGCCAGGTCGATCTCGGGGGAGATCCGCCGCTGGTTCCCGGATCCCGCCCTAGCGCGCTGAATCCCGATCAACAAGCGCCGTACCCGACACCATCGAAGAGGAGCCATGCCCGAAATAACGGCAGACCATCACGTTGACGTACTCGTCATAGGAGGCGGCCCAGCCGGCCTGACCGCCGCGGGCGACCTGGCCCGGTGCGGGCGTTCGGTCGCCGTGCTGGAACGCTGGCCGTCGATCAACCCGTCGAGCCGCGCCTTTGCGACCATGTCCCGGACCCTGGAGGTGCTCGACGCGCGCGGCCTGGCCGACGGCCTTCTGGGCCCGGGCAGCACCGCCCCGGCGATCAGCCTGTTCGCCGGCGCCAAGCTCGACCTGACCCACCTGCGCTCCCGCTACCCGTTCGCGCTGATCACCCCGCAGACCAATGTGGACCAGGCGCTGGGCCGCTACGCGGTGGAGCAAGGCGCTGATGTGCACCGCGGCGTCGAGGTCATCGGCCTGTCCCAGGACGCCGACGGCGTCACGATCACCGCGCGGCAGAAGGACGATGAGGATCCAAACCACCAGAGCGCTTGGCGGGCCTCCTACGTGATCGGCACGGACGGAGCGCACAGCACCGTCCGGGAAATGCTCGGCCTCGGCTTCCCGGGCAAATCGGTGCTGTCGTCAGTGGTGCTCGCGGACGTCAGGCTCACGTCCGGGCCATCCGGCGACGGGCTGACGCTGGGCAGCACCCCGGACGTGTTCGGCTTCCTGGTCCCGTACGGCCGCGCGGACGGTGACGGCGCCTGGTACCGGAGCATGACCTGGGACCGGGTCCATCAGGTGCCCGACAGCGAACCGGTCAGCGAGGAGGAGATTATCGACGTCCTCAACCGGGCCATGGGCCGCGATGTCGGCGTCACCGGCATCGGCTGGTCTTCGCGCTTTCACTGCGATGAGCGGCAGGTCGCCGAGTACCGCACCGGCCGGGTTTTCCTGGCGGGGGACGCTGCTCACGTCCATTCGCCCATGGGCGGGCAGGGTATGAACACCGGTATCCAGGACGCCGCCAACCTCGCCTGGAAGCTGGACGCCACCCTCGGTGGCGCGCCGGACAGCGTTCTGGACACCTACCACAGTGAGCGGCATCCCATCGGGCAGCGGGTCCTGCTCCAGTCGGGGCTGATGATGCGGGCTGTTACCCTGCACGCACGGCCAGCACGGTGGCTGCGTGATCTGCTTGCGCCTGCGCTGCTGGCGCTCCCGCCGGTCCGCGACGTGGTCGCCGGGAGCTTCGCCGGGACGGAGCTGCGCTACGGCCGCGGCCGCGAAGAGCATCAACTGGTCGGTACCCGCGCCACTGAAGTGCCATTGGCCGAAGGCCGGCTGACCCAGATCCAGCGCCAGGCCGGGTTCGTGCTGATCCACACTCGCGACGAGACGGTACGGAAACCCGGCACCGCGCGGGTCACCTTCGCCCGGCGCACCGACAAAGGGCCAGCCCTGCTGGTCCGCCCGGACGGCTACATCGCCTGGGCCGGCCCGGCCGCCTCAGCCAAGTCCTCATGGCACGCCGCCCTCACCTGCTGGACCGGTGATCAAGCGGCACGCGTAAGGGCATCGGCAGACTAGGGCGTGCTAGTTAGACCTTCCTTGACGAAGAGCCGAGCTTGTGATCTTAACCAAGCGGGCGAGCATCAGAGCGCATGACGCGCTGGCTCCCCGGTTGGCTTCTGGTCGTTCAGGGATTCGATCAGGTTGCGCCAGCAACATCTAGAAGATCACTGAAAATCTTGCTGGTTCTGGTTCTGGTTCCGGAGCGCGGCTGCTGGCGGGCAGTGTTGCAGGCATGCAAGGTGAGTGGTCTGGGGATCTGGCCGGCCCGGATGTGCGGGAGACGTGCCGGGAGCTGATCCCGGCGGGGAGCGTGCTCGCGTTCCTCGCCGAGCATCGGGAGGCACTGTTCCCGGCGGGGATGTTCGCGGACATGTATCCGTCGCGCAACGGGCGGCCGAGCCTGCCGCCGCAGGTGCTGGCGGCGACGGTGGTGCTGCAGGCCCTGCAGGGGCTGCCGGACTTCGGGACGGTGCAGGAATTGCGGTGCGATCTGCGGTGGAAGGCTGCCTGCGGGCTGGGGCTGCTGGATACCGCTTTCGATCCGTCGCTGCTGACCTATTTCCGGCGGCGGCTGGCGTGCTCGGCTGACCCGAACCGGCTGTTCACCAAGGTCAGGCAGGTGGTGGCGGCCACGGGCGTGCTGGCGGGCCGGCACCGGCGGGCGCTGGATTCCACCGTGCCAGACGATGCGGTGGCCACCCGGGACACTGTCACCCAGCTGATCGCCGCGGTCCGCCGGGTGATCCGCGAGGTGCCTGGCGCAGCGGAGGTGGCGGGCCGGCGGTGCACCGCCCATGACTACGCCGACCCGGGCAAGCCGAAGATCGCCCGGGACGACGAGGCGGCCCGGGCCGCTTTGGCGGTGCCCTGGTCACCGATGCGCTGAATCTGCTGGGGGACCTGCCCGGGCAGCAGCTCAGCGAGCAGGGCGAGAATGCCGCCGGGCTGCTGGCCCTGGTCGCCGGGCAGGACGTGGAGCCGGCCGGGGACTCCGACGGGTCCGACGGGCGGTGGCGGATCGCCAGGCGCACAGCTAAGGACCGGGTGGTGCCTGTCGTCGATCCCGGCGCGCGGCACATCCACAAGAACCGCACGCGCCACCAGGAAGGCTTCAAAGGGCACGTGTCCTTCGAGCCCAGGACCGGGCTGTTCACCGCCGTCGCGCTCACCCGAGGCAGCGGCGCGGGCAATCACGAGGCCGCTGTCGCTGCCGGCCCTGCTGGACGGCGAGGAGGGGAAGTTAACCATCCTCGGCGATACCGCCTACGGCACCGGCGACCTGCGCGAGCACCTCCAGGCAGGCGGCCACGCGGCGGTGATCAAGCCGCCTCCGCTGCGGCAGGTCATCCCCGGCGGCTTCACCATCGACGACTTCACCGTCGACGACCAGGCCGGCACAGTCACCTGCCCGGCCGGGCACACCATCACCCCGGGGCGCCCCCGGGCCAGCGGCAGCCGCCAGGCCCAGTTCAAGGCGCTCTGCCGCGGCTGCCCGCTGCGCGAGCGCTGCAACACCTCCAGGACCGGGCGAGTCCTGACTGTCCACCCGCAGCATGCCCTGCTGGCCGCCGCCCGCCGGGCCGCCGCCGACCCGGCATGGAAGGACGAGTACCGCCGGTGGCGACCCCCGGTCGAGCGGGCAACCGCCTGGCTCGTCGCCCACGGCAGCCGCCGCGTCCCCTGTCCCCTCCGCAGTACTACTACACACAGTCCCAGCCCAGGTCATCACCGCCGCGAATTCAGGCCTGGGCGCGGCTCGACTGAGAGCTGGGCTGGCCCCCGAATCGTCTGCACGCCGGCGAGGTCAGCACCGCTGTTCCCTGCCTCATCGTGCCAACACTGGCTGCGCTGGCTTAGGGCTTGCGGGCGATGGCGGCGTAGGCGGGTATCTGGTGGGCGGGGTTGGCCAGGGCGCGCCACTGCGGGAGGGGCACCAGGCCGGGGTCGATGAGGTCCATCCCGGTGAAGTACCGGGCGATCTCCGCGCGGGTGCGGGGGGTGAACGGGGCCGCTACCCGCTGGGCATTGAACTGCGCGGCGGACTCGGTGATGCTGCGCGTGTCGATGTCGCGGGTGGCTTCGGAGATGGCCAGGTAACTGCCCGGCGCGACGCCGTCCATGAGCCGGGAGACGATCTGGCGGGGGTCGTCGGCGTCGGGGATGTAGTGCAGGAGCCCGAGCATCATGACGGCCGCGGGCTGGCTGAGGTCAAGTGTCCGGGCGGCTTCGCGCAGGATCGTATCGGTGTCGCGGGCGTCGGCCTGGATGTAGGCGGTGGCGCCCTCGTCGGTGGTGCTCAGCAGCGCCCGGGCGTGGGCCAGGACGATGGGGTCGTTGTCCACGTAGACGATCCGGGACTCCGGGGTGATCTCCTGGGCTATCTGGTGGGTGTTCTCGTTGGTGGGCAGGCCGGTGCCGATGTCGAGGAACTGGCGGATCCCGGCCTCGCCGGCGAGGTACTGGACGGCGCGGCGCAGGAACGCGCGGTTAGCCCGGACGGTGGGCAGGATGCTCGGCTGGGCGGCGATGACCTGCTCGGCGGCTTTGCGGTCGGCCTCGTAGTTGTCCTTGCCGCCGAGCCAGAAGTCATAGATCCGGGCAGGATGCGGGATTGTGGTGTCGAACGACGGCGGCTCCGTCGCCGAGCTGTCCGGGATCCCGTCGCGGGGCGGCCCTGCGGCATCCTGACTGGCCACTGGCTCACAGCCCCTTTCCTGCAGCTTACCGGCGCGCCGTGTGCTGGCTTCCCGGGCTCAGAAGTGATCCCTTGCATCATCGGGATCAGAAAATGCGCGCGGTGCTGAAACAGTTACTCACGAGACGGTATCTCACCTGTGGTTCGGCCCTCAACGGCCCCGCCCGCCGGGCCACGTCCAGGGAGATGGTGTATGAGATGACCACCTCGTAATCTATTTCTATTTAAGCACCAATGGCATCGATTGTCACGCTGGTACCATTAGTTTCAGGCTGGTTTTCGTTTCTCTGGCAGGCGGCGAGTATTTCGGGTCCCATGTAGCGGCGGGCCTCGGTCCATTCGTCGTTCTGCTCGGCCAGGACCGCGCCGACGAGGCGGATGATGGCGTCGCGGCCGGGGAAGATGCCGACCAATCGAGCCCCAGACCTGGCGCCAGATCTCGCGGGGGAACGCGGTGAAGGCGACGATGTCGTCGCGTGCGTCGTCGAGGTGGGCGGCGGCGGCCGGGAACTTCGCCTCAAGGGCGGTCACGACCTGGGCGTGCTGCGCGCGGACGGAGGCGGCGTCGGGCTGCTCGAAGATGGTCCGGAACAGGGTGGACACCCACGGCTGCGCGGACTTGGGCACCCGGGTGAGCAAGTTGCGATGGTAATGGGTTCTGCACCGCTGCCAGGCCGCGCCGGGCAGCACCGAGGCGATCGCGTCGCGCAGCCCCTGATGGCAGTCGGAGGTCACCAGGGCCACGCCGGACAGGCCGCGGGCGACCAGGCCGCGCAGGAACGCCAGCCAGCCCGCGCCGTCCTCGGAGGACGCGACGTCGATGCCGAGGATCTCCCGCCTGCCGCCGGCGTTCACGGCGGTGGCGATCAGGGCGTGCACACTGACCGTCCGGCCGCCCTCGCGGACCTTCTGGGTCAGCGCGTCGATCCACAGGAACGTGTACGGGCCCGCGTCCAGCGGCCGGGACCGGAAGCCCTCGACCATCTCGTCCAGCTCGGCGGCCATCAGGCTGACCTGTGACTTCGACAGCGACGTCACCCCCAGCGACGCGGCCAGCTTCTCCACCCGCCGGGTCGAGACGCCCAGCAGGTAACTCGTCGCCACCACCGAGGCCAGCGCCCGCTCGGCCCGGCGCCGGTGCTCCAGGAACTCCGGGTAGTACGTGCCCTGCCGCAGCTTCGGGATGGCCAGCTCGACGGTCCCGGCCCGGGTGTCCCACTCCCGCAGCCGGTACCCGTTACGGGAGTTCACCCGGCCGGGGGTGACCTCCCCGTACCCGGCGTTGCACCGGACCTCGACATCGGCGTCCATCATCCGCTGCGCGAACCCCTTGATCATCTCCCGCAGCACATCCGGGCTCGCCGATGCCAGGGTCTCCTCGAACCGCGCGCCGGGAACCGGCACAATGTCACGTGCGGCCATCTCGTATCTCCTTCGTCTCGTAGTGAGCAATTCGAAGGATCACGAGGTGGCCGTCTCACGTCACGCCGACACGCCCAGCCAGGGCACATCAGTCACAGCCGGATCATCTACCCCATACACCACTCCCGTGGACGTGAACCCCGCCGTGGGGACGGCAGCACCGGTCCGGGCTGGCAGATACGTGCCGCAGACGGACGACCACCCACCGGATCACCCCGTAAATGGCGGGCAATAGCGCCTATTTGAACGCCGCGAATGCAGCCTGTGCCGCCCGAATACTCGATCGCGTGTTGACCTGCCGTTACTGGCAGCCTGCCTGGCGCTGTGATGGTTGGCTGGCCGGGTGCCCCTGAGGATCGCTTACCTGCTGATGCGCTGGTTGTTCGGGCTGGTTGTGCTGGTGTCCTGCGGGGACCGTGCGAAGGACGCCGAGCTGCTGGTGCTCCGGCACGAGAACGCGGTTCTCCGCCGGAACGCCGGCCGGATCCGGTACGAGCCCAGCCACCTCGGTGCATCGCCCGTTTCGTCCACCTGTCGATCCGCCCGGGAACGGTGGTGTCCGGGCCGCTGCGGTCGGGTTGGCGGTCACGGTTCATCCGCCTGGGTGCGCTCCTGTCTCCTCGATGTGAATTAGTGCGGGGCTGGTCGATGACGGTCGTTGGGCAGGTCGTCGGTCCGCAAGTGCGGGTGCTCGCCGCTGCCGGCCGACGGCGTTGCTGTACTCGCGTGCTGATCGCTGCGCTAAGCTCCGGGCGGGTCCGCCCGGAGAGTCTGGGAAGCACGCCTGTTACGGCCTGATGGGATCAATGCGATGCACCAGTCATCCGGGACGGCTGTCGCTGGCGCGGCGGTTCGGGCGCTCGCGCCTGCTCGCATCGGCCTGGGCCGCTGCCGTGCTTGAGGACCCGTTCCCGGTGGAGTGGATGGGCCATCAGGCCGTCGTTTCACTTCCGGAGCACATCGATGTAGCCAATGCCGGCGAGATCCGCGAGGAGTTGCTGTCGGTAATCAATCGCGGTGCCGCAGTGCTGATCGCGGATATGACCGCGACAGTGTCATGCGACCACGCGGGCGCCGATGCGGTGGCGCGTGCCTTCCAGCGTGCGGTCGTCAACGGCACGCAGCTGAGGCTGGTGGTCACCGCTTCGACTGTCCGGCACGCGCTCGGCATTGAAGGACTCGATCGCCTGGTCTCGATCTACCCCTCGCTCGAAGCGGCGATCGCTGCCGGGACGCCAGCAACGGATGTCCCTGCGCAGGCCCGGGCCGGAGCACAGACTGACGGCAAGCACCCGCCCGGGGCGGGCGGGACTAGAGCTGCGGCCATCACGCCTGCCGTGCTGTGGCAGCTGATCGACGCTCTTGGCGACGGGCTGGCGCTGACCGCCGGTGATGGGCAGATCGTGCTGGTCAACCGGCGGCTGGCGGACATGTTCGGCTATGAGCACGCCGAGCTGATCGGCCGCCCGGTGGAAACCCTTGTCCCGGCTGACCTGCGGGCAGCGCACCGCGGTTACCGTGCCGGCTATGAGCGGGCGCCTGAGGCGCGGCCGATGGGCGGCAGGGGCCGCCTGGTGGGGCTGCGCAAGGACGCATCCACGATCCCGGTCGAGGTCAGCCTCAGCCCGGTGCCGACGGCGACCGGCCATTTCACGCTCGCGGTGATCCGGGATGCCACGGAGGTCCGGCGCCGTGAGGATCTCGCGGATCTCGCCCGGGCCGCTGTTGCCGAGCAGGCGCACCGGGGCCAGGAGCTGCTTGACCGGGTCGTCCACAGCTTGTTCAGTGTCGGGCTCAGCTTGCAGGCAGCCATCGACCTGCCCAGCGACGTGGCCCGAGAGCGCATCTCGGAGGCTCTGGGCCGGCTGGATGACACCATCCATGAGATCCGCGATCACTTGTTTGCCGTCCGCGACCGGGGAGCACCGCCGCCCGATCCCGCGTCACCCAACGGCGCGAAGTGAGTATCAGAGTCCTCACGTGCGAAGACGGCCGTGCCTCACGGTAGCGGACAGCGATTTAAGGATCAGGCGGGGTTCCTGCGCAGGGAGTGGCGGGGCCATCTATGACATCTCGGGCGCTGGCGGCAGCCACGAGGGACCCGGACCTGCTGTTCCCGATTCGGCGGTGGCGGCATAACCGGTGATGCCGGCTGCCAGGCCGTTAATGAAATTCCGGATCGTTGCGGCGGCAACCCGGTGCAAGACTGCGCAGTCGAGCCCGGCTCCGAGGGAACCAGGCGGCGGCCGGTATGTCCCGGCCAGCGTGAGCAGAGTGGCCTGCTTCCCCGACGGGCTCAGGGTGATGTCGGCATCCAGGACGGCCAAGAGTCCGCCGCCGGGCTCGATGGCCTGCCACCGTAGTGCGAGCCCGGCTGAGTCATTCCTTTCCATCAGGTCCAGGAAGTGCACCTGAACCAGCCTGGACAGACCCGGTGCGGAACCTGGCGAGCGCGTTCGGGCCAGGCCGGTGATCCCCCCGTTGTAGGCATCTTCCGAAACGGGCAGCAGCGAGCCGCCACGAGCCAGGTTCGCCAGCCTGGCCCGCGCAACAGCGAAGGTAACAGCCAGGAGCACCTCGTCGCCGACGAACACCCCACCAGTAAACCGGTCAGATGCCTATGCAGACAGCGGACCTACGTCCCTGGCGCCAGGCCGGAAGTCCCTTCATCCCTGGGGAAGGCCGGCTTGCAACACCCTGCTCAGGCACTGCTCCGCCGCCGCGGCAGGGACTGTAATTTCTTCGGTTCTGTCTCACTTTCGGTGGTGACGTTGCGTGGTGTCAGTTGAGCAGGATGCGGTGGCGGAGGAGGGTGAATCCGGCGCGGCCGTACATCTGCCGCTTGATCATCTTCGTTTTGGTGTTCACGCCCTCGGTCCGGCCGTTATGGAACGGCAGAGTAACGGCGGCGATGGCGGCGTCGATGTCCCGGTCCAGGCCGCCGGTAAAGGCGTGGACGTTCGGCAGATCGCCGGCCTTCGCGGCGGAGGCCCAGTCCCTGAGCCTGACCTCGTTCGCGGGATCCGGCCTGAGCAGGGCGGCGAAAGAGCGGACGAGGGCGGCGAGGCTGGTCATCTCGGGGCAGGCGCCGGTCAGCCCTGCGAGCAGTGACCGCTGGGCATCGGTGAGGGCGTCTGGCCGGGTGAGCAGCAGCCGGGTAACTCGCCTGGGTGACAGGTGTGGCCGGTCAGCCTCCACCCTGCCCTGGGTGATGTAGCGGTAGTGCAGGTTCATGCTCCCGCGGTAGCCCATCTCCCGGATCTCGGCGAGCAGCCGCTGGACCGGCACGGCGGGGTCCTCGGCGCGGCGGGCGCGCAGGTGGTCGCGGTAGGGGTCCACGAGCGTCGCCCGGTACCTGGGCGCGCGGATCATCCGCCCGGGTTCGGCGGCGCGGGCGTACCGCTTGACCGTGTTCAGCGACAACCCCAGCCGCCGCGAGCATTCGAGCAGCCCGGTGCCCCTGTCCAGCAGGTCGTGAACCTGCCGCCACCGTTCGGCTGTCGTCTGGGCCTGCCTGCCCTCTTTCAGAGGCGGCACAGCAGGAGCTGTGCGCGGCGACCTCCTTCAGCACAGCTTCGGCCAGGCCGTGCCACAGGTGCCAGCGGTCACCCGCCTGGACCGCACCGGACAGCGCTCGGCGGATCGCCTCTAATGGCACAGTCGGGTATCAGAACTGTCCGAATGCCGTGGCCTGGAGTGTTGTCTGTAGGGTCACGGCATGGCTGATCGTCGTTTCGAGCTGGTCTGTGAGATCGAGCCGCCCACTCGCCCGGACCTGACGCGGGTGCGTCACCAGATCGGGGTGCTGAGCCTGGTCGCGGACTCGTTCCTGATTCCCGACAACCACATCGGGCGGGCGACGGTGTCCAGCGTGGCGGTCGCGCATGAGGTGCAGGCGATGGGTGCCCGTGGCATCGCGTGCCTGAACTCCCGGGATCGCAACCTGCTGGGGTTCCGCCGGGATCTGCTGACTGCGGCCGCGTATGGGGTTGACCGGTTCTTGTTCGTCTATGGCGACAAGCCCACCGTGGGCGGGCGGACCAGTGAGCTGACGGTGCGGACCATGATCGAGGAAGCGCGCAGTGCGGCGGAGGATCCGGCGTTCGCCGGCTGCCGGCCATTTGGCGTCGGGGTCACGTCGGGCCTGCGTCCGGTTCCTGCGTGGAAGCTCGCAGCCGACTTCGCATTCGTGCAGGTCAGTTTCTCGGTNGATGCCCTGTTGCGGTGGCGTGAGAGCGCCGGCTTGCGGGTTCCGGTCTATGCGGGGGTGATGGTGCTGGCCAGCGCGGGCATGGCCCGCAGCCTGGCGGCCGCCATCCCGGACATCGATATCCCCGGCCAGCTGGTCGATGACGTTGAGCGTGACCGCGGCGCCGGGGTGGACGCGGCGTGCGAGCAGATCCTGGCCATCCGCGACAGCGGAGCCTTCGAGGGTGTGCATCTGGTGCCGGTCAGCCGCTATCGGGAGGTCGCAGTACGTCTGGAACGTGACCTCTAGGCACTGGGCAGCGGGTCCGCGTGCTGATCTCTTGCCAGGGTCTGTTCCTGCGCTTGGCCGCGGCGGCTGATGTCGGCGGCGTAGGCGCTCCAGTCTCCGCCGGATATCTTCTGCCACTGGATCGCGGCCTTGACGTGGATGCCGAGTGTCTTGGCCAGGATGGCGGCCGGGACGTCGGCGGCCAGGGTGAACAGTGCGGTGTTGCGGCCCTGGCGGGGGCTGATCCCGAGGGCGTGGAGGCGCTGGGCGAGCGCGTCCTCGGTCAGCGCGCTTCCCGGCTGGCGTCCCGGGAACAGCCAGGGGGAAGAGACGCCGAGCAGGCTGCTGCCCGGTGGCCTGCGGCCGGCCGCGAGCCCGGCGACGAGGGTGTCCAGCGGAGCGGGCAGGATGACCGGGCGGCTGCCCAGGCGCAGGAGGGTGCGGCCGTCCTGGTGCAGGACATGCCTGGTCGTCAGGGCCGTGATGACGCTGAGCTTCTGGGCGTAGAGCAGGATGAGGAGCCCGGCGACCCGGTCGGCAGCCGGGTATGCCTCCTCTTGGAGGAGCCGGCGTGCGTCTGCCCAGCGGCGGTCCTGGTCAAGCGGCCCGGCGGGACCGGTCCAGCGGGAGGCCGGAGCAGTGAGGCGGGACGCGTGACGGCGGGCGACCGCCCAGCGGACGAAGTTCGCCGACCGGGCCAGGTGGCCGGATTTCCCGGCCAGCCACTGGTCAAGCTCAGCCTGGGTGCAGCCGGCCAGGGTCAGCCCGCGTGTTTCCAGCCAGTCCAGGAACGTCGCGGCGGCGGTGACCTGGTCACGGACGTTTTTCACCTGCTGGCAGGAGGCGGGCCGGCCATCGAGGCGGCCGCGCAGCCGGCGCAGGTGGTGCCAGACAGCGTATCCGTGCAGGGCGCGCCGGTGCTCTGGGGTCGTGCGCCCGGCGATGGCCTGGCTGATCCAGCTTTCCAGGGCGGTGAGGTGCTCGTCCCGGGCCGGGAGCGCACCCGCCGCGACCAGCATCGACCGCAGATGGACGAGGG
>JGI20188J14859_1000052_pt1 | contig 14551 bp, 15 predicted proteins | sample NGESurshal072012_7_FD_14859 | JGI IMG/M metagenome (IMG submission 14859) | reverse complement strand
CGCAGATCCTCGGCTGGAAGACTCCCGCCGAAGTCTTCGACGAGCAGCTACGCTCACTTCAACCACCCGGTGTTGCATCGACCGGTTGAACTCGCCCAGTACACTTCCTCGGCGTTCGACGAGTACTGCGCGAGGAATAATATCAGGCGGTCTCTCGGCCGGACGGGAATCTGCTACGATAATGCCGTATCGGAATCGTTCTTCGCGACGTATAAGAAAGAGCTGATCCACACCCGGCCCTGGCCCTCGCTCGCCGATCTCGAAAGGCAGACTGCTGACTGGATGCATAACTACTATAACCCCATCCGGAGGCATTCGACGCTCGGGTACTTGACGCCCGGGGAATACGAACTAGGATATAGGCAGCTCAGTCAATTGGCAGCCTAATCCGGTGTCCAAAAAAGCGGGAACACTCCACATCCAGCGCCACCGGACACGAGAAACCCCGTGGATATCGCGTGTCCAGGCCCCGCCCGCCCGGCGGCACCAGCCCGCGACAGACCTCAAGCCGCTACGGCACCGTCATCGCACCTTCCGGGGAATGATGCATCAGATGCAACTCCGCTCATTTTTAGGCTTGTCGCATATGTGTGCCTGAGCTGGTGCGGGGTGGGGTGCAGGGCCTGCCCGTCGCGGCCGTGCAGGCCGGCTGCTGTGGCGGCGTCATCCAGCCCGCGGCGCAGCCGCCAGGCGGTCGGCCGCTTGCCTCGTTCGGTAAACAGGAAGTCGGCTGGCCGGTTGAGCCTCGGGTGGGGCAGGGCTCGCTGCGGGCCGCGCTGGGCAATCCATTCGTCGAGGGCAGCCAGGGTGGAAGCGTCGAGCGGCACGGTCCGCTCGGTGGCGAGCTTGCCGAGCGGCACCTTCAGCCAGCTGCCGTGGCTGGCCGAGTCCCACACGCAGTCCAGCTCGAGGTCGAGGAGCTCGCCCAGGCGGATGCCGGTGCCGCGCAGCAAGGTCAGTCCGGTGCGCGCGAACGGGTCAGCCAGCTGCCCGATGGCGGCCATCAGGTCCCGGTCGGTGTCCGGTGGCAGGGCACGGGGCAGCGGCTTGTCGAGGCGGGGGATGTCGGCATGGAACAGCAGCTGTCGTGGCGGCCGCTCGGCCCAGCCCCACAGGGCCAGGTCGTCGAGGAAGCAGCGCAGGTCGATGACGGTCCGCTTGCTGACCACCGGCGAAACGGGCTGGTCGCGGGCTACCCGGCCGCGCCAGGGCCGCTTGTGGTTGTAGGCGAGGAACTCCTCGGTGTGAGCGCGGGTGAGCTGGGTCAGTCTGCGGACCTGCGGGCAGGCGGCGGCCAGGTACTCGGCGAAGACGATCAGGCTGTCGGCGCGCAGGTCCACCGTGCCGGGCCGGAGCGTGGCAGCGACAGTGGTCAGGTAGCGCAGCGCCGCCTTGCGGATGCCGGGCTGGCTGATCGCCTGCACCCGCTCGGCGATGGTGGCCTTGCCCGGCCTGGCCATCCGCGGCGGCTCCTGGCAGATCCGCAGCTCATAGCAGGCCTGGTGCAGGCTGAACGCCCGGGAGGAATTGTGCACCCAGGTGTGATGGCCTGCGCTGGGCGCTTCCGCGAGGGCCTCGGCGAAGACGGTGAAGTCGCCGTCGTCAAGCTGGCTGAGGGTCTTGCCTGCGGTCAGGCAGAGCAGAGCGAGCCCGCCGCGGGAAACATCGCGGGTCCAGTTCGCGCTCCACCCGAACCGCTGCGCCCCTCAGTGACCTGCTGCACGTCACCAGGATGCCGGGCAGCCCACTGCCGGTAAAGGCCGCCGGGATTCTTCGCCAGCAGCAGATCCAGATCAGGGATGAGGTGCTCCTCGGTGAAACACCAGGCCAGGAAGAGCCACGCCCCGGTGCGCTTGAGGTCGGCCACCCGCGCCGGAGTCGGCCGGCTCATCCACGCCGCCAGTTGCGGATAGGCCGCCAGCAGGCGCCCGGCGGCGTTGCGCCGGATCCGCCGGGCATCCGGGCCGATCGCCAGTGCTGCGAGCGCGTCAGCGTAGGCGACCAGCAGATCCGGCGCGCCCTGGCGGCGCAGGATGACGGCGGCCGGCGCGCTCACCGGGCTGCTGCCCGGGCCCGGGCGTACTCAGCCGCCAGCGTCTCCGGCGACAAGTGCTCTGGCGACGTCGGATATCGCAACTGTCTGAATGCCCCTCAGGTTGGGGTGGGCCGGGTGTCTGCTGCGTGCTGAGCCGGGCTGGTGCTGCGGCGGCTGACGTCGGCTGCGTAGGCCATCCAGTCGCCGGCCGAGGCGCGCTGCCATGCGACGGCGACGCTGATGTGGATGCCGAGCATCCGGGCGAGCAGCGCGGCGGGCAGGTCGGTGGCGAGCTGAAACAGCGCGGCGGAACGGGACTGCCCGGAGTGGATGCCGAGCTGGCGGAGCCGCTCGGCGAGCTGGCAGGCGCTGATCGGGCGTCCTGGCTGTCCGCCGGGGAACAGCCACGGGGAGGTTTCCTGGCCGCCGATGGCGGCATGGCCGTGCCGGGCGGCGACGAGTTGCAGGGCCAGGACGTTGAGCGGCTCCGGGAGGGCGAATGGCTCGCGGCCCAGCCGGATCGAGACGTTGCTTCCGCTGGCCTGAATGTGGGCGGTGGTAAGACGGCTGACTGCGGCTGCTGTTTGTGCGTAGAGAAGGATGAGCAGCCCCGCGACACGGTCCTCGGACTTGAGGGCGTCGTCGTGAAGGAGCCATCGCGCCTGCTCCCAGCGGGTCTCGGTGTCGATCACGCCGGTCGGCCCGCCCCATCGGACGGCCGCGAAGTCCATGCTGGTCAGCTTCTGCTTGCGGGCCCAGCGGACGAAGTTTCCCGCGTCGGTGCGGTGGCTGGCCTGCGCACTGGCCAGCCATGCCTCCAGGTCGCCTTGCCCGCGACCGGCGGATCACCGGCGCTTTCCTACGCGACTCATGTCCACTCGGGCCGGTATTCGCGGTTGCCGCTTCTGATCTTGTACTGGTCGGCCGTCAGAGTGCTCGCCGGGTCCGGGACCAGCCACGACATCAGCCGGTCCAGGTCCGGATCTGCAGCGGGACGGAAAATCACGATGCCTCCCGAGCGAAGGCGGAAGCTGAGCCCGACCAGCGCTGACTTAGCGCCGGGGTCCGATCCTCACACTCCCGGCGCCTGGGAGACCAGGGGGTTTCGCGCCCGCTAGCTGGCCGACCACCTGGTGCCGTTCCAGCGCAGCATCAGCGGGTGAATGACGTTGGTGCTCTGGCAGGCGGCAGCGCAGCTGTTACCCGCCGATACCCGCCGACTGAAGTGAGCCATCGTATTTCCTCCCTCGTGCGCCGGACGTCGCGCAGGCTGACGTGGATATCGCCCTGACGGCCAGCCCGGACGTGGGCCGCGGTCATCTGCGATTGCTCCTGTCACCGTCGTCTTCGGCGCGCCGGAGCTGGGCCTGAGCCCGACTACTCATTCGCTGCTGAGTAAGTCCGTGAGTACTCCGGCGAGGGGGTACTGCTGACAAGGGGGTACTGCTGATCAGCCCTCGCGGTGCCCGCGTATCACGACCACCGGGCAGTGGGCATGATGCACGCAGTGCTGGCTGACCGAGCCGAGCAGCGTCCGGCGAACCCGCCGTGTCCGCGGCTGCCCACCACGAGCAGGTCGGCACCTTCGGCGGCCTTCAGCAGCGCCAGGGCGGCGCTACCCTCGATGACCTGCGGCCGCACCCGTACGGGACTGGCGGGATCGACAGCGTTGCTGATCGCCTCGGTCACGGTCTTCTCCGCTATCGCGGGGAAGTCATTGTCGTCGTACATGGGGACCGGTGCCATGCCGTAGCCGCCCCGGGCGGCCGGGTACTCCCAGACGATCACCGCGTCCACGCTGCGTCACCGTGATCAGCTATCTCTAGAGTCGCGCGGGACATGGCCTCGTGCGGAGGGGCGTCCTGCCTCTGCGACCAGGACCTTAGGCCCTGCCGTACCCGCCCGCCCGCCACCCGGCCCGGCACGTGGGCTTCGCCCGCCGGCCGCCCGCCGGCCGTCGACCAGGCGGGACCGCGGGCATAAGATCGGGAGGTCGTAGGAGGTGTCCTCGGTTAGCGGCGCAGAAACTACCCCAGGGCGGCCGTTGCTGCCGCAGTTGCGGCTCGATGACCTCCTTGCGGAACTTCAGGTCAGGCTGGGCGCGGCCGTCAAGACACGGGACCGCGTGCACGCGCTGCTGGACGCGGTGGTCGCCGTCGGCAGGAACCTCGACCTCGATGTTGTGCTGCGGCAGATCGTCGAGGCGGCGGTGACGCTGGTCGACGCCCAGTACGGGGCGCTGGGCGTCATCGGGGAGGGCGGCCGGCTGACGGAGTTCGTACCGGTCGGCCTGGACGATGACGAGATCGCGCGGATCCATCACTGGCCGGAGGGCCGTGGCCTGCTCGGCGAGCTGATCACCAACCCCGCGCCGCTGCGCCTGGCCGACATGTCGACTCACCCGCGGTCCTACGGGTTTCCCGACGGGCATCCGCCGATGAAGACCTTCCTGGGCGTGCCCGTGCGCATCCGCGGCGAGGTGTTCGGCAACCTGTATCTCACCGAGAAACGGGACGGCGCCGACTTCGACGAGGAGGACGAGGCGGTCCTGGCCGCCATCGCGACCGCGGCGGGCGTCGCCATCGAGAACGCCCGGTTGTACGACGAGGCACGACGCCAGCAGCGGTGGCTGCGCGCCAGCGCCGACACCACGCAGCGGCTGCTGTCGGGCGCGGAGCCCAAGGAAGTGCTGGCCCTGGTGACCGAGCGGGCCCTGGAGATATCGGGAGCCGACCTGGTGGTCCTGGCCCTGCCCGCCGGGAACCGCAGGCAGCTGGTGATCGAGTATGCCGCGGGCGCGGGCGCGGCGGAGGCCGTCGGCATCGTGCTCCCGGTGGCCGGCTCGGTGTCCGGGCTGGTGCTCAGCGGCGGCAAGGCGCTGACCCTGGAGGACTTCAGCCACGACAACCGCGCGGCGCCGGCCGCCCGCGAGCACCTGCACCTGGGCCCCGCCGTCGCGGTGCCGCTCGGCGCGCCTGGCAACGTCCGCGGGATCCTGACCGCGGGGCTGCGGCCAGGCTCGCTGCCGCTGGCCCCGCAGGCGGTCGAGGTGCTGATTACCTTCGCCGCGCAGGCCGGCATCGGCCTGGAACTGGCCGAGCACCGCCTGGATGCGGAGCGGTTCGCGGTCTTCGAGGACCGCGACCGGATCGCTCGTGACCTGCACGACCTGGTGATCCAGCGGCTGTATGCCACCGGCATGTCGCTGGAGGGGGTATCCGCGCGGCTCGGCGAGACCGACAACGGACGGCGTGTCAGCAGCGCCGTGGACGCGCTGGACGAGACGATCAAGGAAATCCGGTCCGCTATCTTCTCGCTGCACTCCCGTCCCGCCGCGGACGAGGTCGGCCTGCGAGCCAGGATCCTGGCGGTCGTGGACGAGGCGACCGAGTCGCTCGGCTTCGCCCCCGCCCTGCGGATGGCCGGCCGCGTGGATGAAGAGGTGCCCGCCGACGCCGCGGACCACCTGCTCAGCGCACTACGCGAGGCGCTGTCGAACGCGGCCCGGCACGCCGGCGCCAGCAAGGTGGACGTGACGGTCGAAGCCGGCCGGGAGCTGATCCTGGTGGTCCGGGACAACGGCGCGGGTCTGCGGGACACCGGGCGCAGCAGCGGGCTGGCCAACTTGTCAGAGCGCGCGGGCTTGCTCGGCGGGACGCTGCGCACCCAGCCGGCCGACGGCGGCGGCACCGAGCTCACCTGGCGGGTACCGCTGCAGCCCTAGCCAGCCAGCTGACCACAGCCGGGCGCGGGTACAGTCAGTCAGTCTGGAGGCCGATGATCATGCATGGCGACGGGACAGCTACGCCGCAGGACGTGACCGGACCGCTCGGCGGCCGCTCAGGGTGGATCGATCTCGATGGCCCCGTTCACTACATGGACTTCGGCGGCCCTGCGAACGGGCCGGGGATCGTCTGCGTCCACGGGCTGGGCGGCTCGGCCGTGAACTGGTCGGGGATCGCGCCGCTGCTGACCGACCGTTACCGCCTGCTCGCCCCGGACCTGGCCGGACATGGCCTCACCCGGCCGGCCGGCCGGGGCGTCGACGTGGCCGCCAACCGGGCCCTCCTGCACCGCTTCGTCCAGGCCCGCGCGCAGGGCCCGGTCATCCTCATGGGTAACTCGATAGGCGGCATGATCTCGCTGCTGGAGGCCAGTGCCGCGCCGAGCTCGGTGGCCGGCCTGATCCTCGTGGACCCGGCCCTGCCGTTCGTTCCCGCGTGGCCGGACCCCTTCGTCGCCACGATGTTCGCGCTGAACGCGACGCCCGGCCTGAGCGGCCTGATGATGAACCGCCGGCGGGCGATGTCCCCGGAAGCCGCGGTCGCCTCGACCATGTCCCTGTGCTGCGCGGACTCCTCGCGCGTATCGGGGGACGTCGTGGCCCAGCATGTGGCGATGGTGCGGCAGCGCGCCGCGTTCCCCGAGGTGACCCACGACTTCACCATCGCGATGCGCCCGGTCATGTCCACCGTCGGGCACGGCCGCGGGCAGTCGTACCGGCGGGCGGTGCGCTCCGTTATCTGTCCGGTGCTGGTCGTGCACGGCGACCGCGACCGGCTGGTTCCGGTCTGGGTGGCCCGAGCCACCGCGCGAGCGCACCCATCCTGGTCGCTCCAGGTGCTGCCGGGGATCGGGCACGTTCCTCAGCTGGAGGCACCGCGCGAGACCGCCCGGCTGATTACCGACTGGCTCGGCTCAGCCGGCCGCCCCGCCGCCGAATCAGCCCGATTCACCGCTTTTAACGCATAAACCCCGCGATTGCTCATTGGGCTAATACTCCAGCCGTAGATCGTGACCTTCATGGTCGGGCCTCTTGCCGCTGGTAGTGGCAGAGGCGGGCGCGGTGCTGATGTCGGCGTCGCCATGCAGACCATCGCAGTTGGTGCGGGATGCTGCGGGCTGGCTTGATGGCCATGCCCGCGAGCAGGCGGGCGATCTCGTTGCGGGTGAGCGGGATCTGCCCGGGCGGGGCTGGGTTCCGGGCGTGCTCGGCTGCTGCGGTGACGCTGAGGAATGCGCTGGCGAGCATGACCAGGGTGGTCCACCGATGCCAGGAGCACCAGGTCCGGACCTGGTGCTCGTCCAGCCCGGTCAGCCCTTTGCCGGCCTGGAAGGATTCCTCGACCGTCCACCTGCGCCCGGCGACCTTGACCAGGATGGCCAGCGGCACGTTGCGGGGTGCGTAGCAGCGGTAGAAGGCCAGCTCGCGGGTGCGGTGGCTGCGGCGGATCAGCAGCCAGCGGCATCCGGGCCGGCTGCCGGGGTCGAGGCTGATCAGGGCCCAGTCGTAGTAGCGGTGGCCCTTGGCGCCGTGGCCAGCGGAGTACCTCTGCCAGGACCGGGCCGGGAGGCGGCTGGCGATGGCATCGGCGCGGTACTTGCGCCGTCCCGCGCTGACCTGGTGGCGGCACGCCACCGCCAGGACATAGCCAGCGCGGCGCTCCTCCAGGTCGTCGCGCAGCTCAGGGTCAGCGCCGTAAACCTCGTCGCCGGACACCCAGGCCGCAGGCACCCCGGCGTCCAGGGTGCGGGCGATCATCCGCCGGGCCAGCGCGGGCTTCGTCGCGAACTCCGTCTCCTCCGGGATCCGGGCCGCCTGGCAGCGGCCCGGGTCATCGGTCCAGGACCGCGGCAGGTAGAGCTCCCGGTCGATCAGCGCGTGCCCGCGCGGAGCCGCATATGCCAGGTAGACCGCGACCTGGGCGTTCTCGATCCGGCCTGCGGTGCCGGTGTACTGGCGCTGGACGCCCGCCGTGGCGGTGCCCTTCTTCACGTCGCCGGTCTCGTCGACCACCAGCACCGCGGCGGGATCGCCCAGGTGCGCCGCAACGTAATCACGCAGGTCATCACGGACATCATCGGCGTCCCACCGGGCCCGGGCCAGCAGGTGCTGCATCCCGTCGGGGGTGGCATCGCCGCTGGCCTCGGCGATAGTCCAGCAGTTCTTCCGCGGCAAGTCCGACAGCAGGCCCAGCACGAGCGCCCGCGCCCGCCGCCGCGGCTCCACCCGGCTGAACCGGCCAGCCACCCGGCCCATCAGCTCATCGAGCATCCCCAGCCACCGGCCGGGGTCTACGCTATGGCCCGCGGCCACCGCAAGATCATCCAGAGTCGACACAACCCGGGATGATCAGGCGGTGGCCGTCTCACGTCCAGCACCGACACGCGGCAAGATCACGATCTACGGCTGGAGTACTAAAGGTCCCATGTTCTTCGGGAACAACGCCTGTAGTCAGCGGCGCCCGCCTGTGAGATCCCGGAATGGGAGATTGCCGTGCAGGTGACCCGCAGGTGGAGGGAACGAGCAGATGAGCTTCAATCTTGCGGTCATGCTGAGCGAGACGACGCAGGCGTCACCCGACAAGCCCGTGGTGGTCTTCACCGGCGGCCAGCTCACCTACGGCGAACTGGACGAGGTATCCGATCGGCTCGCGGCCGGCCTGACGTCCGCGGGCGCGCAGCCCGGCGACACCGTCGCGCTGCAGCTGCCTAACATCCCGCAATTCCTGATTTCCTATTTCGGAATACTCAAGGCGGGCTGCGCGGTCGTGCCGCTGAACGTGATGCTCAAGGCCCCGGAAATGGCATTTCATCTCGGCGACTGCCGGGCCGGGATTCTCATTGCCTGGGAAGGGATACTGGCCGAGGCGGCCAAGGGAGCCGCCGCCGCCGGCCTGACGCAGATCTACGCCGTCGGCCACCAGGGCGATGCGGGCGACAAAGGCGAGGCGAGCGACGCCCGCCCGTTCGAGCGGCTCCTGGCCGAGCCCGTCGCCGGATACCAGATGGCCACCCGGCAGCCGATGGACACCGCCGTCATCGTCTACACCTCCGGGACGACGGGCCGCCCCAAGGGCGCCGAGCTGAGCCATATCCAGCTGTACATGAACGCCGACATCCCCGGGCGGCTGTTCGACGTGCAGCCCGACGACGTCGTTATCACCGCGCTGCCGCTGTTCCACGTGTTCGGCCTGTCCAGCATCCTGAACGTCTGCGTCCGGTTCGGCTGCACCATGTCGCTGATCCCGCGCTTCGACCCCGCCACGGTACTGGCCGCCATCCAGCGCGACGGGGCCACCATCTTCGAGGGCGTGCCCACCATGTTCGCCGGCCTGCTGTCCTGCCCCGGCATCGACGACTACGACCTGTCCACGATGCGGGTGGCCATCTCGGGCGGCGCCTCCATCCCGGCCCCGGTCCTGGACGCCTTCGAGAAGCGCTTCGGCGTCGTGATCCTGGAGGGCTACGGGATGACGGAGACCGCGTCGACCACGACCTTCAACCAGAGCGAGACCGAGCGCCGCGCCTACAGCGTCGGCAAGCCCATCTGGGGCACCCAGACTCAGGTCTGGGACGACCACGGCAACTCACTGCCGCGCGGCCAGGACCACGTGGGCGAGGTCGTCACCCGCGGCATGCACGTGATGAAGGGCTACCTGGACAACCCCGAGGCGACGGCCGAGGCCTTCACCGGCGACTGGCTGCACACCGGCGACCTGGGCTACATCGACGAGGACGGCTTCCTGTTCATCGTCAGCCGGAGGAAGGAGCTCATCATCCGCGGCGGGTACAACGTGTACCCCAGCGAGATCGAGAACGTCCTGCACGCCCATCCGGACATCGCCGAGGCGGCCGTCGTCGGCGTCCCCGACGAGCGGCTGGGCGAGGAGGTCAAGGCCGTCGTGATCCTCCGGGCCGGCGGACTCCTGGGGGCAGCCGAGCTGACGGCCTACTGCCGGGAACGCATGGCGGCCTATAAGTACCCGCGGATTATCGAGTTCCGCTTGGAGCTGCCGAAGAACACCCTCGGCAAGGTGCTCAAGGACGAACTGGTCTCCTGAGGCCGTACATCAGGCCCGCGCAGGGATGAGCAGGAAGGGAGGCCACCATGGAGCGGATGAACACGCTGGACTCAGGGTTTTCTTCGTCGAGCACGACAACGTCCCGATGCACCTGGGCTCGCTGGCCGTGTTCGAGGGACCTGCTCCGGCTTACGACGACCTCATCACGCTCGTCGAGGCGAAGCTGCCGCTGGTACCCCGGTACCGGCAGGTCGTGCGGACCACGCCGCTGCAGGTCTTCCGTCCCATGTGGGTCGACGACGAGCACTTCGAGATCACCTATCACGTGCGGCACGCCGCGGTTCCGGCGCCCGGCGGGCCGGAGCAGCTGCGGGCCCTGGCGGCGCGCCTGTTCGCTCAGCGGCTCGACCGGGCTCGGCCGCTGTTCGAGGAGTGGCTCCTGGAAGGGCTCGAGGACGGCCGCTGGGCTCTCCTGTCGAAGGTGCACCACTGCATGGTGGATGGCATCGGCGGCACCGACCTGATGACGCTGGTCTTTGACACCGAGCCCGATACCACGCCGCCGGAGCCGGCCGACTGGCAGCCCGAGCCCGTCCCGTCCGTCGCGAGCCAGGTGGCCGATGGGCTGCGCGATGTCCTTACCTGGCCGCTGCGGCAGCTCGCCTCGGCCCCGGACCTGCTGCGGCGGCTATCCGAGTCCGGCGATCTGGCTGGCTATGGCAGCGGCCTGACCGACAGCGCGAAACGGCTCAGCCAGCCGTCCGCCGCCTCCCTGAACGGCCCTATCGGCCCGCATCGCCGGTGGGACTGGACCACCGTGCGCCTCAGCGAGGTGAAGGAGATCCGCAGCGCCCACGGCGGCACGGTCAATGACGTGCCGCGCCTTCCGTGATCTGCTGGAAAAGCGGGGCGAGCTAACCGAGGAACTGGTCGTGCGGAGCCTGGTGCCGGTCTCGATCCGCGGCCAGGACGAGCGGGGCGTGGTCACCAACCGCGTGTCGGCGGTCCTGGCCAACCTTCCGGTCAGCGAGCCCGATCCGGTGCAGCGCCTGAAGCTGATCCGCGAGCAGATGGACAGCCTCAAGCACACCTACCAGGCGGTCAGCGCCGAGATCCTCACCGGGATGCTGGGCTTCGCCGCGCCGATGTGGCTCGCCCTCGGCTCGCGCGCCGCGTTCCGGATTCCCCAGCCGCTGGTCCAGACCGTGACCACCAACGTGCCGGGACCGCGTTATCCGCTCTACATCCTGGGCCGCCGCATGGAGGCGGCCTACCCCTACGTGCCGATCGGCAACAGCGTGCGGATCTCGGTCGCGATGTTCTCCTACCTCGACACCATCTCATTCGGAATCACCACCGATTACGACTTCCTGCCCGATCTGGACATCATGATCGACGGCATCGGCCACGGCCTGGCCGAGCTCGGTGCGCACCCGCAGCAGGCCGCCCCGGCCCCCAAGCCCGCCCGGCCGGCCCGCAAGACCACTGCCCCTGCCCATAAGCCTGCCGGCCCGGGCCCGAAGCCCTGGGGCGAACCGGGCGATACGCAGCAAGCCGGTGTAGGCGGTCAGGCCCGGCATGCCGAGGATGCCCAGGTAGAGCGACGGGGGCAGGCCCCCGGCCGGCAGCAGCACGCGCAGCGCCTGCTCCGGTACCAGCGCATGCTCCCGCCACCCGGAGTTGTGCACCACCAGCGTCCCCGGCTCCAGGTGGGCGACGCCGGACTGGAGCACCTCGCCGACCGCCCCGCCCTGCGCCGCCTCGTTCAGCTTCCAGGGCGGCGCGTAGGAGGGCACGTCGTTCATGCGGCCGCGCATATAGGGATCGACCGACATGACCAGGTTGCGGACCAGGACCTCGCCCGCTCCGGGATCGGGCAGCTCGGTGGGCACGAGCCGGAAGTCCTCGGCCGTCGGCAGCCCGTGGGGCCGGGCCGCCAGCTGGATCTCTCGCGTAGGCGTCGGCATACGAAGTACGTAGCATGCCCGCCGGGCGGGCGCCGCCTGCGGGGTAGGTATCCGGGGTGATCACTAGACCGGCCATGCTGCGCGGCTACCGGCGCGCCTGGCTGCGCGGTGACCAGATCGCCGGCGTCACGGTGGCGGCCTACCTGGTCCCGCAGGTCATGGCCTACGCGGCGGTGGCAGGCGTACCCGCAGTCACGGGCCTGTGGGCGGCCCTGCCCGCGCTGGTGATCTACGCGCTGCTCGGCTCGTCGACGTCGCTGTCGATGGGGCCCGAGGCCACGACCGCGCTGATGACGGCGATCGCGATCGGGCCGCTGGCCGGGGGCAACCCCACGCGGTACGCCGAGCTGGCCACCACGCTGGCCCTGCTGGTCGGGCTGATGTCGATGGTCGCCTGGGTGCTGCGGCTCGGCTTCGTGTCTGACCTGCTGTCGCGGCCGATCCTGGTCGGCTACATGGCGGGCCTGGCGCTGATCATGATCGCGGATCAGCTCCGGCGGGTGACCGGCGTGCCGGTCACCGGGCAGGCGTTTCCCAGGCAGATCACCTCATTTGCCGCCCGGCTCGGCCACGTCCGGCCGGCGACGATCGCGGTCGCGGCGGCGGTCCTGGCCTTCCTGCTCCTGCTCCACGCCTGGCGGCCACGGGCACCGGGCCCGCTGCTGGCCGTCCTGCTGGCCACCGCGCTCTTCGGGCTGACCAGCCACGTCGGCATCGTCGGCCCGATCCCAACGGCCTGCCCGTTCCGGCGCTGCCGCACCTGCACCCGGCCGACCTGCAGCGGCTCCTGCTCCCCGCGTTCACCGTGCTGATCGTCGGCTTCAGCGATGACGTGCTGACCGCACGCCAACGCCCAGGATTTTCGCCGCCGGGCGCTGGCCGCCGCCGACCAGCAGGATGGCCTGCGATGGTTCGTGCTCAACGTCGAGGCCACCGTCGAGGTGGACTTCACCGCCATGGAGTCGCTCGACGCGCTGCGCGAGGAGATCACCCAGCGCGGGGCGATCTTCGCACTCGCGCGCGTCAAGCAGGACCTGCTGGTCAGGCTGGAGGCCTTCGGCCTGGCCGAGAAGATCGGGGCGGACCGACTGTTCCCGACACTGCCGACTGCCGTGGATGCTACGAGCGCTGGGTCGGGGACCACGGTGCCGAAGACCACGGGGCCGAAGACCACGGGGCCGGGGATCACTGAACGCAGTCAGTCATACCGCGTCGCGGTCGCGCTCGCCGGTCCGGACCCGGAGGGCGCTGTCCACGGGGCAGACCCAGATCTTCCCGTCGCCGATCACGCCGGTCCGGACCGCGCTGGCGATCGCCTCGGTCACCGGCTCGGCCACCTCGTCCCGGACCACCGTCTCGACGCGGAGCTTGGGCAGCACCACGGCCCCGGCCGCGGCCTGGGCGGCCCCGCCGAGGTGCCCGTACTGCTGGCCGAAGCCCCAGACCTCGATCGCCGTCAGCCCGCGTGCTCCGGTGGCCGTCGCGGCGCGCATCACCTCGTCGAGCTTGTCTGGCCGGACCACCGCGGTGATCAACTTCATGTGGGCGTCCTCCCCTCACGCAGCCTCGCGAGCCGACGGACAGCCTCTCCTAGCCGGTGCGCTCGGCCCGCTCATCACCACGATCGGCCCGCGCGACGGCCGCCGGCAGAGGCTTACGTCCCGCGACTGCCCCGGCATAACAGTCTGGGCAGATGCAGTTCAGCTCCGAAGAGCTCGCGTGGGCGGCCGGTGTCGTCGGACAGCGGGTGCCGCCGACGCCGCAGTACGCATGGCCGCTGCTCGCGGACCGGGTCGGTGCCGAGGTCTGGGTGAAGCACGAGAATCACACCCCCACCGGCGCCTTCAAGGTCCGCGGCGGCCTGGTGTACGCCGAGCGGCTGCGCACCGGGCGGCCGGAAGTCCGCGGCATCGTGTCGGCCACTCGCGGGAACCACGGCCAGAGCCTGGCCTTCGCCGGCCGGGCGGCCGGGATCGACGTCACGATCGTCGTCCCGCATGGCAACAGCCCGGACAAGAACGCGGCCATGCGCGGTTTCGGCGCCGAACTCGTCGTGCACGGCCACGACTTCCAGTCCGCCCGTGAGCACGCCAGCGCGCTCGGCGCCCAGCGCGGCCTGGAGACCGTCCCCTCTTATCACCCCGACCTGGTGCTCGGCGTGGCCACCTACGCCCGTGAGCTGTTCGACGCCGCCGGCGAGCTCGACGCGGTCTACGTGCCCGTGGGGATGGGCTCGGGCATCAGCGGCGTGCGAGATCTCCTCGGCCTGCGTACCGAGGTGGTCGAGGTGGTAGCGGAGCAGGCACCCGCCACGGCACGGTCGGTGCTGGCCGGGCGGGTGGTCACCACCGACGCGGCCAGCACGTTCATCGATGGCGTCGCGTGCCGGGTCCCGGACGCCGACGCGATCGCCGTCATCAGCGCCGGCGCCGCCCGCGTCCTGACCATCAGCGAGGATGACGCGGCGGAGGCGATGCGGGTCCTGTATGCGACCAGCCACAACATCGCCGAGCCCGCCGGCGCGCTCGCGCTGGCCGGGCTGCTCGCCGAGCGCGCCCGGATGGCCGGCCAGCGTGTGGCCGTGATCCAGACCGGCGGGAACGCGGACGCCGACCTGCTGCTCCAGGTCCTCGCCGGGCGCACCCCCGCGGCCTGAAGCCCGTCGGCCGGGGCCTTCGGGCCATTCCTGGCGACCTTCGGCCGTAGCGGCAGCCAGATCCGCCTGCGACAGTTAACGGCAGGAA
>JGI20188J14859_1000037_pt1 | contig 17076 bp, 23 predicted proteins | sample NGESurshal072012_7_FD_14859 | JGI IMG/M metagenome (IMG submission 14859) | reverse complement strand
CGATCCTGGTCCCGCCCTCCCAGTCGAACACCGCCCGGGCGGCGCGCTCCAGCGCGTCGTCCGGGCGCCGGGTCTGCAGGGCCCTGGTGATCCGGGTGAGCCGGGTGCCGAAGCAGAACACCTCCACCCGGGTGGCCGCGCGGTTGGCCGAGTAGGCGAACTGCATCAGGTTGCGCGAGTAGTCGGCCATCGACCCGGAGATGTCCAGGATCAGGATCAGCGGGCGGAGCCGGATCCGGCGCCGCCGAAAGAACAGGTCGGCGGGCTCGCCGTGGCGGCGCAGCGACTCCCGGACCGTGCGCCGCAGGTCCGGCGACCGGCCGGAGCGGGCCGCGACCGTCCGCCGGGTCCGCCGCCGGGGCGGGGTCAGCCGGATCCGGTTCATGATCCGGCGCAGCGCCGCCAGCTCCTGCGGGGTGCAGGCGGCGAACGACTTGCGCTTGAGCGCCTCCACGTCGGAGGCCATCCAGCCCAGGACGGCCTCCTCCTCGTCCCCCTCGGTGTCCGGACTGGTCGCCGGGGCGACCAGCATCGCCTCGGCTTCGGCATCGACCCGGGCCCGGATCACGACTAGCTCGGCCGCCGGGTCGGCGCCTCCCAGGAAGAAGCGGCGGAACACCTCGTCGTAGACGGGGATGTCATCGCGCTTGGCGATCAGCGTGGCCCGCCCGGCCCAGTAGAGGTCCAGCAGGTCGGTCGGGTCAAGCGACACCATCGCCGCGCAGTAGGTCTGGATGTCCCCCGACCCCACCGCGACGCCCGCCGCCCGCAGCTCGCGGGAGAACCGCACCAGCAGTCCGACCAGGGGCGCCCGGGGAGCGCTCGGAGCACGGGAAGCGTGCTCAGGCACCGGACGTGATCTCTTCCAGGTTGTCCCGGACCAGGTCGAGGTCGTCGCGCTCCTTGACCACCGTGCCGAGCGTGTCCATCGCGGTCTCGGCGTCGAAGTCCCCGCCCAGGAAGTCGACCGCGGTGGCCCAGTCAATCGTCTCCGCCACCCCCGGCGGCTTGGCCAGGTCCAGCTCGCGCAGCCGGTTCACCGCCGCCACGACCTTGCGGGCCAGCGCCTCCGAGACGCCCGGCTCCCGGATCAGCACGATCTCGACCTCGCGCTCGGCCGGGGGGTAGCCGATCCAGTGGTACAGGCAGCGCCGCTTGAGCGCGTCGTGCAGCTCGCGGGTGCGGTTGGAGGTCAGCACCACCAGCGGCGGGGTCGCCGCCTTGATCGTGCCGATCTCGGGGATGCTGACCTGGAAGTCCGACAGCACCTCCAGCAGGAACGCCTCGAACTCGTCGTCGGCCCGGTCGATCTCGTCGATCAGCAGCACGGCCTGGTCCCCGGCCCGGACCGCCTCCAGCAGCGGCCGTTCCAGCAGGTACTTGGGGCCGAACAGCTGGTCCACGGCCTGCTCGTCGGCCGCCTGATGCTCCGACAGGGCCCGGATGTGCAGCATCTGCCGGGCGTAGTCCCACTCGTACAGCGCCTGATGGGTGTCGATGCCCTCGTAGCACTGCAGCCGGATCAGCTTGCGGCCGAACACTGCCGCCAGCACCTTGGCCACCTCGGTCTTGCCCACCCCGACCTCGCCCTCCAGCAGGATGGGGCGCTCCAGGGACAGCGACACGAACAGCGCGGTGGCCAGGCCGCGGTCGGCCAGGTAACCGCCCTGGCGCAGGATCTCGGCTAGCTGGCCGACGGTTTCGGGACGGTCCATCCAGCCCTTCTCCTTGCTGCGGCGAGCGGTCAGCGGGCCCGGGCCTGCCCGAGGACGAGATCGGCGACGGTGCCCGTCCCGGCGTTCAGCTTGCCCTCGCGCTCCAGCTTCGCCTTCCACGCCGCGCGCATGTCACCGTCCGGGCCGGCCAGGCCGTCGAAGCCGACGGCTGACATCCGCTTGCAGCCCTCGGTGGTCCCGCACGCCTCCGCGAGCGCGGCGCCGTCCTGGTCCTGGGCGCTCCAGACCTCGCGGAGCACCTCCAGGGCCTCATTCGGCTCATTGCTCATGTTCAGGCACCCTTTCCGGACGGTGTCACTGATCCCGACTGTATGCCGGCCGCCGCCGCCAGGCGACCGCGGATTAATGCTTCTCTTATTGAGCAGGCTGTGACCGCCGTCACGCCCGGCCGCTGTTTCACATGAAACCCCTGGCTACTGTAGGCGGGTGAACTCTGAGATTCCCGTGACCCACCCCGGAGCCGCCGGGGCCGGCCTGGCCACCGTCGCCGCCGACGGCACCGTCCTGGACACCTGGTTTCCCCGCCCGGAGCTGGCCGCGCCGGCCGCGAGCGGCAGCACCCGGCTGAGCCGGGCCCAGGCCCTGGCCGCGCTGGGCGGCGACGCGGCCGACTGCCTCGGTCCCGACGACGTGCGCGGCGTCGAGGTCATCGCGGTGCGGACCACGATCGATGACCTGTCCCGCCCGCCGGCCGACACCCACGACCTGTACCTGCGCCTGCACCTGCTCAGCCACCGGCTGATCCGCCCCCACGGCGCCAGCCTGGAGGGCATCTTCGGGCTGCTGGCTGTGGCGGCCTGGACCACCCTGGGCCCCGTCGACCCCGGCGACGCCGACCGGATCCGGCTGCGCGCCCGCGCTGCCCGCAGGCCCTTCGAGATCACCGGGGTCGACAAGTTCCCGCGGATGACCGACTACGTGCTGCCCGCCGGGGTCCGCATCGCCGACGCCGACCGGGTGCGGCTCGGCGCGCACCTGGCCGCCGGGACGACCGTCATGCACGAGGGGTTCGTCAACTTCAACGCCGGGACCCTCGGCAGCTGCATGGTCGAGGGCCGCATCAGCGCGGGCGTGGTGGTCGGCGACCACAGCGACATCGGTGGCGGCGCGTCGATCATGGGCACCCTGTCGGGCGGCGGCAAGCAGGTGATCAGCGTGGGCGAGCGCTGCCTGCTGGGCGCCAACTCGGGCACCGGCATCAGCCTGGGCGACGACTGCACCGTGGAGGCCGGCCTCTACCTGACCGCCGGCACCCGGGTCACGCTGCCCGATGGCCAGGTGGCCAAGGCCGCGGAGCTGTCGGGCAAGTCCGGGCTGCTGTTCCGCCGCAACTCCCAGACCGGCGCGGTCGAGGCCCTGGCCCACAAGAGCGCCTGGGGCGGACTGAACGCCGCCCTGCACGCGAACGACTGAGCGGGCGGGCTGGCGTTAAATTCTCCGAAGTTCTTCCCTGGCGGTGTCGATCTGGCCGGGCCGCGTTCGACGCTTGGCCAACAAGAACCGGGCGGTCACGCTCGCCCCGGTCACCGACAGCAGAAGAAGGAGAGAACACCATGCAGTTCTTCGGCTACACCCTGGGCGACCCGTCCGTCCCGACCGCGCCGCCGACCCCCGAGCTCTTCGAAGAGATGGGCAAGTTCATCGAGGAGGCCACCAAGGCGGGCGTGCTGCTGGCCGCCGGCGGCCTGGCCCCGGTGGAGGAGGCGACCAAGGTGATCCGCTCCGAAGGGAAGTTCACCGTGGTCGACGGCCCGTTCGCCGAGGCTAAGGAGCTCATCGGCGGCTGGGCCCTGATGGAGGTGCGCGACAAGGACGAGGCCATCGAGTGGACCAAGCGGTTCCTGGCCATCGCCGGCGACGGCGAGTCCACGATCCGGCAGGTCTTCTCCTAATCCCCGACTGCGGGCGCGGCAGCCCCGCCACCTGACCGTCGGCCGGAGCAGCGGCAGAGGCCTTGCTCCGGCCGGCGGCGGGGTGGTGGGATGACTAATCGTGACGTCGGAGACCCATGCCGCGGTCGAGGCGGTCGTCCGCATCGAGTGGGCGCGGCTCATCGCCGGGCTGGCCCGCTACACCGGCGACCTCGGGCTGGCCGAGGAGCTGGCCCAGGACGCCGTGGTGGCCGCGCTGGAGCAGTGGCCGGGGTCCGGGGTGCCGCGTAACTCGGGCGCCTGGCTGATGACCGTGGCCAAGCGCCGGGCCGTGGACCAGTTCCGCCGCCACCGTGAGCTGCGCCTGAAGTACGCCCAGATCGGCCGGGCCCTGGAGGTCGAGGGGGATGCCGTCACCCCGGACTTTGACCGCGCCTTCTGCGACGAGATCGATGACGACCTGCTGCGGCTGATGTTCACCGCCTGCCACCCGGTGCTGGCCGTCCAGGCCCGGGTCGCGCTGACCCTGCGGATGCTCGGCGGCCTGACCACGGCCGAGATCGGCCGGGCCTACCTGGTCTCCGAGGCCACGATCGCCCAGCGCATCGTCCGGGCCAAGAAGACGCTGGCCCAGGCGCAGGTGCCCTTCGAGGTGCCCGGGCCGCAGGAGCGCGGCGCCCGGCTGTCGTCCGTCCTGGAGGTCATCTACCTGATTTTCAACGAGGGTTACTCGGCCACCGCGGGCGATGACTGGATGCGCCCCGAGCTCTGCCAGGACGCGCTGCGCCTGGGCCGCATCCTGGCCGGGCTGATGCCGGCTGAGGCCGAGGTGCACGGACTGGTCGCGCTCATGGAGATCCAGGCCTCCCGGATCAGCGCCCGCGCGGGGCCGTCCGGCCGCCCGGTCCTGCTGCTGGACCAGGACCGGGCGCGCTGGGACCGGCTGCTGATCAACCGCGGGCTGGCCGCCCTGGACCGGGCCGAGCAGCTCGGCGGGGCCGAGGGGCCGTACGCGCTGCAGGCCGCCATCGCCGCCTGCCACGCCCGCGCGTTCCGGCCCGAGGACACCGACTGGCCGCGCATCGCCGGGCTGTACGCGGTGCTGACCGCGCAGGTCCCCTCACCGGTGATCGAGCTGAACCGGGCGGTCGCGGTGGCCATGGCCTGCGGGCCCCAGGCCGGCCTGGACCTGGTCGACCAGCTGACCGCCGTGCCCGCGCTGCGCGACTACCATCTGCTGCCCAGTGTGCGCGGCGACCTGCTGATGAAGCTGGGGCGCCCGGATGAGGCCCGGGCTGAGTTCGAGCGCGCCGCGACAATGACCCGTAACGCCCCCGAGCGGGAACTGTCGGCCGAGCGAGCCGCGGCCGCCGCGGCGGCGGCCGGCCAGGCCGAGCGAGCCGGCGAGAGCGGGTAAGGGTCAGGAGGCCCTGGGGGTAGGGGACGCTGGGGTTAGGGACGCTGGGGTTAGGGACGCTGGGGTTAGGGGGCGCTGTACTGGACCTGCCAGGTGCGGCCGCCGTCGGTGGTGTGCACGATGCGGTTGACGACGGCGACGGGGCCGTTAGGCGGCTGGTAGGTCGCGTGGGAGCCGACGACCCAGCCGTCGTCCACGGTGACGAAGGCGGCGGCATCGGCCTGCGTGAGGCCCCCGACGTGACCGCGGGCCTGCAGCAGCGCCCCGCCCTTGCGAGCGATGCCCATCGGGGCGGTGCCATTACCGCAGGACGGGCAGAAGTCGATGAACATGGCGTCCGCCGGGCTGACCGCACTGAACGGCCCGGAATAGGACCCGGGTGACTGCGCCGACACCGGCACGCCGGGATGCGGGAAGTACTGCTCGGCGAAGATCGGCCGCCAGGCCCGTCCGGAGGCGTGGTACCCGACGTGCGGCTGCTGGCTCATGGCCGCATCCGGGCCGAGCAGCTCGGCCCAGGCCGCCGACGGCCCGGCACACTCCACCGCGGCCAGTCCGGGCATGTTCACCGGGGCGCGGACTCCCCGGACCGCTAGGGTCCAGGTCCGGCCCCCGTCCGCCGTCCCGTAGATGCGCCCGTCCGCGCCCAGCCAGCCGCTGCCCGGAGCGGCGAAACACACCGTCTGGACATTGGGTGGCGCGGGCAGCCGCCGCCAGTGCTGCCCGCCGTCGGTGGTGGTCAGCAGGACGCCGCCCACCACCGGCGTGCCGCCGGAGACCACGCCGCCCGATACCGGCCCGCCGGCCACCTGGCCGCCGGCCACCGCGAACCCTACGGCCGGGCTAATGAAGTGCACCGTGCGCAGCAGCGGGCACGGCTCGGGGAGCTGCCGCCACTTCTCGCCGCTATCGGCGGTGGCCAGGATGGTCGACGCCCCCACGACCCAGCCGTGGCTGGAGTCGACGAAGTCCACCGAGCTCAGCCGGGCTCGCGCCGTGGTCCGGTACTCGGTCAGCCAGTGCCGCCCGCCGTCATCGGTCCCCAGGATCCGGTCCGGGCCCACCACCCAGCCGGTCGAGCCGGACACGAACTGCACGCCGCCCAGCTCGTTCCGGGCCCCGGGCGCTGCCGGCGAGGGTACCCCGCAGGCGCCGGGACTCCGGGTGGCCGGCGCCGTGGCCCCGCCGGGCGAGCTGGCCGCGGCGGGCGACGTGCTGGCGGTCTGGCTGGCCGTGGCCGCGGCGGGGGAGGACGGGTGCCCGGCGCCGGCGGTCGGGCGGGAACCGCAGCCGGCTATCAGCAGGGACACGGCCGTAGCGACCGCGGGGAGAACGAGCACAGGGAGGGCGCGGTGTCGGTTCACGCACCTTATGACGCCGGTCGGCGAATGGAGGTTGTGGCCATGGGCTGATGGGCGGCGGCTGCCCGGAGCCAGGTGGGACGCCGGGACGGGTCGTTAGCGCTTGGCCTGCGGCTCGTCCTCGTCCGTGTCATAGATGCCCAGGCGCCGGCGCCGCGCCCAGCGGCGGTAGCCGCGGACGGGATGGACCAGCGAGCGCAGCCATTCGGTATCGACCTGCTCGAACATCTCCGCCGGCAGGCCCGCGATGTACTGCTGCTCCTTGCCCTGCCGACGACGCGGAGCTCCCGGCCCTGGCCCGCGGGGTATGCCCAGGACCCGGTTCGGCTCCTCATGATTGCTGCCCATGCGCCCAGGGTAACGCCGCAGCCGCGCAGAGCCAGGCGGCAGCGGACTTCCGGGCCCGCGGCTGGTGACCTAGGTTCCTGGGCACAAGCGCCCGTCCGGATCTCCGATTAGGGTCCAGGCATGGCCGCTGACTGCGTGATCGACGTCGGGAGAATCAGGCTGGCTTATCAGGTGTGGGGGCCGGTCGGCGCGCCGCCGCTGGTTCTCTTGCACGCGCTGGGCGAAGGGGCGGCCGACTGGGACGGCGTGGCGCCCGCGTTCGCCCGGCACTGGCGGGTGTAAGCACCCGACCTGCGCGGTCACAGGCGAAGCGACTGGCCCGGTGACTACTCGCTGGAGCTCATGCGCGCTGATGTGGCGGCTTCCTGGAGGCCCTGGCGCCCGGTCCGGTGGACCTGATCGGCCACTCGATGGGCGGGGCCTTGGCCCTGCTGCTGGCGCAGGAACATCCGCAAGTTGTCGGCCGGCTGATCCTGGAGGACGTCATGGCGCCGCTGCCCCGGCCGCGGACCGTTCCCGCGAAGCCGGACGGGGACCTGCCTTTCGACTGGGACATGGTGCTGGCCATCCGGCGCCAGATTGACGATCCTGACCCGGAATGGCTGGAGCGGCTCAGCCGGATCACCGCGCAGACCTTCGTCATCGGAGGGGGCGCCAGCAGCCACATTCCTCAGGACCGGGTGGCCGAGCTGGTCCGGCGGATCCCCGGCGCGGCCAGTGTGACCATTCCGGCCGGGCACCTGATTCATGCCACTGACCCGGAAGCGTTCACGCAGGCGGCGCTGTCCTTCCTGCAGCCCGGCCGGGCGCCCGCGGAAGGGGCGGCCCAGTTCCGCTGACGGCTCCGACGGGGCGGCGGCGGCCGGGCGGCGGCGGAAATGGTGTGGCCTCCGCTCGTGGCAGACCGTACCGTCGGGGGAATGCGACTGGTTTCGGTCAACGTCGGCAAGCCCCGGCCCAGCTCGTGGAAAGGGCAGGGGATGACGGGCATTGACAAGCGCCCCGCTGAAGGCGCCGTCGCGGTTGCCGCGCCCGGGCCCAGGGGGACCGGCACGGTTGGACTGGCCGGTGACCGGGTCTATGACGTCAAGCATCACGGCGGCGGCGACCAGGCTGTCTACGCATACAGCCGGGAAGATCTCGACCGCTGGGAAGCCGAGCTCGGCCGGCCCCTGCCCAATGGCGTCTTCGGGGAGAACCTCACGACGGCGGGCGTCGACGTTAATGGTGCCCTGATCGGCGAGCGGTGGCGCATCGGTCCGGATGTCATCCTGGAGGTGTCCTGCCCGCGGATCCCGTGCGCGACGTTCCAGGGCTGGCTGGACCGCCGCGGCTGGATCAAGCAGTTCACCCGGGCCGCCGTGCCGGGCGCGTTCCTGCGCGTCATCGAGCCGGGCGACATCCGCGCCGGGGACCCGGTCGAGATCGTGTCCCAGCCGGACCACGAGGTCACCGTGGCCCTGGTCTTCCGGGCGGTGACCCTCGAGCCGGAGGTGCTGCCCGGGCTGCTGCCCGCCGCCGGGGCACTCCCGGAGGAAGTCACGGAACTAGCCCGCAAGCGCACCATGGCTAGCCGGCCGCGCTCGATCTGATCGACCTGGATGCTCATGGCCTGACGGCGCGGACGATGGCCGCATGCAGGCCGTCCGCGACCTGATGGGTCGGCGTGATGCTGATGCCGGTGAAGCCGGCCTGCGCCAGCCCGTCCCGGTACTCGATGAAGGACAGGGCTCCGGCGATGGCGCCGACCTGGCGGCCGCGCTCGATCCGCTGGGCCGGGGTGAGGTAATCCTCGGCGACGAGGTCGGACACGCCGAGCCGGCCGCCGGGCCGCAGGACGCGGAAGGTCTCGGCGAGCACGGCGGGCTTGTCGCCGGACAGGTTGATCACGCAGTTGGAGATGATCACGTCCAGCGACTGGTCCGGCAGCGGGATGGCCTCGATGTGCCCTTTCAGGAACTCGACGTTCTCGGCGCCTGCCTCGCGAGCGGCTCCTCTGGCCACGGTCAGCATCTCGTCGGTCATGTCCAGGCCCTGGGCGCGGACCCGCTCGCGGACGTCGGCTAGCTCATCGGGGCTGGTCATGGTGTCGTGCCTCCGGGTCAGGCGGGCGGGCAGCCGATCAGGGCGCCGAGGCTGGCCAGGGCGTCGGTGCGGGCGCGGTAGTACACCCAGACCCCGCGCTTGTCGCGGTCGAGCAGCCCGGCCTCGTGCAGCAGCTTGAGGTGGTGGCTGATCGTGGGCTGGGACAGGTCGAACGCGTCGTTCAGGTCGCACACGCAGGCCTCGCCGCCCTTGTGGGAGGCGATCAGCGACATCAGCCGCAGCCGTACCGGGTCGGCCAGGGCCTTGAGCAGCGGCGCCACCTGCTCGGCCTGCGCGGCGGTTAGCGGCCCGGCCGACAGGGGTGAGCAGCACGCGACGGTCTCGGCCGGGCTCAGTACGGTCAGGGGAATCGCCATGCGTCTATATTGACAGAGCTCGATGTCTCGTGGCAAGCTCGGCTGCAGGTCAGACATAGACGAACATCAAAGTCCTGGCTATCTGGAGGTCCCCGTGTCCCGTATCCAGCTCGCGCTCAACGTCAGCGACATTGACGAGGCGGTCACGTTCTACTCCAGGCTGTTCGGCGCCGAGCCGGCCAAGCGCCGCCCCGGTTACGCGAACTTCGCGATCGCCGAGCCGCCGCTCAAGCTCGTGCTGCTGGAGAACCCCGGCCAGGGCGGCAGCCTCAACCACCTGGGCATCGAGGTTCCCGACGTCGACACCGTGGACGCCGAGCAGACCCGCCTAGCGGAGTCGGGGCTGGCGTCCGTCGATGAGCGGGACACGACGTGCTGCTACGCCAGGCAGGACAAGTTCTGGGTGCAGGGCACCCCGGACGGCGAGTCGTGGGAGGTCTACACGGTCCTGGAAGACTGCCCCACGTTCTACGGCGAGCAGGACGGCCCGGCCTGCTGCGGCGCTGCCGCGGAGTCCGGCGATCCGGCGACCGCCTCCGCTGCGCCCTGCTGCTAGCCGGCGACCTGGTAACGGAATGAGCGACGTGGCGCTGTGGCGGCGGTTGCTCGCGGAACTGCTGGGAAGCGCGTTCCTGGCCGCCGTGGTGATCGGCTCGGGCATCGCCGCCCAGCGCCTGTCTCCTGCTAATACCGGGCTGGAGCTGCTGGAGAACGCGGCAGCCACCGCAGCCGGGCTGTTCGCCATCATCGGAATGTTCGGCCCGGTTTCCGGCGGCCACTTCAACCCGGTGGTCTCCTTCGCCGACGCCGCGTTCGGCGGCCTGAGCTGGCGCGACGCCTCCGGTTACCTCCCGGCGCAGGTCGCGGGGTGCGTCGGCGGGGCCGCGGTGGCCAACTTGATGTTCGCCGGCGCAGCGATCAGCGTCTCAGCCAAGGACCGCGCCTCGCCGGCCCATTTCCTGTCCGAGATCGTCGCCACCCTCGGCCTCATCCTGGTCATCTTCGCCCTGGCCCGGTCGGACCGGCCCCGCAGCGCCCCCGCAGCGGCCGGGGCCTACATCGGCGCGGCGTACTTTTTCACCTCCTCCACCAGCTTCGCCAACCCGGCGATCACCATCGGCCGGATGTTCTCGGCCAGCTTCGCCGGGATCGCCCCGGCGTCCGCGCCCTCCTTCATCGCCGCCCAGGTCATTGGTGGTGCACTGGCCATCCTGGTGATCCGGGCGCTTTATCCCGGCGTCACGGCAGCAGAGGCGACCGGCATCCTGGTTCCTCGCATGCGTCACGAAGGGCAGCAGCCATGACCAAAGTGCCGAGCGTGCTATTCGTCTGCGTCCACAACGCCGGCCGGTCCCAGATGGCCGCCGTCCTGCTGGACCACGAGGCGCGGGGGCGCGTGCGGGTGACATCCGCCGGATCTCAGCCCGCAAGCCAGGTCAACCCGGCCGTCGCGCAGGCGATGGCGGAGATCGGTCTCGACCTGTCCCGCGAGTTCCCCAAGATGCTCACCGCTGACCAGGTCCAGGCCGCTGACATCGTCATCACCATGGGCTGCGGCGACGCTTGCCCCGTCTACCCCGGCAGGCGTTATCTCGACTGGGATCTCCCCGACCCCGCCGGGCTCGACGTGGCCGCCATCCGTCCCATCCGCGACGACATCCGGCGGCGCGTCCGCGACCTGCTCACGGAGCTGGGCTAGCCGGCGGCCCCGAAGGCCAGGCCGCGCAGGGCGAGCTGCGTCACGCTGCGAAGCCGGGCCACGGTTTAGCGGCGGCCGGGCGGCTAGATCAGCTCCAGGTAACTGTGAGTCAGTTACCGTGGAGGCAGGACGGTCAACGGCGATCCTCGGAGTCGATGCGATAGTTGTCGCGAGGCGTGCAGCCTCGCTGCGTCAGCTTAGTCACGGTGCCTACGCCGTCTGTCAGTCCGCGGTATCACGAGCGGACCAGCCGAAGGAGGAAACGTGGCAGCTCGCAAAGTCTTGTTGTTCCCGGTCGCCGTCGCTCTGGGCGGGCTGATTGCGACTCAGTGGCAGGACATCATGCGCTACATGAAGATCAAGCAGATGTCGTACGGCAACGGGCATCCGGAGAACGTGCCGACCAGGGGCAGGGCCTCCTACCCGCAGCATCCCAACGAGGCCGGGCGGCAGGGCGAGTCCGGGCGGCCGGTTGGCGGGTCTACTGCCCGGGACCGCACAGGGGTTGACCCCCCGGACCCAATCGACAGCAGCTCGCCGAACTACCAGACCGGCTGACGTCGACCTCCTCCTGTCTGATGTGGCCGGGCAGGCAGGAACTTGGCTATAACTGCGAGCGTGACTCCTCTTCCTACGCTCGTGGTGGTCAGTGGTCCGCCGGGGGTGGGCAAGACGACCCTGGCGCACAAGATCGCGCAGGCGGTGGGATGTCCGGCGATCTGCCGGGACGAGATCAAGGAAGGCATGGTGCACGCCGCCGGGGGCCCGGGGCCGGGTGATGAGCTGAACGTACGGACGCTGTCAGCCTTCTTCGGCGTGCTGGAGTTGCTGCTGCGAGCCGGGGTGACGACAGTGGCTGAGGCGGCATTTCAGGACCGCCTGTGGCGCCCGGGGCTGGAACCGCTCCGGGATCTCGCGCAGATCCGCATCGTGCACTGCACCGCAGATGCTGGCGAGGCCTTACGACGGCAACTGCTGCGCAAGGAGGACAATCCGCTCCGTCAGGCGCACGCCGACCCCGGCGCGGACGAGGCGGCAGAGCAGGCACTGCGTTACAACGCGTTCGACCGGGTCTCGGTGAAGGCTCCCTGGATCGAGGTCAACACCACCCGCGGATACCGGCCCGGGCTCAGCAGGATCGTGGCCTTCGCCAACGGCGAGGAATAGCTAGCCGGCGTTCAGTTCCACGATCTGGCTGGCGGCCTGGCGGAGCTGGCTGCGGAGCTCCGGCGGGTGCACGACCTCGATCTCGGCGCCCAGGGCCAGCAGGTCGAGTACCGGGGCGCCCGCGTCGAGGTGCACCCAGGCTTCGATCCAGTCCTCGCGCCCGGCTACCGGCCCCGTGGTCTTGCGGATCCGGATTCCGGCCGGTCGGCCGAGCAGCGCGGCGAGCCGTCGGCCGCGCGGAGACAGGCGGACCCGCGCTCGCTGCGTCGGCCCGCCGGGCAGCGGACGCCCGGCCGGGAAGCCGGCGGACGGCAGGTCACTGCTGAACCCGTCGAGCAGCTCGAATCCGCCCTGGCAGCCGCGAACGGCATAGACGGGGATCCCGGCGGCGCTCAGGGCCTCGATATCGCGGAGGACTGTCCGCTGGGAAACCTCCAGTTCGCCGGCCAGCTGCCTGGTGGTCATCCGGCCCCTGGCCTGCAGCAAGCCCAGCAGTCCCACAAGTCGGCTGGCGCGCACGCCCTCAGATTAATCGGTAATCATGACAGCAGATGTCATGTACGGGCTGCCATAATCGCGACGGCTCACAGAGAGGAACTGCGATGACAACTGCCAGCGCTGGATCGGGCACCGCCGACGATCCGTGGATCCTGACCACGCCGCCCGGCGCCTCTGAATTCGAGGCGTGGCGCGATGAGCATGCCGACCCGCCTGCCCTGGTCGTCCAGGTTGGTGCCACCCAGCTGCGTTACCAGCTGCGGTGCATCGAGGATCTGCACGCGATGCTGAAAGAGCACGGTGACTGGGTGCCGCTTGGCAACGCGGATGAGCAGAAGACGGCCCGCGACGGCACCGTCGAGGCCTGGGGCCGCTCGCCCGCCAACCCGGTTGGTGGCTGGTACGGCCTGAAGAAAGGCCTGCGCGGCCGGTTCGGAAACTACGTCCCGCCGGTCCTGGAGGCCCTCGGCCTCGCCGAGGTCGAGCACAGCCCCCGCAACAACCGGATGCGCGCGCGCTAAGCAGGCGAACCCACTGTCATACTGATCTTCCGATCAGAGGGGGCTTCTCGCTTTGACTGACAGCCAGGTGCGGGGAGCTGTAGTCCCGCCACGCGCGGAGATTACCCCGGAGACATTCGACCGTGCCCACGGGACCACGGCGAAGAGCGAGCTGATGTGGCGCATGGCTCGCGAGGCCTACGGGGCTGACTATCCGGAGGAGTTGCAGGCCTGGGGCATGACCACCTGGTGGACCCTGGGTCGCTTCATTTCCGGGTTGCGCATTTCCACCGGTCAGCACCTTGTTGACCTGGCCTGCGGCCGGGGTGGCGTCGGTCTGTGGCTGGCCCGCGCGACCGGCGCCCAGCTAACCGGCGTGGACTGGTCACCAGCCGGCGTGCGTGAGGCTGCCGCTCGCGCGGGGGAATTTGTTCCGGCGCACCGTGCCTCGTTCATCGTCGGTGATCTGGCCGCTACCGGACTGGCCCCGGCGAGCGCCGATGCGGCCGTCTGCGCCGATGCGGTGTTCTTCGCCCTCGACCGGGTCGCGGTGTTCGCCGAGATGGCGCGCGTCCTGCGGCCGGGCGCCCGGTTTGTCTTCACCGCGGATGAGAGTGATGACCCAGCCTCTCCTGCCGCTGTTCCGGACTGGGAGCCGATTGTCGAGGCTGGCGGCCTGGTCGTCGAGAGCCGGGAGGAGATCCCGCGCTGGCGCGAGGACCTCCAGGGGATGTACGACACGTGGCTCGCCAATATCAGCGAGCTCCGGCAAGGTCTCGGCGATGAATCAGCGGACGACCTGGTCCAGGAAGCCACTCTGGTCGGTCCGACTCTGGCCCACAGGACCGGCGTGCTCTACACGACCCGCCGCCGCTGAGGAGGCGCGCACTTGTGTTGAGCACTGGTCCGATCGCCCTGACCGGCTAGGAACTGGGTAGCCGAGCCTCGATGACGTAGGCGGTCATCTTGGCGGTCACGGGCCCGCCGCCGAGACGTGCCGTCATCTCAGCACTGACAACCGCCGTGGTTGCCGTGAGGTCACCACGGGCCTCGATGGCCGTCCGCAGCGGGGTGCCGGTGCAGAACCCGACAGCTATGTCGGCGGCCGAGCCAGACTGTCCGTCTAGTGTGACTGACTCAGTCGATACACACTCCAGGCCACCAGCGGCCAGATCGGCAGCTGCCCGGCCAGGGTCGGAGTAGCCGTGTGGCACATCCATGATGAACGCCGGCGGGTGATCTGGAAAAACACGCTCGACGCCGGCGATCAGCGCGGCGGCGAAGCCGTGGGTGTCGACGGTGCCCCAGGCGCTAAACAGCAACCTGCCGCCGGCGGTCAGGACCCGTCGCACCTCTCCAAAAGCGGCGGCCTTGTCCGGGAAGAACATGACACCGAACTGGCAGACGACCAGGTCGAACTGCTTGTCGTCGAAGGGCAGGTGCAGGGCATCGGCCTCATGCCACGCCGCCGCCGGCACCTGGCGTGACCCGAACTCGACCATCGCCGCATTCAAGTCCGTCGCTGTTACCTCGGCCGCCGGGATCGCCGCGACCAGTTCGCGGGTCAATACTCCTGTCCCGGCAGCAATCTCCAGCACGCGGCGGGGGGACAGTCTGGCTGCCCGCTGGGCGAGGTCGACGGCGAATGGCTGAAACACGGCAGGCGCGAGCCATCGGTCGTACGCCTCCGGCATCGATCCCGCCCACAAATGATCTTCGTCAGGCACGTTATATCCGCCAGGAAGCTAGTGGGCTCAGATGACGTGCGAGGTCGCACGTCTTAGTGGTGACCGTCACCAATGTTCCCGTGGCGGCCAGCCTCCGCCGTGGCCGTGGTGACTGCACTGCCAGCTCGACAGTAGCCGTCGATCACGCGATCTGGGTAGGCGGGCCAGGCCGGCAAGCACCACCTGCAAGGCTGGACGGGGGACCGCTCGCTTAGGGGTTGACTTTTGGCATGGTTTGTCATTGGTTCTGGGCATGGAGAACAATGACGTTCAAGATCGTAATGGCACCAGCCGCCGTGCGTTTCTGTCAGCCTCGGCCGTTAGCGCCGTCGCTGCTCCTATCGTGTCGCTTGCCGGGCCGGCCAGCGCCGCGACGGCCGGCCGACCGCCGGCCCTGACGCAGGGTCACCACTCTGGTGATCTTCGGGCCTTGCTGCGTGAGATCGACCCTGGCCGCATCCAGGCCACCATCCTGCGGCTGACTCAGTTCGGTACCCGGCATACGGCCTCCAGCCAAACCGACCCGGTGCGCGGCATCGGCGCGGCCACGGCCTGGGTCTACCAGCAGATGCAGGCCATCGCGGCCACCTCATCGGGCCGCATGACGGTGCAGAAGCAGACATTCGTGCAGCCGGTCTCGAACCGGATCCCGGTGCCTACCACGATCACCAACGTCATCGCGACGCTGCAGGGGACCGCTTCCCCGCAGCGGTACTACGTCATGACCGGGCACCTGGATTCGCGTGTGACCGACGTGCTGGACTTCAGCAGCGACGCACCCGGGGCCGACGACGATGCGTCCGGCGTGGCGGCCGTGCTGGAACTCGCCCGGGTGTTCGCCACCCGCCAGTTCCCCGGCACCCTGGTGTTCGCCACCGTCGCCGGGGAAGAGCAGGGGCTGTATGGCTCGACCTTCATGGCGCAGCAGATGGCGGCGGCCGGTGCCGACGTCCAGGGCATGTTCAGCAACGACATCGTCGGTGCCAGCCAGGCGTGGGACGGCACCAAGCCCGACCCCCGCACGGTGCGGCTGTTCGTCGAGGGCATCCCGACCAACGTGACCCCCGCCCAGATATCGACAATGCAGGCGGTCGGCGGCGAGAACGACGGGGTATCGCATCAGCTTGGCCGGTTCGTCCAGGAAGCGGCGCCGTTCGAGCTGACCGGCATGAAGATCCGGCTGATCTGGCGGCGCGACCGGTACCTGCGCGCCAGCGACCACGTCTCGTTCCAGGGACAGGGTTACCCGGCGGCCAGGTTCACCGAGCCGCGGGAGAACTTTGCCCACGAGCACCAGAACACGCAGGTGGTCAACGGTGTGCAGTTCGGCGACCTGATCCAGTTCGTGGACTTCGACTACGTCGCCCGGGTAGCCCGCGTGAACGCGGCCGCGCTATGGTCGCTGGCCACCAGCCCGAGCACGCCCAAGAATGTGGTGATCCACGTGACGGCGCCCCCCAACCTGGCCGGCACCAACCTCACGACGCTTACCTGGAACGCCAACCCCGAACCTAGCCTGGCGGGGTACGAGGTCGTGTCGCGGGAGACCACGTCGCCGGACTGGACCACCGCGATCCCCGTCGGCAACGTCACCACGGTCACGCTCAACATCTCCAAGGACAACGTGCAGTTCGGCGTGCGCGCCGTGGACCAGCACGGCAATCGCAGCCCGGTTGGCTTCCCGCAGGTNTCAACCACGTAGCACCCCACGCTGCTAGCTGCCCTGATGCCATGAACGGTTCACCCGGCTCCGAGGATCGTGCGTCGTGCTGGCGCTGGCTGCTGCCTGCCCCTGCCCGCCTCATCAGTGGTACGGGTGGTGTGGGATGGGGGCGTCGTTGAGCTGCTGGTCGAGGTCGACAAGAATCGCGTCGCCCTCGATCTTGCAGGCGTAGACAGGCAGCGCGGGCACCACGGGAATGCCGACCGACTCGCCGGTGGTCAGGTCGAACCGTGAGTTATGCGACGCGCAGACCAGGGTGTCGTCGTCCTGCACGGTGCCCTCGTGCAGGGGCTGCTGCTGGTGAGTGCACGTGTTGTGCACCGCGCGGACGTCGTCGTCGTCCAGGCGCACCAGGCAGATCGGCTCTCGCAGCCCTTCGACGAACAGGGTCTCGCCAGGCTCCAGGTCGTCGAGGTTGGCAACGATGACAAAAGCCATGACTATTTCCTTCCGTTGACGGGCCGACGGCGGGCAGGCTGGTTACCACGCACCTCGATCCAGCCGTTGCGGACCCGGGTGCGTATCACCGGTTGCGGCTGATGTGACGGGCCGCGGCTGACGGAGCCG
>JGI20188J14859_1000035_pt1 | contig 17610 bp, 15 predicted proteins | sample NGESurshal072012_7_FD_14859 | JGI IMG/M metagenome (IMG submission 14859) | reverse complement strand
TGGCTGGCCGGGTGCTGCTCAAGATCGTCTAACTGCTGGCTCGCCGGGTGCTTGGCCCTGGCCGGGCAGTGTTGCGTTGGCTGATCGTGGTGGGCGGGAGACTGGCTCGGTGGCGTCGTCGGGCTCGTCCTCAGTGTTCGCTGGCTTCCGGTTCCCGCGGCAGGTGATGCGAGGAACAAGATGAGCGCGGCGCCGGTGACCTGTGGGGTGTCAGAAGTCTGCAGACCTCTTGAGCTGGTACGACGCTGGCAGCCCGGGCAGGGCATGATGGTCGGCCATGCCTATCCGCCTGCTCTACCTGATGTTCGCCCGGACCTGCAGCTGGCTGGTCCTGCTCAGCCGCTCCACGGCGTCCAGGGACGCCGGGCTGCTCGTGCTGCGGCATGAGATCGCCGTCCTGCGGCGCGCCCGGCCGCGGCCCCGGATGGTCTGGGCCGACCGGGCTGTCCTCGCCGTGCTGATCCGGGTCCTGCCCACGCGGCTGCGGATGCACCGGCTTGTCACGCCCGGCACCATCCTGCGCTGGCACCGCCGGCTGATCGCGCAATGCCGTTGCTTGTGTGCCGCAAAGCACTTCATGGTGACGTTGCGGTGGCGCAGTCGTTTGAATCGGCATGCATCCGTGGGTGGGCTTGTCAGGTCATGTCCGGCTGGGGCGGTGGGCCGGTGGGTGACCCCGGAGCTTGTCGCAGAGGCGCTTGATGACTGCGGCGTCAGGGATAAGAAACCCGGCTGGGGCCTGACTTCGACCCGACCAGCAGAAGCCTGTTCGGCCTGGTCCTCGGCCAGCTGATCATCGCCGTGCTGGGCGCGGTGACCATCACCTCGGAATACTCGACTGAGATGATCCACACCTCGCTGGCGGTCATGCCTCGCCGCAGCACCCTGATCGCCGCGAAAGCTGTGGCTTTCGGCGCGGTCGCCCTGGTCACCGGCCTGGTAGCGAGTTTCGCGGCGTTCTTCCTCGGCCAGGCGCTGATGTCAGGCCACCACATAAGCACCACACTCGGCCAGCCGCACGTCCTGCGCGCGGTCATCGGCGGAGCGCTGTTCCTGACCGTCGGCGGGCTGCTTGGCCTCGGGCTTGGCCTGATCCTGCGGCATACCGCAGCGGCCGTCGGCGCGGCGGTCGGACTGCTATACGTGCCGCTCATCCTGGCCCAGCAGCTGCCGTCGTCCTGGCAGGTGAGCAAGCGGGCACCGTTCAGCGCGGGCGGCCAGATATGGGGGGCGGTCGCCGTCGGCGCACATGTTCTCCGCGTGGACAGGCTTCGGGGTGTTCTGCGGCTACGCGGCCAGCGCGATCATCGGCGGCCTGATCCTCTTCCGCAAACGCGACGCCTGACCGCAGTAAGCACGCGCCGAGGGCGGCGCACCAGGGCTGCTCCCGGCGCGCTCTTGCGTTCGGTCATCCCGCCAGCAGATCCCCACCGCCGGGCTAACGGCGGCCGAGACGGCCTGGCCAGGCCGCTGAGTGCGTGTTGGCTGGCTGGAACTTACCGCCGGCGCGGAAAGCGGAACGGAGCGGCCGCGGCACCGCTCCGTTCCGCATGCTCCCCACCGTGGCTCAGAGGTTGATGACGACTTTGCCCCGGGCGCGGCCGTCCCGCATGTACTGGATGGCCGCGGGGGTCTGGCTCAGCGGGTAGGTCCGGTCGATGACCGGCCTGACCTGGCCGGACTCGATGAGCCTGGTGAGCGCGAGCAGGTCCGGCGTGTTCTCCGAGCAGATCAGCGTGGTCAGCGTCTGGCTGGTGAACGGGGAGAGAAGCAGCGCCCGGAGCTGACGGTCGCTGCCTGCGAGCCATCGTCCGCCGGTCTCGCCCCCGACAATGACGAGCGTCCCGCGGGGAGTGAGGACAGAGCGGAGGTGCTTCAGCGGACGGTTGCCCCCGATGTCGAGGATCACGTCGTAGCGGCGCCCTCCGGCCGCGATGTCCTCTCGGGTGTAGTCGATGACATGGTCCGCGCCGAGGGACCGGACCGTGTCCACCTTCGCCGTGCGGCACACGCCGGTGACCTCGGCGTCGGCTGCCTTGGCGATCTGCACGGCGAAGGTCCCCACGCCGCCGGACGCGCCGATAACCAGCACCCGGTTTCCGGCCTGCACGTGCCCGCGGTCGCGGACCGCCTGCAGGGCCGTCAGCGCCGAGACGGGGACGGCCGCGGCCTGCGCGAAGGTGAGGTTCGCTGGCTTGGGCGCTAGCTTGTCCGGCCGGGCGCTCGCGTACTCGGCGAAGGAGCCGTCGGCGATGCCGAACACCTCGTCGCCGACGTGCAGCGTCGTGACGGCCGCACCGGTCGCCTCGACCCGCCCGGCGACTTCCCGGCCCCGCACCGGGGTCTTGGGGGCGCGGATCCCGTAGCCCGCGAGGCGCACTGGGTAGGGCAGGCCGGTCATCAGGTGCCAGACGCCCCGGTCCACGCCGGCGGCGTGCACGCTCAGCAGTACTTCCTCGTCGCCGATCGCGGGCCGGAGGATCTCCTCCGGCCGCAGCACGTCCTCGGCTTCGCCGTAGCGATCCTGGGTGATCGCCTGCATGGTCGTCCTGTCGGTCGTCCGCTGCCTGGTCGTCATGGTAGAGGTGTTCATGAGAGTTTCCTTTCCTGCACGTAGTCGATCTCGAAGGCCTTAGCCGGGTCAGGCGTCGCGGTGCGCCACCCGGAGGGATGCCGCGCCCAGGGCGATGGCGGCGTACACGGCCAGGACCACGATGGCGGTGCCCGGGCGCAGTAGCCCGGCTGAGCGGTGGACCGTCACGGCCGCCTGAGTTGCGATACCGGGCATGTACTGACGCCAGCCGGCTGGAAGGAACTGCCCGACGGTGAGCCCTCCGATGATGATCAGCGCCAGGGTGGTGGCCGCTCCCGCGGTGTGCCGGACGAGGCCGCCGATGCCCACACCGATCACGGCGACGAGGCTCACGGCCACGGCTCCGAAGAACATGGCCCGAAGCACGCCGGGATGGACGATGGCCACTGCGACGTGCTGGCCGGCGAATATCCGCTGGCCGAGTTCGAAGCCGGCGACGTTGCCGAGCAGCGTCACGGGGAACGCGAACGCAGCCGTGGTGGCCGCCTTGGCCGCCAGCACGAGCGGTCTGGCGGGCATGGCGCTGAAGGTAGACCGGATCATGCCGGTCGAGTACTCCGCGGTGACCGTCCGTACGGCGAGCGCCCCGAGGACCACCGCGGCGATCATGACTCCGCTCAGCGAGGCACTGGTCGGGTCGAACACCTGGCGCTGCTGGGCCGTCATGGTGTGCCACTGGCTGATCTCGGAGAAGGCCACGGCGACGCCGAAGCCGATGCCCATAACCAGGGTCAGGGCGGCGGTTCGCCAGGTGGAGGGCAGGGTGCGAAGCTTCGTCCACTCCGCCTTGAGGGTCCGGCTGATCGAGGTGGCTCGCACCGTCCGGGCCGGGGTGCGGATGTAGGTCGTGGCGCTCATGTCAGGCTCCTTGGCTGGTGCCGGCCAGCTGGCCGGCGTGGTAGTCGGTTTCGTCTCGGGTCAGCTCGAAGAACGCCTCCTCGAGCGACGCGCCGTGCACCGCTAGCTCGAGGAGGGTGATGTCGTCGGCGGACGCGGCCCCGCCGATCGCGGCGGAGTCCAGGCCAGTGACGATCATGGCGCCGTCGGAACAGCGCTCGACCAGCCCGCCGCGGCGAGTCAGGGCGACGGCCAGGTCGGCCGGCTGCAGGGCCCGGACCCGGACGCTCGGGGTTGAGTTGCGGTTGACGAACTCGTCGGTGCTGGCGTCGGCGATGATGCGGCCCCGGGCGATGACGAGCAGGTGGTCGGCGGTCTGGGCCATCTCGCTCATGAGGTGGCTGGACAGGAACACCGTGCGGCCCTGAGCGGCCAGCGACTTCATCAGGTTCCGGATCCACAGGATGCCGTCGGGGTCCAGGCCGTTGATCGGCTCGTCGAACATCACCGTCTCGGGGTCGCCGAGCAGGGCCGCGGCGATGCCGAGCCGCTGGTTCATGCCGAGCGAGAAGGTGCCGACCCGCTTTCCCGCGACGTCGCTGAGGCCGACGATGTCGAGCACCTCGGTCACGCGGCGGCGGGCGATGCCGTTGCTGTCGGCCAGCCACGCCAGGTGGCTGGCGGCGCTGCGGCCACCGACGATGGCCTTGGCGTCCAGCAGCGCCCCCACAGACCTGAGCGGGTCGGTCAGCTCGCGGTACGGCTTGCCGTTGACCAGGACTGAGCCGGAGCTCGGCGCGTCCAGGCCCAGGATCATGCGCATGGTGGTCGACTTGCCCGCCCCGTTGGGGCCAAGGAAGCCGGTCACCCGGCCAGGCCGGACAGCGAAGGAGGCTTCGGCGACCGCGACCGTCTTGCCGTAGCGCTTGGTGAGGTGCTGCGCCTCGATCATTGTTCGTCCTTTCCTCGATGTGTTTTTGGTCTTGATCGCCAACCTGCGCCGGGCTCCTGAGGCGGCACTGTCGTGGCGCTGAGGCGGGACCTATGGTGAGGTCATGCAGGTGCGGCTGTTCGGCGAGCTCGAGGCGGTAGCCGAGGGCGTGCCGGTGCCGGTCCGCGGCGCCAAGCAGCGGGCGCTGCTGGCCCTGCTGGCGCTGCAGCGGGGGCGGCCGGTCAGCGCTGACCGGCTGATCGACGTGCTGTGGGGCGACGGGCAAGCGTCCAACCCGGCCAACGCCCTGCAGGCCCAGATCGGTCAGCTGCGCCGCACCTTCGGGGCGGCGGCGATCCTCACCAGCGAAGCCGGCTATGCCCTCGCCGTCGGCCCCGATGATGTCGACGTCGTCCGCTTCGGGCAGCTCGTGGCCGAGGGGCGGCGGCTGGCGGGAGACGGCGAGGCGGCGCTCGCGTCAGCCGCACTGGGCGAAGCGCTCGGCCTTCGGCGGGGTGAGCCGCTGGCCGAGTTCGCCGACGCCGGCTTCGCCGACGCCGAGCGGGCGCATCTGGACGAGCTGACCCTGGTGGCGGTCGAGGCCAGGGCCGGAGCTGACCTGATGCTGGGCCGCCACGGGGAGCTCGCCGGCGAACTGGAGGCGCAGTGCCGGCAGCACCCGCTGCGCGAGCGCCTGTGGGAGCTGCTCATCCTGGCCCTGTACCGGGCCGGACGGCAGGCCGAAGCCTTGCGCGCCTACACCGAAGTCCGTGATCGCCTGGTCGACGAGCTGGGCATCGACCCCGGTCCGGCCCTGCGAGAACTCCAGACCCGCATCCTGGCCCAGGACCCCTCGCTCGCCCCGGCCAGCCCGGCTCCGGTCCCGGCGGCCGCGCCGCCGTCGTCGGCCGGGAACCTGCGCGCCCGGCTGAGCCGCTTCGTTGGCCGCGACGCCGAGCTGCGCCAGCTGTGTGAGGCGGTCCGCTCCAGCCGGCTCGTCACGCTGACCGGCCCGGGCGGCACGGGCAAGACCCGCCTGGCGGTGGAGGCGGCCGCCGCCGTGCGTGAAGAGCACCGGGACGGCGCCTGGCTGGTCGAGCTGGCCGGCGTGGTCGAGCCCGACGGGGTGGCGCCGGCCGCGGCTGCGGCACTCGGGGCGGGCGCTGCTGCCCTCCCGGGCGCTCAGCCTGCGGGATCGACCACGGAGCTTATCGTGCGCTACCTGGCCGGACGCTCGCTGGTCGTCGTCCTCGACAACTGCGAGCACGTCATCAGCGAGGCGGCCGCGCTGGCCGACACCCTGGCCGGAGCGGTGCCCGGTCTCCGGCTGATCGCTACCAGCCGCGAGCCGCTCGGCGTCCCCGGGGAAGTCCTGGTGCCGGTGGGCGGCCTGGCGCCGCTGGCCGCCGTCGAGCTGTTCGTCGATCGCGCCCGGGCGGTTCGGCCCGGCTTCCTCCCGGACGGCCCGGCCGGCGACGTCATCGAGGACATCTGCCGCCGGCTGGACGGCCTTCCCCTGGCCGTCGAGCTCGCCGCCGCTCGCCTTCGGGCGCTGCCACTGGCCACCCTTGCGGAACGCCTCGACGACCGCTTCCGGCTGCTCAGCCAAGGCGCCCGTACCGCCTTGCCCCGCCAGCAGACACTCCGCGCCGTGGTGGACTGGAGCTATGACCTGCTGTTCGAGGACGAACGCCGCCTGTTCTCCCGGCTGGCCACCTTCACCGGTGGCTGCGGGCTCACCGCGGCCGAGGCCATCTGCGCAGACGAGCAGGTGCCCGCCGACGAGATCCTCGATGTATTGGGCCGGCTGGTCGACAAGTCCCTCGTCGTTGCCCCCGGCGACGGAGACGAGGCCCGGTTCAGCCAGCTCCAGACGCTATGGCAGTACGGCAGGGACCGGCTCACCGAGTCCGGCGAAGCCGGCGCCATGCGTGCCCGCCACGGGGCGTATTACCGGCAGCTGGCCGAGCAAGCCCACCAGGGTCTGCGCGGCGCTGCCGGGCCGATCTGGCGGGACCGCCTCGTCGCGGAGTCGGGCAACCTGCGGGCCGCGCTCGACTGGTACATCGCCACGGGCGATGCTGACGGGGCGCTGTCGCTGGCGTCGGGGATGGCCTGGCTGTGGTTCATCAACGGTGACTTCCTGGAAGGAGCCCGCTGGCTCGGTGATGCGCTGGGCGCTGAAGGGCCGCGCCGTCCCGAAGTGGAAGCAACCGCCCACGTCTGGCGCGGCTATTGCGTGGGCATGTCGACTCACCCGGCGGCGGGCGTCATCGAATGCGAGGAGGCCGTAGCCGTCTTGAGGACTAGCCACGACCGGGTTCGCCTAGCGGAGGCGCTGGTGGTATGCGCGACGGTGCTGGGGTTCGCGCATCATTTCGACCGATCACTCGAAGCTTTGGGCGAGGCGCGGGACCAGCTGGAACCGGCTGGCCACGGTTGGCTCCTCGCTGCGCACGACTTGATCGTGGCCTGGAACCTGCTGTCGCTGGGGCGGCTAGAGGACGCCGAGCCAGTCGCCCGTTCGAGTCTCGAACGCTTCGACGCCCAGGCAGAGGTCTTGGTCGTCGTCTCTCCGCTGAACGCCCTCGCCAGCATCGCCGAGGCCCGGGGGGATCTCGAGGCGGCCTCGGCGGCCTACGAAGCGCTCGTGGAGCGATGCCGGGCCACCGGGCAACCCATTCAGGTGCCGTTCAGCCTGGTCGCCCTGGCCGCGCTGCGGGCCAGGCAAGGCGATGACGCCGCCGCCGACGGTCTTTACGCCGAGGCGATCGACTGCAGCTTCAGCCCGTGGCTGTCGGCCGACGCCATGGTCGGTCAGGCGGCGGTCGCCCGTCGCCGCGGTGACCTGCCGCGGTCCCGGGCCCTGCTTGACGCGGCGGCCGGTCACTACCGGCACATCGACCTTCCCGCCGGCCCGCCTCGTGTGCTCGCCGGCCTGGCCTGGTGGGCGCTCGCCACCGACCACCTCCAAGACGCTGCCGTCTTCGCCGCTGACGCCGCCGAAGGGGCCTCGGCCAGCGGGGACCCGGCCACCCAACTCCTGGCCGAGACCGCCGTGGCCGCGGTCAAGGCGATCGCCGACCCGGCCCGTCACCACGTCGAGGCCTTCGTCGCCCTCGCGCAGCGACGTGCCCACGGGCTGGCGTATCGCTCTCTGACCGACGAGCCAGATGTGGCCGCCCTCGCCAACCGCCTCGGCTGACCTCAGCCTCACCTCAGCGCCGGTTCAGGCCGCCCGGGCAACCTGGCCGTTATGCAGCCATCGCCAAGCCAGCGCTCCAGCCACCATGATCATCTGCCCGCCACCGGGCCCGCGGTCGAGGACCACGGCCGGGTGGTCAGCACCCACCCTCAGGCGGCCGCATGGTACCGGCGGGCGCAGCGAGCCGCCGACCCGCGCCGGGCCGCCACGGCCCTGCGCCTCGCCGTCACCGCCGACCCGGACTTCGCCCTCGCCGCCGCCGATCTCGAGGCCATCACCGGCACACCAAGCCGCCATCCCGGTCGCCGGCCGATGAACTGGGAACGCCATCACATCGAAGTGGTCACCGCCGCGGCCGCGGGCCACGTCACGCGAGCATCTGACCTGCTCCGCGAGCACCTCGCCAGTGTCGGCTGCGACCCTCTCGCCGTCCGGATCACCGCCCGGCTCCGAGAGCCTATGGCGAGGGACGACGACTTGGAGAACCTGGCCAGCCAGCTTCCCGGTTGCCACGCCAGCCCGTGGCCCGGCTCCCCTTGATGCCCTAGCCTTCACCTTCCTCATGCTGATAAATAGAGCCAAAATCAAGATCATTTGGCCGAACGGACGGTGGTGCGTGCACCCGGACCCGGACCCGCGACGCTCACCGAGGTCCCTGAAGCGAGGAAAAAGCCGGCGGAGTCAGCATCGACTCGCACGGCACCCTCCTGGGTCTAACCTCGTGCTCGGAGCCTACGCCGCACAAGAGCGCAGCGACCTGGATCGGCAGGCGGAAGAGCCGGCGCCCCGAGCGTCGCCGCTGTCTGTGCCGATGCAGACGCTTCGCTCCGCCGCCGCGACCGGACTGGGTCCTCGCCGGCGGTACGTGTCCGGCCGCGGGCACCGTCACCAGCTACCCACTTCGCGAGCTTGCTTGTCCGTCATGTGTCCGTGCGCTCAGGATTCCAGACCGATGAATCGCGGATTTCCACGGACAGCGTCCGCACAGGGCTGCCACCAGCACCTTTAGCCAGCGAGGGGCCTTCTCGTCCGCAACCCTGGCGCTCGAAGCGATCCCTGATGGGAAGCCGGGAAAGGCTGGGGAATGTCCAGGCTCAGCTGGCGAGTGCCCGCTCGACCAGAGCACGGTACTCGTCGACCAGGCCGGGCAGGAGCCGGAGATGGACGATCGTGCCGTCGCCCGCGGGAACGAGGTCGACGACCTGGCATACCGCCACGCCCAGAAACTCAACGTCATCACGGCGCTGACGACCCAGGACGTCCTGCACCAGGACGGCCGCACGCTGCTGCGTCTGGGCAGCAGGCCCATCGTGCTGCCCGCCCCGCTGGACGCCCTCGCCGGCGCGCTCGCGGCTACCCGCAAAGCACCAGGCAGCAGCCTGCTCAACGTCCCTTCCTCATGGCTGTTCCCGGGACGCCAGCCGGGAAGCGCGCTGACCGAAGACACTCTCGCGAAGCGGCTGCATGCCCTCGGGATCAGCCCCGGCAAAGCCGCAGCACCGCCCTGTTCACCCTGGCCGCCGAGGTCCCAGCCGCCATCTTGGCCAAGACCCTCGGCATCCACATCAAGGCGGCGGTCCAGTGGCAGAAGATCTCCGGCGGCGACTGGGCCGCCTACGCCGCCGACGTCAGCAACCGCCTGGAACACTGACCAGATGCCAGGACTGCCCGAACTCGATATCGCCCGCGTCCGCCGCTGGTGCGAACAGCGCGTCCCAGAGCACGTCCGGAACCAGGTCCGGGTCGAGTGCGACATCGGGCCCCGGCAGCTGACGATCGTCGAGTGCCGACCGCCCTGGCGCGAGGGCATCGGCCCGGAATGGACACGGTTCCCCATCGCCCGGCTTCGCTACACACACGCCACCGGGATGTGGACGTTGTACTGGCGTGACCGTAATCTCCGCTTCCACCGCTACGACCAGCTCGAACCATCCCCGAACATCGACGATCTCCTGAAGGAGATCGACCGCGACCCCACCGCGATCTTCTGGGGATAGCCCGTCAAGGCTGAGGCATTCAGACAGTCTCAATGTCTGACTGTGCCATTAGAGGCGATCCGCCATGCGCTGCCCGGCGCGGTCCAGGCCAGCGACCGCTGGCACCTGTGGCACGGCCTGGCCGAAGCCGCCCTGAAGGAGGTCGCCGTGCACAGCTCCTGCTGGGAGGCCGCCGGCCCGCCGCGCAAGGACGGAAAGCAGGCCCAGACGACAGCCGAGCGGTGGCGGCAGGTCCACGACCTGCTGGACAGGGGTACCGGACTGCTCGAATGCTCACGGCGGCTCGGCCTGTCGCTGAACACGGTCAAGCGGTACGCCCGCGCCGCCGAGCCCGAGCGGATGATCCGCGCGCCCAGGTACCGCGCGACGCTGGTGGACCCCTACCGTGATCACCTGCGCGCCCGCCGCGCCGAGGACCCGGCCGTGCCCGTCCAGCGGCTGCTCTGCGAGATCCGCGAACAGGGCTACACGGGCAGCATGAACCTGCTCTACCGCTACATCACCCAGGGCCGCGTCGAAGCCGACCGGCCGCACCTGTCACCCAGGCGAGTTACCCGGCTGCTGCTCACCCGGCCGGACGCCCTCAGCGACGGCCAGCGGTCCCTGCTCGGCGAGCTGACCGGCGCCTGTCCCGAGATGACTAGCCTCGCCGCCCTCGTACGTTCCTTCGCCGCCCTGCTCAGGCCCGACCCCGCGAACGAGGCCACGCTCAAGGACTGGGCCGAAACCGCACGGGCCTGCGACCTGCCGAACATCCACGCCTTCACGCGCGGCCTGGAACTTGACGCGCTGGCCGTCATCGCGGCCCTCACCCTGCCGTTCCACAACGGCCGGACCGAGGGCGTGAACACCAAAACGAAAATGATCAAGCGGCAGATGTACGGCCGCGCGGGATTCAATCTCCTCAGCCACCGCATCCTGCTCAGCTAAAACCACGCATCGTCACCACCGAAAGTGAGACAGAGCCTTTAGTGAGACAGACCCCCATCCAGGGTGAGTGCCGTGGACATAGTTCTCCGGGCGCAAGGGATCGCGGGCTTAGGCGTCTGCAGGCAGGGCCAGCGCGCCAAAGGCGAGGTGGCAGGGCAGGTCACGGAGCTGCCGGGCAGTGCCATCGGCCAGGAGCTGCTCGGCCTGGCTGACCAGGCCCGGCTGGCAGGCCTGGTATACGGCGAAGCTACGGCCCTGGCGGCGGTGCTCGGCCATGTGCAGCACCGGCAGCAGCCGGGCGAAGTGGCCGATCGGGCCGCTAAGCGGGCCGTCGGTGTCCGGCAGGCGGCTTGCCGCCCAGGGGAGGGTGGCGAGCCAGCTGCTGACGTCGTCCATCACGGGATCGGCCGCCGCATAAGTGAGCTGCGGGAGCTGGGTCATGACGATCGCGCTGGCACACACCAGGCACGGGGCGAGGGTCACCAGCAGCCGGTGACCGGGGTGGCGCCGGCGCGGCAGGGCTGACAGGGCGTTGACCTCCGCGTGGGCTAGGTAGCTGCCCGCCAGCTGGCCTGCGGGCGCGTGCTGTTCTCCTTCCCGGTTGCGGCCTCGGGCCACGACCTCGCCATCTGGGCTGATGATGACCGCGCCGACCCCGAGCGAGCCGTGCGACCAGGAGGTCCACGCTTCTACCAGGCAGGCCCGCCATTGCGGGCTCACCAACTCCCAGGCAGCAGGATCTGACGTCACCGAGTCATCGCCGAGTTCACAAACAAGCCACCCTGGTCAATCCAGGCAGCTGGCGTTTGTGCGCGGCAACGTCCAGCGCGGGCGAGCATCCAGAGCCAGGGCAACGCTTGCTCCGCTCTCGCAAGACGATCTTGGCAGGCAGGCGCGTCATGGTGAACAGCATCGCGTCATCGCGAGCATCGTGCCCGGAATTCGGTCAGACCCACCGGATGTCCCGCATCCATCAGCAGTCTCGTCGGGCGTCACGAGGAATGGCGGGTAACACCCTCCAAGCTGAGGAATTCAGACAGTTTCAATATCTGACTGTGCCATTAGAGGGTGCGGCCAGCGGCGCGCCGCTGGCCATCCAGGTCGCCGACCAGTGGCACCTGCTGCATAACCTCGCTGAAGCAGTGGAGCGGGCCGTCGCCCGGCACCGCTCCTGCCTGCGCGAGACACCAGCTGAGCCTGCGGCCGCCCCGGTCATCCAGAAGGCGCCCGAAGGCGAGCGCTCCCGGCAGGCCCGCGACCGCCACGCCGCCGTCCACGCCGCGCTGCCCGTGGCCTGACGATCACCCAGATCAGCCGCGACCTGCGACTGGACCGCAAGACCGTGCGCCGCTACGCCGCCACCGCTGACCCGGCCGCCCTGATACCGGACGCCCCGGCCAGCCGGGCTGACCTCCTGGACCCGCACCTGCCCTACCTGCACCAGCGATGGAGGAAGGCTGCCACAGCACGGACAAGCTGAACGAGGAACTGCGCGCCCGGGGCTACCGCGGCAGCCTGCGCACGCTGCGCCGCCACACCGCCGTCCTTCGCCAGCGAGCCGCAGCCCCCGCCCCGCCGCCCGTGCCCGGATCGAGGAAGGTCGCCCGCTGGATCCTGACCCCGCCCGGCAACCTCAGCGCCGACCACCGCACCGCCCTGGCCGCCATCACCGCCCGCTGTCCCGAACTCGACGCCACCCGCACCCTGGTCCGCCAGTTCGGCGACATGCTCACCCACCGCCATGGCAGCAAGCTCCCGGCCTGGGCCTGCCAGGCCGAGGCCAGCACCGTCCAGGAAATGCGGAGCTTCGCCGCCGGCCTGCGCAAGGACTGGCCCGCCGTCACCGCCGGCCTGACCCCGCCCTGGAGCTCCGGCACAGTCGAAGGCCACGTCAACCGCATCAAGATGATCAAAAGACGAATGTACGGACGAGCGAAACCCGACCTCCTGCGCAAGCGCGTCCTGCTCGCCGACTGACACCATCCCGAAAACTGGGCCAGAGCCAACGCAACTTGGCCGTTGACACTCGTCCGCGTGTCTGCCTGAATGTCCATGCCTGAGCTGTCCCGCATGACTCGATCCCGCTCTGTGTCTCATCTGAGTTGCCCGGTCTCGGATGTTTTACGGAGCGACCCGGATGAGACGGGGGCTTCAGCGGATCCGCAACTGTCATGGCCGCCTGGCAAGTTATACCGAGTGGGTCACGAACGCCGTCCCGCGCCTCGGAACCAGATCTCGCCCGCCTATTTTTTCACCCGGTCCTGACCCGGAACTAGGGCGCTTCCGGCCGCCGTCGTCGCCGGGCTGACGGGTACGCTGATCTGCCCGGATGAGGAGCATGGCGGGACAAGCGGGTGCATCTCCCGGCCGGCTGGCCGATGCCGGCTTCCAGGCTCGGGCGCGCGTGTTTCCGGTGGCCAGCGGGGGCCGGGGTGGCACCACCCCGGCCCCGCGCCTGGTCAGTTCTGCGCTGCGTAGAAGATGACGTGCTCGGTCTTGATCTTGTTGTTCTCGTCCAGGAGGTAGAGCCGCGCACCGGGGAGCGTGGCCTTCCCCGCGCCGAAATCCGCCTCGACGGTCAGCATGAGCAGCGCGTTGCGCTCGTCGCCGATGCTGGCGAGGATGCGCAGGCTGCCGGGCACGACGGCCTGCGCGAACTGGGTCAGGCCCACCATGTAGTCGTCGGCACCGGTCAGGTCGGTGGCCGGCGGCATCGGCTGCGTCGTCGTGGCGGTGACCCTGACGCCGGGCGCGAGGCCGTTCCGTGCTGTGTCAAAGTCGTGGTTGCTCCATGCTTCGACGTGCGCGACGGCGACGGCGACGGCCGGTGATTCGTGCTGAGCAGACATCTGGATTCTCCTTTACGGGCTAGCGGAACTCCGGTACTGCTGATCTAGACGGCGGCCAGCGGGGAAGATTGGGCGGGCGGCGGGCGCCCAGTTTCCTTTCGCGCCGTCGTCTGTACCGGCCCGCTGGCGCGGAGCCGGAAGGATGCGGCGATGGGAGGCTTGCGCGGTGACGGTGGACTTGCTCGCCCGGGCACAAGCCGGAGACGGGGACGCGTTTGCCCAGCTTGTCGATCCGTACCGGCGCGAGCTGCAGATGCACTGCTACCGGTTCCTCGGCTCGGCGCAAGACGCGGAGGACGCGCTGCAAGACACCTGGCTGTCGGCCTGGCAGGGCCTGGCTGGGTTCGAGGGACGCGCCTCGGTCCGGACCTGGCTGTACCGGGTCGCCACGAGCCGGTGCCTGGACGCGCTGCGATCGGCCCGCCGGCGGCCGCCGGTCAGCGCGCCACCAGCAGGGCTGGAACCGCCCGGGCCGACCCGGCTCGGCGAGCTGCTGTGGCTCGAGCCCTACCCAGACGTCCTGCTCGAGGGCCTTCCCGACAGCGCACCAGGTCCGGAAGCCCGGTACGAGGCCAGGGAATCGATCTCGCTCGCCTTCATCACCGCCCTGCAGCTGCTGCCGCCCCGCCAGCGCGCCGCCATCATCTTGCGCGATGTGCTGGGATTCCATGCCAGTGAGGCCGCACGAATCCTGGACACCAGCCAGGAGTCGGTGACCAGCGCGCTCAAGCGCGCCCGCGCAGCGCTGGAGCGCCACCAGCAATCGTCAGGCCAGCGAGAACCTGCCCCGCCGCCTGACTCTGCCGCCGAACAGCAGCTGGTAGACCGGCTCACCAGGGCATTCGAGACAGCCGACGTGGACGGCATAGTTGCCATGCTCACCGAGGACGCCTGGCTGACCATGCCACCGCTTCCGCTGGAGTACCAAGGACGCGAGCTAGCCGCCAAGTTCCTCACAGCCACGGCATTCCGGCCCGGCTGGACCGCCCGGCTGATACCAACCCGGGCCAACGGCCAGCCCGCCTTCGGCTTCTACGCCCGCGACCCGCAGACCGGCGGCTTCTACACAGTCGGGCTGATGGTCCTCACCCTTTCAGGCACCCAGGTCTCTGCCATGACACGCTTTGACAGCAGCACCTTGCCCCGATTCGGACTCCCGGCAACCCTTCCGGACTGAGCGCACAGCCCCGCGGAAAGCCGCGCGGCTGCCCGCCATCATGCTCTGCCATCTCTCCAGGTCAGCGCAGCGCTCACGGAGCAACTCGATTGACACTAGACATGAGCGGATAAAGGCCGCCTGCCCAAACCTATTTCGTTGAGATCACCTCAGTGCTTGACATCATGAGACAGACTCGTGCGAGTTCCCTCGAAGTCGAGGCCCTTCTCGGCGATCAGCGCCCCGGCACCGGCCGCGCGCGTGAGGAACCCCGGCAATGTCAGCGAGTGGGCGAACTCACCGTAGGCCGCGACCAGGTCAGCGTCCGGCGGCAGCGACCGCACGGTTGACCATTGACTTGGCGGACGCCAGGGAGGTCCTGTCGAAGGAGGCCATGCGGGCCGTCATCGTGTCCACGAAGTTGTCGAGCTCGGCGTCCGGCAGAGCCCGCGTGACCCATCCCCAGCGCTCGGCCAGGTCGGCGTCCGCTGGGCCGCCAGGTCCATACGCGGCAGGACAGGCCGTCCGGCGACCCGGAGGAACAGCCAGGCTCTGGTCCGACGGCTAGCGGCCAGCGAACCGTATCCGTCCAGAGAGGCAGGCGGATCAGGGCCGGCAGCACACAGGCGCGCATAGGGTGCAGACATGAGTGCCATGAGCGGGGCGCGCTCTGCGGCGCGCGAGGCACGGGAACCTGCCGCGGGCTCCGCGGCGCGGGAGCCCGGCACTGGTGTGCTCCCGCGAGGCGGCGGCACGATTCTCGACGCGATCGGCAACACGCCCCTGGTCTTGGTTGACGGGATATGGGTCAAGCTGGAGTACCTCAACCCTTCTGGATCGATCAAGGCGCGCATCGCCAAGTACATGATCGAGCGGGCGGAACGGGAAGGGCTGCTGCGGCCGGGCGACACCATCGTGGAGGCAAGCAGCGGCAATACCGGAAACGCGATGAGCATGGTCGCTGCCGTCAAGGGCTACCGGATGCTCGTCGTAATGCCGAACGGGATGAGCGGCGAACGGCTGGCGATCTCGCGGGCCTTCGGTGCGCAGGTGATGACACTCGGCGACTTTCATGTCAATGACGCGCTGGCCAAGGTCGCCGAACTCGGCCGCCAGCCGGGACACTTCGCGCCGCAGCAATTCGATTCGGAGTGGAATGTCGAGGAGAACCGCACCTGCCTTGGCCCGGAGACGCTGGCCCAGCTGCCGGACGGCGCGATCCCGGACGCCGTGGTCGGCGGGGTCGGCACCGGGGGGACCATCGTCGGCGTGGGTCAGTGCTTCCGCGAGCGCAACCCAGCCTGCCGGGTCGTCGCCGTCGAGCCCAACGAGTCGTGCATCCTGATGTGCGGCGAGGTCGGCCGGCACCTCATCGAGGGCATCTCCGACGGATTCGTTCCCGGTATCTTCGCCAGGCACCGGAACATGATCGACGAGATAGTCGCGGTGGACAGCGACGCGGCGATCTGCGAGATGCGCCGCCTGGCCCGCGAGTTCGGGCTGTTCGTGGGTCCGAGTTCCGGTGCGCACCTCGCCGCCGCCCGCGAGCTCCGTGCACGGTACCCGGGCCTTCGGCACGTCGTCACGTTCTTCTGCGACGAGGGGGAGAAGTACATCAACGATTACTTCCTCGACGCCTGAAGAGGTGTCACAGTGCCCGGCGCCGGCGCCACAAGGCGTGGATCGCCCCGGCGACGCGCGCCCCATGGCCCGGCGAGCAGGTCCACCTCAGCGGCCTGCCTGGCCACCAGAGCCGCTGCCGCTGCGGAAGAGATGCCCAATATCGGGCGCAAATGCGCCGCAGGCCACTTGAGCGAACGGGCGCAACAACCACCGAGGACACGCACGTCGTCACCGGCGTCTGACCGGCCCGTCTCGCGCAGGACGGATCGCCCTCTGACAACACCCGCGCTCCGACCACGCTGGGCCGTCGGCGGCATGCGCCGGCGGCCCGTATGGCCCCCGCCATGAGGACTACCCGCGGACCCATGTCACCTCGGAGAGCGAGAGGCTAGCGGCCAGGATAGCGAGCCAGTTCGTAGTGGCCGCGGTGGACGATCTTCACCAACGGAAACCTCATCGAGCGACCGGCGGGGGGCTCAGCCAGAAGCCGCCTACACGGTCATGATCCACAGGTCTTGGCAATTGCTCCACGTTGCCTCGGAGCCGCCGCAATCAGGCCAGTGATTTGCAGGCAGCTAATGTAGACCAGCGCCTCTTGACACGTTGTCGGGCTGGGCGTTGACTGCTGTCTGCACTTGAACTTCGCCACGTCGAGACCGCTGGCTCACCGGGAATCTTCCCAGGAGCGCTAGGAGCCACGACCATGATCGTCGTCCCAGGGCTGCATCCATCTCGGCGGCATTTTCATGATCGTCGGTTCGTGCCTGAACGGTCCATCCACCAGCCGCTCAGGCACCGGCCGTCGCAGCGGGCAGCGCCGTACCGGCGGTTTGCCGGTGTCCTAGCATCGGGTGTCACTGCGGATCATCATGATCCCGGGCTGTACCCAGGGCCTCATCTTCAGCGTCAACGTCAGGGTCGATGGGCCGGCCGCCTGTGTGCGGGTGATCGACGCCCTGAATCGGTCGTCGCCATCGACAGCTTCTAGGCCGCGCGCTGAACCGGCCAGGTTCTCCACGAGAGACCCTCAGCAAGAAGGAAAGCTGATGAAGCCACCAGTTGCGTTGGCCGTAGCCGTCACGCTGGCCTTGGGCTTGGCAGCTTGCGGTGGCCAAGGGGCGGTCCCGGCTAGGGCCGCGGCTAAGGCTCACGGCCCGATCAGCATCTGGTATTCCAACAATCCCCAGGAAGTCGCCTGGGGCGAGCAGATGGTCGCTGCCTGGAACAAGCTCCACCCGAGCGAGAAGGTCACTGGACAGCAGATTCCCGCTGCCCAGTCGTCGGAGGAGGTTATCGGTGCGGCGATCACGGCGGGCAGCGAACCCTGCCTGATCTACAACACCGCCCCGGCAGCGGTGCCGACATTCGAGCAGCAGGGCGGTCTCGTGCCGCTGAACGACTTTCCCGGCGCTGTCAGCTACATCCAGGCGCGCACCGGGCCCGGCGCTAGCGTGTACAAGTCGCCGGACGGCAAGTACTACCAGATGCC
>JGI20188J14859_1000027_pt1 | contig 18594 bp, 11 predicted proteins | sample NGESurshal072012_7_FD_14859 | JGI IMG/M metagenome (IMG submission 14859) | reverse complement strand
CGCCGCGGCGCGGTCAGCGCCCTCGGCGGCGCCGGCCGCGACGGGGTCGTTCAAGACCTGGCCGGCTGCGCAGCGGGCGGCCGGCTTCCGGCTGAAGAAGGCGAGCCGCACTTACGGCCTCCGCCGCACGAACGTCATCCTGGTCAGTAAGTGCGAGGTCACCGGCGGGCGCAGCAAGCGCGACGTCTTCGCCGAGTGGCAGGGCGCCAAGAAGCGGTACCTGGCCGTAGATCAGAACAATTCCGGCGGGGCGTGCAGCAACTTCGGGGCGGCCAAGCCCCTCGGCACCTACCGGGTCCAGGGCCACAAGGCCCGGATGTTCGGCTTCTGCGGCGTCAGCGGGCTCCCGTCCTGCCGGGTGCGGAACATCGTCCTGGTCCTGGACTGGAAGGCCGGCCAGAACTACTACGTCACCTACTCCAGGAACGAATGGCGCAGCACGCTCGTGGGCTTCTCCCGCAGCCTGCACCGTGTCTAGGCAGCACCGCGCCTAGGCGGTCCCGTCCACGACGCCTGTGCCGGGCTAGCCATCCGCGCGAGCCCGGCACAGGCGCAGCAGGTTCGCGATGACCTTGTGCCCGGCCTGGCCGGAGGCGGTCAGGATGGACTCGGGGTGGAACTGCACCCCCCAGCGGCCGCGGGCCGCGTCCTCGATCGCCATCACCACGCCGTCCGGCGTCACCGCCGTCACCGTGAATCCCCCGGTCACCTGCTCGGGCCGGGCGTGCAGCGAGTGGTACCGCGCGCCGGTGAACTGCTCGGGCAGGCCGTCGAGCAGTGCTCCGCCCAGCACCCGGACCTGACCCGGCTTGCCGTGTACCGGGGTCTCCAGCAGGCTGAGCGAGCCGCCCGCGTGCTCCACCATCGCCTGCAGTCCCAGGCACACGCCGAATGCCGGCAGGCCGCGCTCGTCCAGAGCGCTCAGCAGCTTGTCGCAGCCGAAATCCGCGGGCCGGCCCGGTCCCGGCGACAGGACCACCAGGTCGGGCGCGTAGCCGTCCAGCAGCGCCGGGTCGAACCCCGCCCGCAGCGTCACGACCGTCGCGCCGAGCTCGCGGAAATAGCCGGCCAGCGTGTGCACGAACGAGTCCTCGTGATCGACCAGGAGCACCGTCATGCCGTCGCCCGGCAGTGCGGCCGGCGCGACACCGGGTGCTGCGGCCAGGGCTGTCCGTTCTAGCGCGGTGAGCAGATCCGCACGCTGCTGGGCCGGCTCGGCGAGCGTTTCCAGCAGCGCACGGGCCTTCAGCCGGGTCTCCTGCTCCTCGGCCTGCGGATCGGAGTCGAACAGCAGGGTGGCCCCGACGCGGATCGCGGCGACCTGGCCGCGGATGTGGGCCGTGCGCAGCGTGAGGCCGGTGTTCATCCCGCCGTCGAAGCCGACCATGCCGACGGCGCCGCCGTACCAGCGCCGCTGGTCGTCCTCGTGATCCTCGATGAACTGCATGGCCCAGGTCTTCGGCGCGCCCGTGACCGTGACGGCCCACATGTGGGTGAGAAACGCGTCGAGCGCATCGAACTCCGGCCGCAGCCGGCCTTCGATGTGGTCCACGGTGTGGATGAGCCGGCTGTACAGCTCAATCTGCCGGCGCCCGATCACCTTGATGGTGCCCGGCACGCAGACCCGCGACTTGTCATTGCGGTCCACGTCGGTGCACATGGTGAGCTCGGATTCCTCCTTGGGCGAGGCGAGCAGGGCGGCGATGGCATCGGCGTCGCCGAGCGGGTCGTCGCCGCGGGCGACCGTGCCGGCGATCGGGCAGGTCTCGACGCGGTCGCCGGTCACCCGCACGTACATCTCCGGCGAGGCGCCCACCAGGTACTCCCCCGAGCCGAGGTTCAGGAAGAACTCGTACGGCGCGGGGTTGCGGTGGCGCAGCCGCTCGAAGAACGCGGCGGGCGAGGCGCACGGGGCGCGGAAGACATGGCTGGGCACGACCTCGAACAGGTCACCGCAGGCGAACCTCTCCCGGGCCTCAGCCACCACCGCGGCGTAGGCGCCGGGCAACGGGTTGGCGGGCATGGCCAGTCCCGGGGCGTCCGGGACCGGCTCGGCGGCGGCCTCGCGGGGCAGCCCGACAGTGGACCCGGCTTCGGTCTCGAACTCGTAGGAGTAGCAGACCGCCGTCTCCCGCTTGCGGTCCAGCACGTAGACCCGGTCCGGCAGGTGCAGCACGAGGTCCCGCTGAGCCGGATCGCGCGGCCGCCGCAGCCGGACCGGCTCAAACTGGAACGCCAGATCGTAGCCGAACGCCCCGTACAGGCCCAGCCGCTCATCGGGCCCGGCCAGCTCGGCGATGATCTCCCGCAGGGCGGTGAAGACGGACGGGCGGCGGCTGCGTTCTTCCTCAGTGAAGGTGCCGCCGGGGTCGGCGACCGTGACCGATGACTCCCGGTCGCCGCGGCTGACGGCTCCGGTCCTGGCCAGGGCGGCCGTGATCGCGGGCAGCAGCACCAGGCCGCGCTCGTTGCGAGCCCGCGCCGTGATGGTCCGGCCGTGCGCGATGACCTCGACGGGCGGGTCGACGTAGGCCATATGCCACCGGCTGTAGCGGCCGGGGTACTCCATGCCGGAGCTGAGCACCCCGCCCGGCACCGCCTCGACCTGCTGGGTCAGCGCCTCCAGCAGCCCCGGGTCGAACGGGGCGGCAGTGCGGGTCACCGTCACGCCGCCCGGCGTCCGGTAGGTCGTCTCGTCCATGTCTGCCTTGGCCTCGCGGTTTCTGGGCCCGGCCTGGCGACACGAAAAAGGCGGCCGCCGGGTACCGGGCAGTCGCCTGGGAATCTGCTGGGAGCGCGAATCCTGGCACCGCCTACTGGCGGCGCCACCAGCCTGCGGTGTGCGGTGCGCGCATGCGGTGAGCTTAGCCAAGCCCGGCCGCCAGCGCCAGCCGGGCCGCCGGCCGGGGCTGGCCTACCGGCTGTTACTGGATTCCTGGCCGGATTCGGCCGACGGCTCGGTCTCCGGCTCAGTACCGGGCTCGCCTGACGCCGGGCCGTCGGGAACGGGCCGGTCCCGCTTGGGGAGCCGCCGCCAGATGGCCCAGGCCAGCAGGCCGACCACCACGATCCCGAGGACGACCTCGCTGAACTTCCCGGCGTAGTTCTCCACCGTCTTGTAGCTGGCCCCGGCCAGGTAGCCCACGAGGGTGTAGCCCACGCCCCAGACCAGGCCGCCGGCCGCGTTCCACGGCAGGAACTTGCGGTAGGGCATCCGCGCAGCGCCGGCCAGGCCCGGCATGACCGCACGGAGGAAGGCGGTGAACCGGGCCAGGAAGACGGCCCGGCCACCGTACCTGCGCAGGCGTTCCTGACCGCTCTGGATGGCGGCCTGGTGGCGGACGAAGATCCGCCACTGCAGCACTCGCTGGCCGTACCGGCGGCCGACCTCGTAGCCGACGCTGTCACCGACGATGGCGGCCGCCACGACGACCGCCGCCATCAGCGTGAGCGATACCGAGTGCCGGTAGGCCAGGACTCCGCCCAGGATGACCGCTGTCTCGCCGGGCAGCACGAAGCCGACGAAGATCGCCGCCTCGCCGAACGCCAGGGCGCCGACGAGGGCGTAGGCCGCGGCGCCGTGCAGGTGCAGCAGCGGGTCGATGATCGAGCTGGTGATGCTCATCAGAACTCAACCCACCGGCCTGCGGCGCCCCCCGCGGCCGCCCGGTAGACGGCCAGCCCGGCAGCGAGGTCCTCGACAGCCAGGCCGAGCGACTCAAAGACGGTGATCTCCTGGTCGCTCCCCCGGCCGGGCGCCTGGCCGCTCAGGACGTCGCCGAGCTCGGCCCGGATGCTGCCGGGGCCGGCCAGCCCGTCCGCGACGGCCAGCAGGTAGTCGCCGGATTCCGCCAGCAGCGACTCGCGGCTGTCGGCGAACAGCGCCGCGTCGGCGATGATCGCGGAATCGAGCTCCCGGGCCGCCGGCAGGCAGGCACCGACGGCGTTGATGTGGGCGCCGGCCGCAATCCAGTCCCGGCGCAGGACGGGCTCCGCCGAGCTGGTCGCGGTGACGATGATGTCGGCGCCCGCCACGGCGTCCCGCACCGACGGGGAAACGATGATCTTCGTCGGCATCTCCGGCTGCAGGGCGGCCGCGAGCGCTTCGGCCCGGTTCGGGGTCCGGCCGGCCACCCGGACCCGCCGCAGCGGCCGGGNCCGGGCAAACGCCAGGACATGGGCCCGGGCCTGGACACCGGTGCCGACGACGGCCAGGTCGCCGGCTCCCCGCCGGGCCAGCACATCGGTCGCCAGCACGGACACCGCGGCCGTGCGGATCTCCGTGATGGCCGACGCGTTGAGCACGGCCAGCGGCTCGCCCGTCTGGCCTTCTGACAGCAGCACGATGCCCTGGTGGGTGTCGAGGCCGAGCGCGGGATTACCTGGCGTGATGCAGATGGCCTTCAGCCCGTAGGCCGCCGAGTCGACGGAACCGGCGGCCTCGCCTGCCGGCGGCGCCCCGGCGGCCAGCCGGGCCGGCATCAGGCCCATGAGCCCCGTCGCGGCGGGGAAGCGGACGATGCTCCGCAGCGGCTGGCTGGCCTGGCCGCTGGCCAGTGCGCCGAGCGCCGTCCGCATGGCGTCCGCGCACTGGCCGTAGCCCAGGAGCTGATGAATGTCGGAAGCCGAGAGGACGAGTAGCTTCATCGCGCCGGGTCGTGGCCGGCCGTCAGCGCTGCTGCCCGGCGGGCTGATGTCCGCCCGCTGGCTGCTGCCCCCCGGCTGGCTGCTGTCCGCCGGCCGCCTGCTGCCCGGCGGGGCTGGCATCGGTGGCCACGCTGGCGACCGCCCGCGGGGCGACGGTCAGCTCGTCCGGTCCGCGCTGCGGAACCGGGCGGCCGACGATCCGGTAGATCTCGGATCCGTCCACGGTCTCCCGCTCCAGCAGCAGGCTCACCAGCTGACCAAGCTCGGGCCGGTGGGAGCGGACCTTGCCGATCGCGTTCTCCTCGGCCTCGCGCAGCAGCCTGGCCACCTCCCGGTCGACGATGGCCTGGGTGGCCTCGGCGAACGGCCGGCTGCTCATCCCGGGGCCGCCGCCGCCCAGGAACACCGAGCCGCCCTCGGGATAGCCCACCGGGCCCAGCTCCGGGGAGAGTCCGAACTCGCGCACCATCTTGATGGCCAGCTCGGTGGCGCTGGCCAGGTCATTGGCCGCGCCCGTCGAGCCCTGGCCGAGCTCGACCAGCTCGGCGGCCCGGCCGCCCAGGCGCACCGCCAGCGCGTCGTGCAGGTAGTCCTCCCCGTACAGGTGCCGCTCGACCAGGGGCAGCTGCTGGGTGACCCCGAGCGCCTGGCCGGCCGGCAGGATGGTGACCTTCGAGACCGGGTCGGCGTGGCCGGACAGCGCCGCCACAATGGCGTGCCCCGCCTCGTGGATGGCGACCGCGTGCTTCTCCTCGGGCAGCAGGACGTTCGAGCCCTCCCGGCGGCCGAGCAGGATCCGGTCCCGGGCATCCTCGAAGTGGGAGGCCGTCAGCACGTCGCGCCCGTTGCGGACGGCGACGATGGCCGCCTCATTGGCCAGGTTGGCCAGGTCGGCACCCGAGAACCCGGGCGTGCCGCGGGCTACGACGTTCAGGTCGACATCGGGGCCGAGCTTCTTGTCCCGGCAGTGCACCTTGAGGATTTCCGCGCGCTCTCGCAGCGTGGGCAGCGGAATCGTGATCTGGCGGTCGAACCGGCCGGGGCGGAGCAGCGCCGGGTCGAGTACCTCGGGGCGGTTGGTGGCCCCGAGCACGACGATGCCCTGGGTCATGTCGAAGCCGTCCATCTCCGACAGCAGCTGGTTCAGGGTCTGCTCGCGCTCGTCGTTGGCGACAATCGAGCCGGAGCCCGCCCGGCGCTGCCCGATCGCGTCGATCTCATCGATGAAGATGATCGCCGGAGCCCGCTTGCGCGCCTCAGCGAACAGGTCCCGGACCCGGGCCGCGCCGACGCCGACGAACATCTCGACGAAGCTCGAGCCCGTCACGGAGAAGAACGGCACCGACGCCTCGCCGGCCACCGCCCGGGCCAGCAGCGTCTTGCCAGTTCCCGGCGGCCCGATCATCAGCGCGCCGCGCGGCGCCATGGCGCCCGCCTTGGCGTAGCGGGTCGGGTTGCGGAGGAAGTCAACCNCCTCGCCGATCTCGGCCTTGACCCCCTCGTAGCCGGCCACGTCGGAGAACTTGGTCGTCGGGCGCTCAGCGTCGAAGACCTTCGCGCGCGACCGGCCGACCCCCAGGACACCCTGCAGGCCGCCCGCGGCCCCGCTATTACGGGCCATCCGGCGGAACAGCCAGAACACGATGATCAGCGGGACCAGGAGGATCAGCCAGGACAGCAGCTGCGAGCCGATGCCGGAACTCGGCGGCGTCGCTTCGACCTGCTTGACGCCGTCGGCGGCCAGCTGCTGGCCATACGCCGTCGTCGGCTGGCCCGGGATCACGGTGGTGTAGGTCTTGCTGTTAGTCAGCTGGCCGCTCGCGGGCGTGTTCGAGCCGGTGGTGGCGTTGCCGAACGTCACGGTCTTGATCTTGTGCGCGGCGGCGTCCGTGGAGAACTGCGTGTAGGTGAGGCTGATCGGCGATTGGACGTGGATCGCCGGCAGGAAGATGTAGAGGGCCACCATCGCCAGGAGGGCGACGGGCCACAGCCAGAACCGCCAGCTGGGCGGCGGCGGCGGGGCAGTCTTGATCGGGCGGTCGCCGGGCGGCGGCGGAACCGGCTGCTTACTCATACAGTTGCATACGCTCCGGGAGCCAGAATTATGCCGTTGTCCGCCCACGGCGCAGGCCGAAAACGCCCCCATAGCGGTCATTGCCCCCGTATTCGGTCTGCTCAGACCGAAATTTGGCCCGCACCACCCCCGCGTCAGTCCCCAGCTCGCCGCTCGGCGGCGTCGCGGAGGGCTGGCCGAGCTTGATGGTGGACACCACTGACCAGCCGCCTTCTCTCTTACGCTGTACTAACACTGTGCCAATTGGCAGATCCGGGAAGGGCAGGAAGATAGCCGCCTCTGGTGCCCGATATCTGGCTGCTCCCGCCGGCTCCCGGAGCAAGGTCATCCGTCGGCTCAGCTTGCGCGCCCAGGCAGGAAGACCGAAGCGCTGAAGCTGGAGACCACTTTGGGGATCAGGACATTCGCCGCGACGGCTGCCGTGCTGCTGACCGCTGCCCTCGCGGCCTGCGGCGGCAGTCATCCCGCAGCTGGCCAGGCCTCCTTCCCTCAGCCCCTGACCAGCACCCCTGCCTCGGCCGCCCTGGCCTGCGGCACCGTCCTCGCGGCCGGCAGCACCGCGAGCAGTGTCATATCCGGCCTGGTGCAGGACCAGGATGCGCAGAACAAGGCCGTGCAGGAGGGCTGGGTAGGCGTCCTCGACGGCATCCTGACCAGGCAGGGTCAGGACCTGCAGAAGGCGTCAATGACTTCGCCCCGTACGCTACCGGCGCAGGGCCGCTCTCAGCTGCCGCGGTCGTCTTCGGCACTGGCGTGGCGAAGTTCCTGTCTGATCAGGCTGGCGGCCTGCAGCCAGGCTGGCCGGCCGAGGCCGGGCAGATTGAGCAGGACATCCACGTGCTCGCTGCTGCCTGCGGCATCCCGATGACCATCCCGAGCGGGTACACCGTCTGAGCCCGCCCCCGGCAGGGTCGCCGCCCGGCTCGATGCCCAGGCCGGCTGACATGCCGTGGACCGCCCTTGCCGGAACCCCGCCGGGTGCTGTGCGGAATGGCAGTCAGCCCAGGCCACGCTTTCGGACTGATTGGCGCTACCTGCGGCCCGGTTCGCCTCCGGGGTCTCCCCGCTCGGCTGGGAGCGGGACTAGGTCCAGGATGTACCAGGTCGTGAGGCCGGGACTGCGGGTGGCGGCGTCGGACCAACGGTGCATGCGGTCGATCTCCGTCGAGCCCAGCACCACGCCTGGCAGCCCGCGCCAGGGCGCTCCCGGACCGTGGTACCGGCGGTATTCCACCCGCAGCTGACGGACCGACCAGCTGGTGCGCCAGCCGGGCAGGTCGAACGCGTCCCACTCATAGTCGGCAATCACGCTGAGCGTGCAGGCGGCCGTGACCCGCAGGCCGGCCGTCACCTCGCCGGCCGGGACACCGGCGTGCGCCACGAACCCCCGATCGCCGGCAGCGATCAGGAACTCGGCGCCGAGATGCGCCGCCTCGCTCCAGACATCCCGCGCGGGCCCGGCCAGTCCGGTCAGCTCGTACCAGCAGCCGTCCGGGGCCTTCGGGCCGGACAGCATCGTCAGGCCGTCGTCACCCGTCCGTGCCGCCGCCAGGCTCCGGCACGACGCCCGCAGCCCCGTATCGGACAGCACCGAGCCGCGGCCCAGCTCGGGTACCGCTCCGTCTTGCACCCAGCCGGGATCCAGGTACACCCACACGGTGCCGATTATGCGTAACCGTCCCCGCCATCACCAGGGGATACCGATGGCGGTCCTGCGTCGGCGCCTGAGACGTCCGGGGTGGGAATGATGTCCCCCGGGGGACGTCCTGGAGGCGGCCGTCGGGAGCGGCTTAAAGCGACCTCACTCGTACGCGTGTTCTAATTCCTGGCATGGCCGATGCCCGTCGTCCCGCTTGGTGGTGCGCTTGGATCACCTAGATGACTGATTCCAAGGGCTTCGGGATGCCAATGTAAGTCCGCTGACCGGTAATGAACCTGAACGCAGTCTCTTGCTGCGGTCGCGAGCGGTAGTGGGAGGGGGATGAGCATCACCGGGAGTCTGCAGCCTCCCGGTGGCTCGGAGCCGCGTGGGCTCAGGTCAGTCGGGCGTCGGCGTACGCGGCCATCGCGTCACGCTGGTACTCGGCCAGGCCGGCGGCGATCTTGTCGTAGGCCGACTTGAACCGGGGGTCGTCGGCGTAGGTCTGACCCAGACCCTTGTACGCGGGCGCTGTGGGCATCCAGAGCTGGCACACGCCCTGGTAGTGGGCGTCGACCTCGGCCAGCACCACCGGGCCGTCGACCGGCGACCCGGCGGCCATGAGCTCAGCCATCCGGATCATCTGCGCGGTGGTCTCCCGCTGCATGCGCTCGTGGTCTTGCGCAGTGAGGGTGCCCGCGAACTGCTGGGACTGCTCCCACTGTGCCGGCCACCGCTCGCGGGCCTGCGCGTCATACTGCGAGGGGTCGAAGCCCTCGAACAGGTTCTCCGGCTTGCTGATCTTCGGCATGTCGCCGCCGTCCTTCCTTTCCTCCAGTTCAGCGATGGTGCGCTCGACGGTCCCCGCCAAGGTGGCGAGCCGGTCCCGTTCCACCAGGAGCCGCTTGTGGTGCGCGCGTAGCGCCTCCGCCTCGTCTGCCTGATGGTCCAGGACGCCGGCGATCTCGGTCAGTCCAAGGCCCAGTTCCCGCAGCACAAGGATCTGCTGTAAGCGCAGCAGGTCGTCCTCCTCGTAGTGGCGGTAGCCATTGCTGGCGATCCGCGCCGGCGGCAGCAACCCGATCTCGTCGTAATGCCGCAGAGTCCGGGACGTCACCCCGGACATCCGGGCCACCTCCGCGATCGACCAGGCCATGACCGTCTCCCATCAGCTGGGCCGGTTTCTCCGGCCTCATCAACAACGGTAGAAGTTGACGCAACGGAAAGGTCAAGCGCAGGCCTGGCCACCGCGCTTCCGCACTGGCGAGGGCCCAGCCGGGCAGGTCCGCGATCGGCGCGTCGCGGGCGATGACGTAGCCGCGGCCGCCGGTGACCGAACTGGGGCCGTCGGCGTGGGTTACTACCACTAACCGCATCGTCACCGTTTGCGGCGGGTAATGCCGAGCTGTGGGCTGAGAGACCGAATTCCTACTCGTATTACGTTGGGAAGACTGCCAACGACAGGGCGCAGTGGTTCACCAGCTAGTTGGGGACCAAGGACCCCTAGTTAGCGCGGCGGCCCCGATTGGTAAAATGGTATCCAATTGTCATTGGACTGCTCTTTCGAAATTCGGCTTATTATGATATGCTGAACAATACAATTGCTATTCTTCGCTGCATGTCTCATGAGCTCAGCCAGACCGCGCTTACGGCGGCGGCTGCCCGCGCCGCCCATCTTATCGTCGACCACGAACCGCTGATCTTCGCTGACCCGCTCGCCGCGCCGCTGCTGGGCGACCGGGGCGCCGAGTTCATCGGCTATCACCGCGCCCACGGCACGCACCTGGTGCTGTCCGCTGCCCGGGGCCAGGTCATCTGCAGAAGCCGCTACGCCGAGGATGCCCTGGCCGATCGGGTCCGCCAGGGCCTGACCCAGTACATCATCCTGGGCGCCGGACTCGACTCATTCGCCTACCGTTCCCCGTTCGCCCGCCAGGTACAGGTCTATGAGGTGGATCGGCCGGCCACCCAGCGGTGGAAGCGGGCGGCGCTGGACGCCGCGCGGATCGGGGTACCCGGCACGGTCACGTTCGTGCCCGTTGACTTTGAAGCCGACTCGCTGGCCGGCGCGCTGGCCAGCGGCGGCCTGGACCTGAGCCGCCCCGCCCTGGTCAGCTGGCTCGGCGTCACCATGTATCTCACCCGGCAGGCCGTCGGCCAGGCGCTCGCCGAGCTCGCCGGGCTTGCGCCCGGCAGCGAAATTATTGCCGACTACATGCTGCCGGCCCCGCTGCGCGACTCCGACGGCAGCACCTATGCCGAGCTGGTCATGCCGTCGGCGGCCGCGGGCGGTGAGCCGTGGCGGACGTTCCTGCGCCCCGAGGAGATGTCGGCCCTGCTGGCCGAGCACGGCTTCGGGGCCACCGCGCACATCCGCCAGCGCGACCAGGTGAGTCCCGAGCTGTGGGAACGATCGGACTCGCTGCACCCAATTGAGCTGTCGGTGGTCGCTCACGCCGTCCGCGGCCACCCCGTGTGAGCCCCGCGGGGGCCGCCCCGGGCGGCGCCGTGTCCGCATGTGCGGCCTAGCCTGGCTTCGGGTAAGCCATCGGGCCACCGCCTGGCGCACCCGGGATCGGCCGACGAGGACCCGCGAGGAGCCCATGGCGTTCACGATTACCGTCAACGGAATCCGGCGCGAGGTCAGCGACGGCGACGGCGACGGCGAGAACCGCGCCACCCTGCTGTCGGTGCTCCGGGAACAGCTCGGCGTGACCGGGCCTAAGCTCGGCTGCGGCGAAGGGGCCTGCGGGGCCTGCACCGTGCTGATCGGGGCGCGCGCGGTGGCGGCCTGCCAGGTCCCGGCCAGGGAAGCGGCCGGCCAGCAGGTCACGACCGTGGAAGGGCTGGCCGAGGACGGCTACCTGCACCCGGTGCAGCAGGCGTGGCTGGAGGCCGGCGCCCTGCAGTGCGGCTACTGCACGCCGGGCTGGCTAACCGCGACGGCGGCGCTGCTGGCCAGGATCCCGCACCCCAGTGACGAGCGGATAGCCGCCGAACTGACCAACATCTGCCGCTGCTGCACCTATCCCCGGATCCGCCGGGCCGTGCACCGCGCCGCCGAGCTCATGGAGCAGCCCGACCTGCTGACCCCGGTGCCACCCCCGCCGTCCCCGCCAGCCACCGCATCACCAGCCACGGGCGAGCCGGCCACGGGCGAGCCGGCGCCGCCCGTCCCGTGGAGCCTGACCCGCCAGGAGCCCGAGTCGTTCGCGGCGGCCATGCCCGACGGGCTGATGACGGTCGTGACCATCGACAGCCAGCCGGAAGCCGGGCGGCCCGGTCCGGGCAGCCCCAACGACGCGTGGGTCCACGTCGGCGGTGACGGCGCCGTGACCGCGTTTACCGGCAAGGTCGAGGGCGGCCAGGGCACCCGGACGGCCCTGGCCATGCTGGTCGCCGAGGAACTGGCGGTCCCGGTCACCTCGGTCACCCTCGCCATGGGCGACACCGGCCGGTCCCCCTTTGACCTGGGAACCTTCGGCAGCCGGTCCATGCCGTACGCCGCTCCCCCGCTGCGCGCCGCCGCCGCGGCCGCGCGCAGGCTGCTGACGCAGGCCGCCGCCGCCCGCTTCGAGCTGCCGCCGGACCAGCTCCGGGTCTGCGACGGAATGATCGCCGGGCCCGACGGGGCGCCGAGCGTCGGCTACGGCGACCTGGTGACCGGGCAGCGCCGCGTCGAGCGGGTGCCCGCGGACGCCGCCGTCACGCCCGCCGCGGACTGGCAGGTGGCGGGCCAGCCTGCGCGAGCGCTGGGCTCGGCGGAGGTGGTGACCGGCAGCAAGCGGTTCCCCGCGGACCTGCGGATGGCCGGCATGCTGCACGGCTGCGTGCTGCGGCCGCCGTCCCACGGCGCCGGGCTGATCAGCGCCGACACCTCGGCCGCCGCCGCGCTGCCCGGCGTCACGGTGGTCCGCGACGGCGCGTTCGTCGGTGTCGTCGCGGCCGACAGCCAGACGGCCCGGCGCGCGCTCACGAGCATCGAGGCCAGCTGGTCGGCGGCCGCCTCCGACGAGCCCGATCCGCTCTCCCCGGCCGGCCTGGAGTCGTACCTGCGCGCCCACCTGGTGTCGGCCGCGGGGCAGTTCAAGCAGGACTCCGGCGATGTCGAGGCCGCGCTGCGGGCCGGGCCCGTCCGGCTGGACGCGCACTACTCCGCCGCCTACATCGCGCACGCCCCGCTGGAGCCGCGGTCGGCGCTCGCCCGCTGGCAGGACGGCCGCCTGACCGTGTGGACCGGCACCTCGACTCCCTTCCGGGCCCGGACGGAGCTCGCGGCAACGCTGGACCTGCCGGACGAGGCCGTGCAGGTGGTCGTGCCCGACTACGGGGGCGGCTTCGGCGGCAAGCACGGCAGCGTGGTCGCCCTTGAGGCGGCCCGGCTGGCGCGGGCGGCGGGGCGGCCCGTCCACGTGCAGTGGAACCGCCAGGAGGAGTTCCAGCACTCCTACCTGCGGCCCGCGGCCATCATCGACGTGAGCAGCGCGGCCGGTCCCGACGGCAGCCTGACGGGCTGGGCCTTCACTAACATCAACTCGGGCTAACATCAACTCGGGCCTGATCGGCCTGGCGCCGCCGTACCGCATCGCCCACCAGCGGCTGGTCTTCCAGCCGGCGGCCGCGCCGCTGGCCCAGGGCTCCTACCGCGCGCTGGCCGCCACCGCGAACAGCTTCGCGCGCGAGTCGCATCTGGATGAGCTGGCCAGCGCGGTCGGCGCCGACCCCGTGGAGCTCCGGCTGCGGAATCTCGATGACGACCGGCTCGCCGCCGTCCTTCGCGCCGCGGCCGCCGAGATCGGCTGGGGCGAGCCGACCGAGACAGGGACCGCGCACGGGATCGCGCTGGGCCGGGAGAAGGGCGGCCGGGTCGCGACGGCCGCCACGGTGCACGTCGCCGAGGACGGCACGCTGCGGGTGCTGCGCCTGGTCACCGCGGTGGACTGCGGGGCCGTGGTACACCCCGAGGGCCTGGCCAACCAGGTCGAGGGCGCGGTCATGATGGGCCTCGGCGGCGCCCTGTTCGAGGCCATCGACTTCGCCGGCGGCCGCATCCTGAATGCCGGCTTGTCGACCTACCGGGTGCCCCGGCTGGCCGACCTGCCCGACGTGCGGGTGCTGCTCCTCGACCAGCCGGACCAGCCCTCGGCGGGCGGCGGCGAGACCCCGATCGTCGCGGTCGCCCCGGCGATCGGAAACGCCATCTTCCGCGCCTGCGGCGTCCGCCTGCGCTCCATGCCACTGGCGCCCAGCGGCAAGGTGCCCCTGGGCCAGGAAGCCATCAGGCGTTATTAACGCCAGCTTCGGCGGCGTCCAGCTCACGGAGGTTGGCCAGCAGCTTTGTCCGGGCCGGATGCGCCTAGAAGCTCAGCCCGGCCAGGTAACCGGCGAGCATCGCGCTGGCCACCTCGCCCACCGCCGCGTCCGGGGGCAGGAACCGCGGGTGGTGCAGCGTGATGTCATCGTGTGTGCCGACGAACAGCATCAGGGTGGGCGCGCACCGGGCGTAGTAGGAGAAGTCGTCGGCGCCGCACGACCGGAAGTCCGTCTCGATCGTGAAGCCGGCCTGCCGTACCCACGGCCAGCTGGCCGCGGTCAGCGCCGGGTCGTTGACCAGCGCGGGCTCGCCGTCCTCGATCCGCACGGTGCCGGCGCAGCCGAAACCCCGGCAGGTGTGCTCCACGATCTCGGCCATCGCCTGGTGCAGCCGGGGCCGGTCCGCCTCGTCAAGGGACCGCAGCGAGCCGCGGGCGGTGGCCGTCTCCGGGATGACGTTCGCGGCCCGCCCGGCCTCGATCGCGCCGACCGATACGACGACCCCGTGCGTGGGATCGGCGTACCGGCTGGTGATCTGCTGCAACGCCAGCACCGCCTGGCACAGCGCCGGGACCGGGTTCACGGCCAGGTGCGGATAGCCGGCGTGGCCGCCCCGGCCCGTCACCACGATCTCGAACTCGTCCGAGGCCGCGTTCACCGTGCCGGCCGCCGCGCCCACGGTCCCGGCCGGAAGCTGGTGCTGCAGGTGCACGCCGACCACTGCCCGCGGATAGTGGGCGGCCAGCTCGCCCGAGGCCACGATGTCCCGCGCGCCGGACGGGACCGTCTCCTCCCTCGGCTGGAGCACCGCGAGCAGGGCCACCGGCACCTCCACCGCCCGGGCCGCCCGGCCGAGCGCGGTCAGCGCGGCCAGGTGGACGTCATGGCCGCACGCGTGCATCGCGCCGGTCCGCGACGCCCACGCCGCGCCGGTCTGCTCGGTGATCGGCAGCGCGTCGAGCTCGGCCCGGACCGCGACGCACGGGCCCCCAGGCGGCCCGATCCGCACCAGCCGTCCGGTGCCGGCTACCCGCGGCGCGCCGGGGTCCCCGAGCGCCGCCGCGGCCCGCGCGGCCGTGGGCTCCTCGGCGCCGGACAGGTCGGCCGCGGCGTGCAGCTCGTGCCGCAGCCCGACCGCCAGGTCGAGCTCGGCGGCCAGGGCCTTGTGCAGGGCCGCCCGCAGCTCGCCGAGGTCCGCCGTGCTCGCCGCGCTCACCGGCCGTCCAGCCGGTACACGCGGCGGCTGTTGCCCGCGCCGACCAGGCGCGCGACCCGGTCACCGTCCGCGCGCGTCCAGGCATCGTCGGCCACGAACGCGCCGATGACCCGGTCCAGGTCACGCCGGAACCCGAAGGCGCCCAGGTAATGCAGCTCGGCCAGGCCGAACGCGTCGGAGGAGTACAGCAGCTTGTGGAACGGCGCCACCTCCAGTGCCTCGGCCAGCACCGCCGCGGACCGGGCGCCCACATGGTTGAGCGCCTCGCCGACGTCCAGGTAGACGTGCGGGAACACGTTGGCCAGGCAGGCCGCCTGCCGGTGATAGGGATAGCAGTGCAGCAGCATGATCGGCGTCCCGGCGTCCTGCGTGGCGAGCAGGAAGTCGTGCATCAGCCCGGGGTCGGCGCGATGCAGCCGGGCGTCCGGATCGCCGAGCCCGACGTGGAACTGCAGCGGCAGGCCGGTGCGGACCCCGGCCCAGATGACGTGTCGCAGCAGCACCGGATCCGCCAGCCGGGGCGGCCCCGCGGGCACCACCTCCGCCAGCCAGTGGCCGGCCGCGGCCCGGACCTCGGCGGCGCTCGGCGGGGCGGGATCAAAGTCCAGGCCGCAGCGGTAGGCGGCGATCGACTTCAGCCCCACCGCGCCCGCCGCGGCCGTGGCCAGGGCGGCCTCGAAGTCGGCGGCGAAACTGGCCGCGTCGCCCCCGGCACCGGCCACCCGCTCGGCGATGCTCTCCAGCCGGGCGATCTCGAGCGCCGGCGCCCCGCTGGCTTGCTCCAGCTCCGCGGGCGTCATCACCTGGTCGCTCTGGTAACCCGTGTCGACCAGCCAGGCCTCGACGTCCGCCGCCACCAGGAACCGCCGGTTCACCACGGCCGGCCCCAGCTCGGCCCGCCGCGCGACGTACTCCGCCGGCGGGGCCGACGGCTCCAGCCCGAGGACCGGGGCGCAGTGCCGGCGGACCGCGAAGCCCAGCTGCGTGTCCCACATAGTGGTGCCGGGCGCCGGCGGCGCCACGGCCTCGGTGAGCAGCGACTCGATGCCCGGCCCGTCGAGCGCGTCCGCCACGGCACCATGAACGTGATGATCAACCAGAGGCAACATACCGGGGACAATAACGATCTTCAGGCGCCGCGGCCAGTTCCCCGGCCAGCTCGCCTGGCCGACTCGCCCTGGCCTGCTACGCCGACAATGGCGGGCCGTCAATGGGCAGATGCGCCGGGATGGCGTTAAAAATATTTAACAACTTGTTTCTAGTTTATTTCTCCGGCCGGATCTAGTTCGCCCCTTTTTCCACACCTATGTTATGGGCGGGAAGCCATTGTCGCCGCGGCGGGCGGAGCAGGTGCAAGGAGGCATCATGCCGAGATTTCGCAAGCCACCGCTCCTGAGATCCTCGCGCACTGTCGCCGCGGCGGGTGCGCTCGCCGCCGCGTCCGCGTCCTTGCTCGCCGTCGGAGGCGCCGCCCAGTCCGCCTCCGCCGCCCCCGCCTCGCCTGCCGCTCCGGTCACAGCCGCCGCGCGCGCCGCCTCCGCCGCCTGCCCGTGGGTGGGCTCCACCGCGCCCATCCCGCAGCGGGTCAGCCAGCTGCTGGGCAAGATGACCACCACCCAGAAGGTCGCCCTGCTCACCGGGTCGGGCGGCTCCAGCTACGTCGGGTTCATCCCGGCCATCGGGTCGCTGTGCATCCCGGCGGTCAACCTGGAGGACGGCCCCGCCGGGGTAGGCGACGGCATGAGCAACGTCACCCAGCTGCCGGCCCCGGTAGACGTGGCCTCGACCTGGGACACCTCCGCCGAGCAGCTGTACGGCCAGGTCATCGGCGCCGAGCAGGCCGCCAAGGGCACGACCATCGACCTGGGGCCGACGATCAACATCGTGCGGGACCCGCGCTGGGGCCGCGCCTTCGAGTCCATTGGCGAGGACCCCTACCTGAACGGCGCCCTCGGCGCCGCCGATATCCGGGGCGTCCAGTCCACCGGCGTGATGGCCCAGGTCAAGCACTTCGCGGTCTACAACCAGGAGACCAACCGCAACACCCCCTCTGACAACGCGGTGATCAGCACCCGCGCCCAGCAGGAGATCTACCTGCCCGCCTTCGCCGCATCCACCCAGCAGGGCGCCGCCTCCTCGGTGATGTGCTCCTACAGCACCGTCAACGGCACCTATGCCTGCCAGAACCCGTTCCTGCTCAGCACCGTGCTGCGCCAGCAGTTCGCCTTCAGCGGCTTCGTGACCTCGGACTGGGGCGCCACCCACGCCACCGCCGCATCGGCCAACGCCGGCCTGAACATGGACATGCCCGGCAACGACGGGTTCTACGGCGGCGCGCTGGCCAGCGCCGTGTCCGGTGGCTCAGTCTCCGCGGCCACGCTCAACTCGCTGGTATCCCCGGTCCTGACCCAGATGTTCGCCTACGGCCTGTTCGACGAGCCGCCGACGGGCTCCCCGGCCCAGGGCGCCACCAGCTCCGCGCATGTCTCCGACGCCGTCCAGCTCGCCGAGGAAGGCACCGTCCTGCTCAAGAACAGCGGCGGCGTGCTGCCGCTGTCCTCGGCCGACAGCAAGATCGCCGTCATCGGCGCGGACGCCTCGACCAGTCCGCTGACCGTCGGCGGCGGCAGCGCGGGGGTCAACTCCAGCGGCACCGTCACCCCGTTGCAGGGCATCACCGCCGCCGCCCCGGGCGGTGTCACCGTCAGCTACAACGACGGTTCCTCCACCAGCTCAGCCGCGGCCCTGGCGGCGGCGTCCAGCGTCGCGGTCGTCTTCGTCAGTAACGGTGAGTCCGAGGGCAGCGACCTGTCCGGCATCAGCCTGTCCAGCGCGGCCAACTCGCTGATCTCCGCGGTCGCCGCCGCGAACAGCCGCACCATCGTGGTGCTCAACACCGGCTCCGCGGTGACGATGCCCTGGCTGTCGTCGGTGACCGGGGTGCTCGAGGCCTGGTACCCGGGCCAGGGGGACGGCACGGCGATCGGCTCGCTGCTGTTCGGCAGCAGCAACCCGTCCGGTCACCTGCCCGTGACGTTCCCGGCCTCGCTGTCCCAGGTCCCGGCGAGCACGCCTGCGCAGTGGCCGGGCCAGAACGGGACCGTGCAGTACTCCGAGGGCATCAACGTCGGCTACCGCTGGTATGCCTCCCAGGGCCTGACGCCGCTGTTCCCCTTCGGGTTCGGGCTGTCCTACACCAGCTTCTCGTTCAGCAACCTCAAGATCGGGACGCTGCCGGCCGGCGGCGCGGCCACCGTGTCCGCCACCGTCACCAACGCCGGGTCCCGGGCCGGCGCCGACGTCGCCCAGCTGTATGTCACCGACCCGGCCGCGTCGGGCGAGCCGCCCCGCCAGCTGGAGGGGTTCGCCCGGGTGAACCTGCAGCCCGGTGCCAGCCAGACCGTCCAGTTCCCGCTGACCCAGCGCAGCCTGCAGTACTGGAACTCCGGCAGCAACAGCTGGGCCGCCAGCACCGGAAACTACGGCATCGCGGTCGGTGACTCCGACGCGCACCTGCCGCTGACCGGCACGCTGGCGGTATCCTCCGCCCAGCTCGGCCAGCCGGTCACCATCACCAGCCCGGGCCCGCAGGAGGGCACCGCCGGGCCCGCAGTGTCGGTGCCCGTCTCGGCTAGCGATGCCACCAGCGGCCAGACCCCGACCTTCACCGCGACCGGCCTGCCGGCCGGGACTTCCATCTCCGCC
>JGI20188J14859_1000025_pt1 | contig 18890 bp, 22 predicted proteins | sample NGESurshal072012_7_FD_14859 | JGI IMG/M metagenome (IMG submission 14859) | reverse complement strand
CTTAGTACTGGCCGGGCAGTTTCCTCGACGACGGCCTGCTCGTAGTTGTCTCCCGCGAAGGCCCGGACCGCATCCAGGCTTTTGAAGTAGGTGATGGAGGTGAACATGACTTCCTGGCCGTCCTCCCGGCGCAAGAGGCGGGCACCGCAGAAGCCGCTGACGGCCTGCAGATGGTCGCTGACCTCAGCTTCGTAATGATGCTGGTAGTCATCGGCGGTGCCCGGCGGTGCCCGGCGGCGCCCATCCGCGCCAGATCCGCGCGATCACCCGTCCCGGCGAAGTCCTGCCAGCGGGCCGGCCAGGTCGTCCTCGACGTCCGCGTGGCAGACGAGTACGCCCGCGGTCACCTGCACGGCGCCCGTCACCTGCCCATCGGCGAGCTGCCCGGCCGCCTGGCCGAGATCCCCGGCGGGCGCCTCTGGGTGCACTGCCAGGCCGGCTACCGCGCCGGGATCGCCGCCAGCCTGCTGGACCGGGCCGACCGCGACGTCATCCTCGTCGACGACGACTTGTCCGGGGCGCTCCGGACTGCTCTGCCCGGGCGGCCTCGAATACCACCTGGTCGCATGACGCGGCCGAGGTTCTCGGCAGGCACAGGCCGGACCCTGTAAACCACCGCTGCCATGGGCGGTGGCGCACCGGCCCCGCGGAGCAGGGGCGGCGCCGGTTCGCGGGCAGCCAGCAGATCTTCCCAGCCGGTAGACGCTGGTCGAGCCTTGGAATCTGCGCCGGCTGTGCCGCCGGTCGTACGTGACATCCGCGCCAGCCAGAGTTCCGGCGGCCGGACAGCGTTTTCTCACCGAGCTCATTGCCCGTTTCGGTCGAGCGCGCCGCTGGCCCTGCAGGGAGGCTGGGGTACGGCCGGGGCTGAGATGGCGCGGAGTTCCACTCGATTATCCCTATCGGGATAGACTAGATTGGCTCCGGAACCTTACTTACGCGGGTTATGAGAGTCAGCAGCAGGTCCTGGCCTGTCGCAGGCGGCGCCGGATGGCAGCCGGATGACGCCAGCGTGAGGTACGGCCAGGAGCGGCCCGGCCGAAGTGCCCTTACCGAGGGAGAGCGTACTGACCCCTGCTCCGCGGCCTGCGAGCCAGCGTCCGCCCCTGCACCTGGCGGTAGCGCTCGACGGCGCCGGCTGGCACCCGGCGGCCTGGCGCGAGCCGGACGCCCGTCCGGCGGACCTGCTATCGGCCGGGTACTGGGCCGACGTGATCGCCGAGGCGGAGCGCGGCCTGCTGGACTTCGTCACGATCGAGGACGGGCTCAGCCTCCAGTCGTCGGAGCGCCGCGGGCCTGATCAGCGCACCAACCAGGTCAGGGGCCGGCTTGATGCCACGCTGATCGCCGCCCGGGTAGCTCCGCTGACAGCGGGCATCGGCCTGATCCCGACAGTGACCGTCACCCATACCGAGCCGTTCCACATCTCCAAGGCCATCGCGACGTTGGACTGGGTCAGTTCGGGGCGGGCGGGCGTCCGGGTGAAAGTGTCAGCGCGGCGGGACGAGGCCGCCCACTTCGGCCGCCGTGCGCTGCCAGCTGGCCCGGAGCTGATGGATGACTTGTTCGCCGAGGCGGCCGATTACGTCGAGGTAATCCGGCGGCTGTGGGATAGCTGGGAGGATGACGCGGAGATCCGCGACGTCGCGACCGGCCGGTTCGTCGATACCAGAAAGCTGCATTACATCGACTTCGCGGGCCGCTGGTTCTCCGTCAAGGGCCCGTCGATCACGCCTCGGCCGCCGCAAGGCCAGCCCGTCGTGGCCGCGCTTGCGCACCGCGACGTGGCCTACCAGCTCGCGGGCCGCAGCGCCGACGTCGTCTTCGTCACGCCGCGCGACTCCGCCAGCGCCCGCGACATCGTCGGTCAGGTCCGGGCCGCGCAGGCTTCTGCGGGTCGGGCTGGGCAGACAGTGCACCTTTTCGGTGACCTGATGGTGTACCTCGACCTCGACGCCGACCGGGCGGCGCAGCGCAAGGCCAGGCTAGATGACCGGGCCGGGCAGCCGTACGCAAGCGATGCGCTGACCTTCACCGGCACCCCCGCGCAGCTCGCCGACCTGATCCAGGACTGGCAGCAGGCCGGGCTGGCCGGGTGCCGGCTGCGGCCCGCGACGATCCCGCACGATCTTGCCCAGATCAGTCGAGCGCTCGTGCCTGACCTGCAACGACGGGCCGCGTTCCGCGAAAAATACAGGTCGCACACGCTCCGCGGCCTGCTCGGCCTCCCCCGCCCGGCCAATCGCTATGCCAGCATCGCAGTGCCCGAGGAGGCAGCGCGGTCATGACTAAGCCGGTCAAGCAAGTGCATCTGGCAGCGCATTTCCCCGGCGTCAACAACACCACGGTGTGGAGCGACCCGCGGGCCGGCAGCCACATCGAGTTCGGCTCGTTCGCGCATTTCGCGCGGACCGCGGAACGGGCCAAGTTCGACTTCCTGTTCCTGGCCGAAGGACTGCGGCTGCGCGAGCAGAACGGCGAGATCTACGACCTCGACGTCGTCGGCAGGCCGGACACGTTCACGATCCTGGCCGCGCTCGCCGCCGTCACCGACAAGCTCGGGCTGGCCGGCACCATCAACTCCACCTTCAACGAGCCGTACGAGGTGGCACGCCAGTTCGCCTCGCTCGACCACCTGTCCGGCGGCCGCGCCGCGTGGAACGTGGTGACCTCCTGGGACGCGTTCACCGGGGAGAACTTCCGACGGGGCGGGTTCCTGCCACAAGATCAGCGGTATGACCGGGCCAGGACGTTCCTGGCCACCGCGTTCGAGCTGTTCGATTCCTGGCGAGGCGATCAGATCGTCGCGGACGCCGCGTCGGGTGTGTTCCTGCGCGACGCCGGGCCGGGCCGGTTCGCCCACGCCGACAGGCACTTCGACATCGCCGGGCAGTTCGACGTGCCGCGCAGCCCGCAAGGCGGGCCGGTCATCTTCCAGGCCGGCGACTCCGACGAGGGCCGCGAGTTCGCCGCCGCGGAAGCTGACGCGATCTTCAGCCGCCACAGCACGCTGGCGGCTGGCCAGGCGTTCTACGCCGACGTGAAGGGGCGGCTGGGCAACTACGGCCGCTCCCCTGACGAGCTCAAGATCCTGCCCGCGGCCACGTTCGTGCTGGCTTCGACTGATGCGGAGGCTCGGGAACTCGCGCACGAAGTGCGGCTCCAGCAGGTCAGCCCCGCGACTGCGATCGCGTTCGCCGAGCAGGTGTGGAACCGGGACTTGTCGGCCTACGACCCGGACGGGCCGCTGCCGGATATCGACCCCGATCCAGGCGAGAACACGACCGCGCGCGGCCGGGCCAGCGTGCGCATGTACCGCGACCCGATCGCGACTGCACGCGACTGGCGAGCTAAGGCCGAAGCCGGGAACCTGTCGCTCCGCGAACTGATCATCGGCGTCACCGCCCGGCAATCGTTCATCGGCTCCCCCGCTGCCGTCGCCGCCACCATCAACGATTACGTCCAGGCCGACGCCAGCGACGGCTTCATCCTGGTGCCGCATATCACGCCCGGCGGGCTGGACGAGTTCGCCGATACCGTCGTGCCCCTGCTGCAGGAACGCGGCGTTTTCCGCACCGAGTACTCCGGCAGCACGCTGCGCGAGCACCTCGGGCTGCCGCGCCGCGCCGCCCGGGCCCGCGCTGGGGGCACGTCATGAGATTCCTGCTCATCACGCTGATCGTGCATGCGCCCGACCCGGTCACCGGCGGTCAGCCTGCGACGACGGAGCGGTTCCGCCAGGTCATTGACAGCGCGCTGCTGGCCGAGGAGCTGGGCTTTGACGGCTTCGGCGTCGGGGAACGGCACGAGCGGCCGTTCCTCTCCTCCTCGCCCCCGGTAGTCCTCAGCCACATCGCCGCGCTGACGTCCCGGATCCGGCTGTTTACCGCAGTGACCACACTGAGCCTGCTCGACCCGGTCCGCGCCTACGAGGACTACGCCACCCTTGACCATCTATCCGGTGGCCGGCTTGAGCTCATTATCGGGAAAGGGAACGGGGCCGCCCAGCGCGAGCTCTTCCACGTCACCCCGGACGATCAATGGGACAGGAACGCCGAGAGCTACGAGCTGTTCCGACAGATCTGGCGGCAGCCGTCGGTCTCAGCCGAGCCCCGGTTCCGGCCGGCCCTGACGGACGCGGAGGTCTGGCCCCGACCGCTGCAGCAGCCGATCCGCGTCTGGCACGGCAGCGCCACCAGCCAGGACTCCGTCGACCTGGCAGCCCGCTACGGTGACCCGCTGTTCTCCGCGAACGTGACCAACCCGATCGAGCCGTACGCCGAGCTCGTCCGCTATTACCGCGAGCGGTGGGCGTATTACTGCCACGATCCGGCGCTGGCAGCAGTCGGGGCCGGGACCGCGGGATACCACGCGGCCCGGACCTCGCAAGAGGCGATTGCCGCCTACCGGCCGGTGTTCGCCGGGTACCTGGCGTTTCAGCAGCGGCTCGGGGTGTCGCCGACATTCTCGACCCTGGCGGATTTTGTCGAGCGCAGTTCCGCGCTGATCGGCAGCCCGCAGCAGGTGATCGACAAGGTGCACCGCTATCACGAGCAGTTCGGGCACAGCGTGATGCACCTGCACGCCGAGGCGGGCGGTCTCACCAATCAGCAGCACCGTGACTCGCTGGAGCTTTTCCAGTCCGAGATCGCGCCGGTGCTGCGCCGCGACATTCCCGATCCGCCCTGGCATTGGGGACCGGTGGCCGGGCAGGCCGCCGCGCTGACGACAGCCGGCCGAGGAGGGCACGCGCATGGCTAACACTCCGCTGGCTGTTCTCGACCTCGTCCCGATCTCCTCGGGCTCGACCGCCGCCGAGGCGCTGCGCAACAGCATCGACCTGGCCCAGCAGGCCGAACGGCTCGGCTATGCGCGGTACTGGTTCGCCGAGCACCACCTGAACCCGGGCGTGGCCGGGACCTCGCCCGCGATCGTGCTCGCGCTGACCGCGGCGGCAACCTCGACCATCAGGATCGGCTCCGGCGCCGTGCAGCTCGGGCACCGGACGGCGCTGTCGACGGTCGAGGAGTTCGGCCTCATCGATGCCCTGCATCCGGGCCGGCTCGACCTCGGGCTCGGCCGGTCCGGCGGCCGGCCACCGCAGCAGTACCTGCAGACATCGCCTGCCGCAGCCAGGGCGCCGGGCGCGGCGAACGGGCTGCTCATCCCGCCCAAGTTCTTCCCCGAGGCCATGCTCAAGTCGCCGCGGTTCGCCGTGCAGCGCAAGCTACTCCAGCTACCGAACGCCGAGCCGCAGGACTACGGCGAGCAGATCGACGACATGCTGGCTCTGCTGCGCGGCACCTACGTCTCGGCCGACGGCGTCCCGGCCAGGGCCGTGCCGGGTGAGGGCGCGCAGGTCCAGGTCTGGATCCTGGGCAGCAGCGGCGGCCAGAGCGCCGACGTGGCAGGCCGCAATGGGCTGCGGTTCGCCGCGAATTACCACGTCAGCCCCGCCACCGTGCTGGAGGCGGCGGACGGCTACCGCGCCGCGTTCCGGCCATCGGCCGAGCTGGAGCGCCCATACGTGTGCGTGTCCGCCGATGTCGTCGTCGCCGAGGACGAGGCGACAGCGCGGGAACTGGCCACCGGTTACGGGCTGTGGGTACGGAGCATTCGCTCTGGCGAAGGCGCGATCGAGTTCCCGACGCCGGACCAGGCCAGGTCACATTCGTGGACCGACGAGGACCGGGCCATGGTCGCCGACCGGGTGGACACCCAGTTCGTCGGGTCACCGCAGCAGGTAGCCGGCCAGCTGGAGCTGTTGCGCGATGCGACCGGCGCGGACGAGCTGATCGTCACCACGATCACCCATGATCACGCCGACCGGGTGCGCTCGCACGAGCTGCTCGCCGAGGAATGGAACCGCCGGTGAGCCATGTTCGCGGCTACTCAGGCAGCTACCCGCTGCACACAGATCGGAGGGACTCGTGAGCGTCGCCGTCGTGGTGGGCAACCCCAAGCCGCGGTCGCGCACGTACGAGGCCGCGCACATCGTGGCCGAGCGGCTGGCCGGACGGCCCGCCGACCTGAGCATCGACCTAGCCGAGCTCGGGCCTGCGCTGCTCGACTGGTCCGATCCCGGCGTGGCCGAGCTGGTCGCCGCGGTACAGGCCAGTGACCTTGTGGTGGTCGCGAGCCCCACCTACAAGGCCACCTACACCGGGCTGCTCAAGCTGTTCCTTGACCGGTTCGGAGCCGGCTCGATGACGGGCACGGCGGTGCCGCTGATGCTCGGCGGTCACTGGAAGCACGCGCTGGCCGCGGACCTCCTGCTCAAGCCGGTGCTCGTCGAGATTGGGGCGACCTGCCCGACAGCCGGGCTGTTCCTGCTGGACTCCGAGTTCGAGGCGAGCGACACCCTCGATAGCTGGCTCGACCGGGCCCGGCCGCAAGTGGCGGCCACCAAGAAAGGGCTGACATGACGGACGTTCTCGGCCAGGCCCAGCTCCGCCGGGTCTTCGCCGCGTTCCCTACCGGAGTGGCTGCGGTCGCCGCCGTCGTCGGCGGGGAGCCGACCGGCCTCGCGGCGAACTCGTTCGCGTCAGTGCAAGGAGCGAACGCATGACGGCAATCGGCCCTGTCCCTAGCCGATGTCCGGCCACTCTAGTGACCAGGATCCAGAACGCGCCCCAGCAGCACGCGGACTGGCAGCGGACTTCGGAGCTCGTCACCGGCCAGCTCCGCCTGCATCTGCCGGACCGGAGATCCTGACGGCGGGCGAGCGCGCGAGCGACCCAGACGGATACCGCTGCCACCTGCTGCATGTCGAGCCAGACGGCTCCTTCTCGGTGACCGCGATGGTCTGGCGGCCGGCTAGCTCTCCGCAGCTGCCGGGGCGCTGCGGAACATCGCGGTGTCTTAGCTGGCCCTGGCGGTGAGCTGGGATACACGCTGAGGGCTGATCCCCAGCAGAGCAGCAACGTCGCGCACCGACAGGCCGCGTGCGGCGAGCTGCGCGGCCGCCTGGCCGGTGCGGGCAGTCGCGGCGGCGGCAAGCTCGTCAGCCTGACGGCGCAGGCGCCGGACTTCCAGGGCGGTGGCATCCAGTTCCGGGTCGCCTGTGCGGTAGTCGTAGTCCAGCGCGAGATCGGGCATGGCCTCGTCGGGAAGCCCTGCGGCTAGCACGACGACTTCGCGCACCGCCTGGTCCAAGGCGGGCAGGCTGCGGGCATAAGTGTGGGCGCCCTCGAGTTCCGGCACGTCCGCCAGCCAGTGCCCGTCCTCTCGGGTAACGATCACCCGGTAGGCGTGCTCACTCACCGCAGCCACCCCTTTCCGAGCGCCGGCTCCAGGTCACGCTCGATGGCGCGCAGCGTCCCGGCCGGGATATCACCTGCATGCTGCGCTACCGTTGTGGCCACTGTTACCCGGACACCGGAAGCGTCGGCATACGTGACCACGTAGCGGCGGTGCGAGCCGACCTGCCGGACCATCACGCCGCCAAGCCGCTCGATACGCCGGTTCACCTCACGCGCTCTCACCACAATATATCTAGCGACTAGACACCACAACTGTCAAGCCGGTAGACAGCCACCCTGAATCCGCGATCGCGGCGCGAAACCTCACCATCTCGGTCGACGCCGGTCCCCAGGACGACAGCTGCGCAGCGTCCTGGCCGACTACGAGACCCACTACAACGGACGACCCCACCGCGAACCGCAAGCTCCGCCCACCCCGGCCTGGCCATCCCGCCGCCGTGTACCGCTTCAGAACTTGACGCAGGGACGTGACCTGCGGTTTGGCTGGATGAGCGGGTTGCGCCAGGATCGCCGTTCATGGCTCTTCGGCTGCTCTACCTGATCGCAATGCGGGTCTTCGGCTGGCTGGTGCTGCTGAGTCGCGGCCAGGCGTCCAAAGAGGCGGAGATCATGGTGCTCCGTCATGAGGTCGCAGTGCTGCGGCGTCACTGCTGGCCTGGCGGTTCAGATCTTCAGCGGTGAACGGAACTGTTTCCTGGGAATGACGGTGGACGCCGTGCCTCATCTGCGCCAGGGCGGCGACGGTCAGTTCATCATCTGGGGGACAGCGTGCAGCCCCGCAGCCAGCCAGGGAACCAGATCGTGGCGACTGCGAGGGCCAGCGCTGCCGCGCCGGCGAGCCGGCCCGCCGCCGGGCCCCATGTCCAGAGCTTCTCGATCAGCACCAGAGCGGCCAGGGCTGCCAGGTTCATCACGCCCACCGCGACGAGGATCACCATTAGGCCCCAGCAGCAGCCCAGGCAGTATCGGCCGTGTTCGATGCCGGCGCGGAGGTCGCGGAACCTGCGCTGGTAGGAGCCGCACTGCAACAGCTGCGGGACCGAGGAGCGGCAATGCGCCAGGCAGCGGTCCTTAAGGCTGCTCAGCTGGTACATGCCGCAGACAGCGAAGATCGCCACGGCCAGGATGTGCGCCGCGCCGGTATGCTGCCCGGTGAGCCAGCCCGGGAGCCGGGCCAGCCCGTAAGCGGGCACGCCGACTGCCGCCCAGACAGCGAGGTAGCCAGCCACGAGCCCGCCGAATCTCGCCGTCCGGTTGCTTTGGGCGGTCGTGGCGTACAGCCAGGCCACTGGCGCCACCGAGGGCAGCATCATGGCGGCCATCATGAGCGTCCACATCGGCATGAACGCGGCGAGAGCAAGCCCCATCGTGCCAGTCATCCCGCGGGCGATCGTAATAGTCGCCGCCCAGGCGGCAACGACCAGAATGAGCAGCAGCATGGCCTCACGGGTTTGCCAGGCCCGGCCGCGGACGGGCGAGCCCCGGGCAGCTACTCACCGAGCCGCGCTGATCAACACATGGACGACATCAGCGATCCGGCCGGCACCCGACTGCGCCCGCCCGGCCGCGGACCGGCGGTGATCCCAGCCGCTGCAGCGACGACCGCCGTGAACAGCCATCTGGCCTTCAGCGCTGCGGCCATCACGAACCCGCGTCGTACTTGTCGTGATACTGGAACTCAACGACATGCTTCTGCCTGCCGAGCGGGGTCAGGTCGAGGTAGCTATAGGTGCCGATCAGTGCATCGACGCCGCGGGCGTACGCCGAGTAGGTGTGGAAGATCCGGTCGCCGTCACGCAGGAAGACGCTCACCCCTGGCGCGTCCTTCCCGGACCGGATATAAGGCATGTCGTGTTCGAGTGCCGCCTTGTCCTTGTAGTTGTACTCCACCAGGGCCACGTCCTCGTCGAAGCTGACATGAAAGTCGTAGTTGAAGTCGCTGCCGTCCGAGGAGTACCACGGCGCCGGCCAGCCCATCCGCTTCTGGAATCGCTCGATGCTGGCCAGCGGCGCTCGGGACACCAGGACCATGCTGGTGTCGCAGGCATGCAGATGGGACAGGTCACCGATGTTGTCCGCCACCACCGAGCAGGTCGGGCAGCCCTGATCCTGATCGGGGAAACCCGACTCCGCGTGCCGCCACATGAAGTGGTAGACGATGAGCTGGCGGCGCCCGTCGAACAGGTCGAGCAGGCCCGCCTGCCCGCCCGGTCCGGTGAAGGCGTAGTTCTTGCCGATCTCGACCATCGGCAGGGCGCGGCGGGCCGCGGCGACCGTGTCTTTCGCCCTGGTAGCTTCCTTCTCCCGGGCCAGCAGGTCCTTGCGTGCGGCCAGCCATTCATCTTGTGATACGACTCGCGTGCTATCCATCTCGCCTGTTCCTCCAGGTCTGGGTGGTTGTGCGCAGCCTCATAGCGGGGAAAGGCGTCGTTGCCCACCAGCGCCAGGAGCGGGTAATTGAGTAGTTGCATGGTCCACAGCACGCCCGCCATGAAGACGGCGGCAGTGGCCTCCAGCGTGAGGAAGGCTTGCCCCTCGCGACCCTCACCGGGTGTCCATCGCTCGTCGACCAGTTCAGGACGCAGGTGCCAGCCCCACCGCCCAGCTCTCGGAGTTGTTCGGGGTCAAGGGCCATGTTGCTCATATCCTCGACATCCGTGACCGGTGTCATCCTGCACCCTCAGCGGCGGCGGGGCGAGAGATTGTGGCCGCGGCACGGTTTCTCTGCGACCAGAACCGGTGGTAGTCGCCGTCCGCATAGGCGTGAAACTGGGCGCACCGCCCATCCCGAAATGCCCAGAGATGGACACCGGACCACTTGACTGACTCGCCGCCGCTCGCGCCTTCTTCCCTTGTCAAGACGACGCCGTGGTTCTCGTCGGCCAGGATGTCAACAACCGCAAGCCGTAGTGTTCCCCCATATACCTCCATCATCTTTCCGAAGAAGCCGAGAACCTCTTCCTTGCCGGTGTAATCGCCGGCCAGGGGGGCGAGGCTGGAGTCGCGCCATGAGATGTCGTCGGTGAGAGCGCCAAGCAGGGGCTCCAGGTCTCCGTTGCCAAAGGCTTCGTAGGTCGTGCGGAGCAGCTCAGCGTTTGGATGAGTCATCGTGTTAGCCCTTTCGTGATCCGACCGGGGAGGGACCTGCTGTTGTGTCAGACCCTTCTTTTTCCGGTCAGGTCGCTCGTCTCTACGACGAGTGGATGGAGCTGCAATCGACAGCCAGCTTCAGGGGCTGCCCACCGATCACTGGACCGATGCGGAGCCCCCCAGGCCCGGGGCGGGGCGTCATCCCGCCGGCGGGATGAGGCCCCTCCAGCCGAGCCGCCCCCCCTGCGACTTCGCGCATCGCCGCAAACGCAGCTCCTCGAGCACGCCGACGGCGCTCCAGCCCGGGGGGACCGTACGGCGGTAGAAGGCAGTAGCCGGGCGGCCCGGCGGGCACATTGCTAGCGCTCCCGGGCTTCGGCGGCTAGCACGTCATCATGGTCCAGGACAGCGCCTGTGTCGGTGAGGGTCAGCCTGCCGACGGAGCCGAGCATGGCTTGCACGGACTCGCCGGGTGTCAGCGGCGCGTCCTGGCCGCCCATGTCAGTCTGGACCCAGCCCGGGCTCATCGCGACCACGGTTGTCCGGTCCTGGCGCAGCTCCAGGGCGAGCTTGCGGGTGAGCATGTTCAGCGCCGCCTTGCTCATCGCGTATCCGATGCCGCCCGGGTCGGTCGCGCCGGCCAGTGATCCCCGCTTCGATGTCAGGTTCAGCACGACTCCACGGCCGGAGCGGGCGAGCAGGCCGGCGAAAGCCTGGGTGACCAGCGCCGGGCCGACCGCATTAGTTCGGTAAATCTCCACCAGCGCTTCGCCTTCCAGGTTCCCCACGGGCCCTGTCGAGCCGGCGGAGTCCTCGACACCCGCCGCATTGATCAGCAGGTCCACTGCGTCCACCCGCTCGGCGACAGCCGAGGCCGCCGCGATAGCCGCCACCTGATCGGAAACATCCAGCGGCAGGATCAGCCCTCCGCCGGCCAGCAGCCCGCGCAGCTCGGCGGCCAGCGCGGGAGTACGGCAGGTCGCGATGACGAACTCGCCGCCGGCCGCGAGCTGGCGGGCGAACTCGAACCCCAGGCCGCGGCTGGCCCCGGTGATCACGCAGCGCCTCAGGCTGCTGCCGGTCATGGCCGCCGCCGGTAGCCGTGACAGGTCCCGTGAGTCATTTCCAGCAGCAGTGCCGCAGGCCAGCCTGGCTGATGCCGCCGGGTCATGTGACGCGTCCTTCGCTGGCGGCGCCGGATCGCGCCCACCCATGCGGGTGGCGCCGCGTCCGGGCGGACCGGGAGATAACGACGCTGGCGCATTCCCGAAGTCTGGCCCGCGGGCCGCCCGCTCGTCCAAGACACATTCGGACTAGGTTGATAACCTGGCGGAATGGAGATGGACCTGCGGCTGCTCCGGTCCTTCGTGACGATGGCCGAAGAGGGGAACGTGGGCCGCGCGGCGCAGCGCCTCTACATCAGCCAGCCGGCGCTCAGCAAGCAGCTGCAGCGCCTGGAAGCCTTCCTTGGCGTCGAGCTGTTCCACCGGCACCATCGCATGCTGAGCTTGACCCCGGCCGGGATGTCCTTCTTCGACGACGCCCAGAAACTGCTCGCCCAGGCCGCTGACATCACCGTCCGCGCCCGCAACACGGCCCGCGCTGACGCCAGCCAGGTCACCGTGGCCTTCGTCGCCGGACTCGTCGGGATTGCCTCCGCCCTTCTCCAGGCCGCCCAGCGGCAGCAGCCCGATCTCGACGTCCGCCTGCTGCGCGTCGAGTGGACCGACCAGACCGACTGCCTCCGGAACGGGCGAGCAGACCTCGCGCTGGTGCGGCTGCCCATCGACGAGCGCGACCTACAGCGCCAGGTCCTGATCAGCGAGCCCCGCGTCGCGGGCCTCGCGAGCACTCATCCGCTCGCCGCACGCACCGCCCTGAGCATCTGCGAGCTGGAGGCCGAGCCCATCATCCGTACCAGTAACCAGCAGGACTACTGGACCGTCAACCCGCGGCCATCGGGCAATGCCCCGATCCTCGGCCCGCTAGCCAACACCGTGGAGGAGATGCTCGCAGTCGTGTCATCCGGCCGGTGCATGTGCATTACGGCGCAGTCACTCGCCCAGGCCAACGCCCACCCCGGCATCGCCTGGGTGCCGATCACAGACATCAGCCCCAGCTCCGTCGCCCTCACATGGCCAGCACAGACGCCCCCAGCTCAGCTACGCGACCTCGCCGGCCTCGCACAGCGGACCGCAGTCGCGGTGACCTCCGGGACCCCGGCCCCGCCGACCGAATCCACCCGCCACGCACATCCGTGAGCCGCACCGCGCACAGGCCCGCGGGCTCACCCGATTCGGGAACATCACGCCCCCAACGCAATGGGCAACTCGCGCGGGGTCAGGTGAGCTCGCCTAGGTACTGGGGCAGCATCCGGTGCCAGGTTGGCCAGTCGTGGTCCCATTGCGGGCCCCAGTTGTCCACGCGGTTGGGGATCTCCTTCGCACCTAGGGCTGATGCCATCTGCCAGGACTCGCCGATGTCCTCCCACGCGCCCTCTCCCGCCGCGAGCACGACGTACCGCTGGCGGAGCAGGTCCAGCTGCGGGCCGTCCAGGCCGGGCAGGAATTGCAGCGGCGCCGAGAAGTACAGGTCCTGGCTCGAGGCCTGATCGTAGAAGCGCTCGATCCGGTAGCTCCCGCTCATGCCGATGGCCGCGGAGAAGACATCGGGATACCGGCACAGGACGGCCACTGCGTTGAACGCCCCGATCGAGGCGCCGCTGGCGATCACGTCCGCGGCCTGGCCGCCGAGATCCGCGTGGATAGCCGGCACGACCTCGTGCCGGATGCACTGATGGAACTGGCTGAGCAGCCACGCGCGGTGCTCCGGCGAGCCCGCCTTGGTAATCATCGCCTGCCCGGCGACGCTGTCGACCGAGTACAGCTTGATCCGGCCCTCGGCGAGCAGCTGCCCGCATGCGTCGACAAGGCCGAAGCGCTCGATCTCCTCGGCGTCGCCCCCGGCGGACGGAAAGACCAGGACCGGCCTGCCGAAGGTGCCCCACCGCGCGACCGTGATCTCGTCCTGGAGCCGGTCGGAGTACCACCGGCGGACTGTCTTCACGTCGTCACTCGTAGAAGAACTTCTGAGGACCGGGGAATATCCATGAGAGCCCCTCCCGTAGCCGGTCGCGCCAGTTCTCCCAGCTGTGCCCGTCTCGGGCCTCGACGTAACGGACGGCCATCCCGGCAGCCTCGAACGTGGGCACCATGGACCGGTTGCGGATGATCAGCGGCTCGTAGACCCCGCAGCAGACGAACACCCGGTCAGCGACCCGGCACGGAGCGGCACGGTACCGGTTGACGAATCTGACCACCGGCTCGAACGCCGGCCCGCCGCCGTGGTCGTTTCCGATGTCGGTGAAGACGAAGGAGCCTGACTGCAGCAGCAGCGAGCCGTAGGCGCCGGGGTAGCGGTAGGCGGTCGACAGCGCGGCGACGGCACCGAAGCTCGCGCCCATCAGGCACCGGGCGGACGGCGTCCCGACGAGCGGGAACTCCTCCTCCAGCCGTGGCATCAGCTCAGCCGTAAGGTAGCGGGCGTGCGCCGCCGAGTTGGCGTACTCGACCAGGCGGTCGCCCGGAGACACGAATGCCACGATGGTCTCGGCTACATCGAGCCGGTGGATGAGGTTGTCGAGCACCGTGCTGGCCGACGCATACTCGAGGTAGTCGCCGCCGTCGTGGACGATCAGCAGCGGATAGCGTGCGGTGCGCCGGAACCGGGCCGGCAGGTAGAGCGTCACCTGGCAGTCGCGGCGCAGTGCGCGGCTCGGGACGACGAGGTCGACCAGCGATCCGGGACGTGACACCGGATCCGGCTGGGTCCACTCAGGTACCTCGTACCCGCGGGCGTAGCAGACCGAGGAGCTGCCCAGCGGGCTATGCGCGAGACGGCGGTTCAGCGGGTCGTTGATGCGCTCGCGCTGCTCGCCGTGCGCCACTTCCAGCTGATACTCGATTCGGGAGCCTTCGGGCAGTTCCACGACGACATACCACAGGTCGGCGCCGCGCAGCCGGCGCAGCGGGATGCGCTCGGGCAGCCCGAAGATCCGGTGGACGAGGCGGACCTCATCGGCCTCGCCCCGGTACAGGAACGTGCAGCGGGCGCCCTCGACAATAGGTGCCTCGTGTCGAGCCAGGAAACGGTCGACAACAGCCGGCTCAAGCGGCCTGCGCTCGCGGAGATTGTTGATGGCGAGCTTGCGGCTGACCGCCGGGCCCCTCACCGTGGTCATGCTGCCTCCAGGGCGGTCACGCGGCCGTCCCCGGCGAGTACCCGGGTGCCCGGCGGGCAGGTCCCGTCGCCGTCGGTGTCGACCCGGGTGCCGTTCTCCAGCAGGACACAGCGAGCAGGTGCGAATCTCCGGGCGAAGACGGCCATCCGCGGCGCGTCGTCGAGCAGCAGCCTCGCGCGGGCGTGCGGCAGCGGTACGACGCCCCGGAGCACACTGAGACCCTTGCCGAAGACCTCTGGGTGACCGAATCCCTGCGGGGAGCGGTCATGGAAGAGCACGATCCGGTCGGTCAGCGCCATCGCGCCGGCGGACCAGGCGATCACTGGCGAGCGTGGCGGTGGCACGACATCGAACAGATGCAGGGTGTGCGCCAGCACGCCCACGTGCCCGCCGGCGATAACGAGGGCAGCGGCATCGCTGAGCAGGCGCGCGACGGCGGCGCGGTGCTCGGCGATCACCGGCCGGTCGTGCGGCCGCCACGCCTGGTAGAACTCGCCGCGGACATCACTGATGCGGTGCAGGTGCGCCGCGTCAAGCTCGCGGACGGCGGCGACGGCCTCGGCCAGAGCGTCGGCCCGGAGCCGGTCATGGCCGCTGCGGCGCTGGACGGCGTAGACCGCCTGCAGCGCATGGTCCAGGCGCAGCAGGTAGATCTCCTGCACCTCCTCCAGCACCCCCCTCAGGCGCCGCTCGGCCGCGGCGAAGTCCGGGTTACGATCCTGCACGTCGAGCCATCGCCCGTACAGCGAGAGATTGACATCACGGGAGCCGAGCCGCTCACTCAGCGCGCCGTCGTCGGGCTCGCGCTCCTGCCACCCGGCGGTGATCGTGGCGACCGGGCCCGCGAGCCGCAGCGATGCCGCTACCGTGTCGAGCGTCGGCCTGCGCTGCGGTCCCAGCAACGTCACCCTCACGAGGCGTAGACGTGCAGGATCCGCCCGACTGCGTCGAGCATCCCGCGCAGCGCGTCGTAGTCGGGATGACGCATCCGCACGTAGGCATTGGCCATGTATCCGGCCTCCACTGGCTGGGTCGCCGTGCCCGGCGGCGGCAGGTGGGCGTCGATGACCCACTCGCCGTACTGCTGGTTCATCTCCTCGGCTCCTGTGTAGCCCGTGATGCGGCCGTCCTGATCGGGTCGCAGCGCGACCATCCCGCTGGCGTAACGTCGCGACGGCGCTGAGCCGGTCTCACCGTGCACGATCGCGTTCGCCCACTCGCGGTAGACGTCGACCTCGTTGCCAGCAGAGTAGAGGTCCCAGGCCCCGACCCCTGGCGGACGGCAGCCGATCTCGGAGAACTTCAGCCCCTTCGGGCCGAAGAACCACTCCATGTGCGTCGCCGACGTTCCTATCCCGAGGGCGGCGTTAACACGCCGGCCCATCTCGCGCAGCTCGGCGTACTCCGGCGCAGCGTCGATCTGGTTGGTGGAGATGAACTGCGGCGAGATCCACCGGGTCCGCATGGCCTCCAGAACGTTCGGGTAGTAGTGCGACGCGAAGTCCAGCGCGACCTGCCCGTTGATCGTGATGGTGTCGTAGAAGCCCTCGTGGCCCTCGACGAACTCCTCCACGGCGATCGACCCGGCGCCATGACCGCCGAAGACTCCCAGGGCCTGCTCAAGGCCGGCGGCATTCTCGACCCGCACTGTGTCCGCTGCGCCGGCGCCGCTACGTGGCTTGAGTATCAGCGGGAAACCGACCTGCTCGGCGAAAGCGAGTGCCTCAGCAGCGCTTCCCGCGGCGGCCGAGGCGGCTGTGGGTACCCCCGCCTCGCGTAGCACCTGCTTCATCGACGGCTTGTCCCTGCACAGCCACGCCGTCCGGACTGATGTGCCCGGTATGGTGCAGGCCTCCCGGACGTGCGCAGTGGTCAGGGTGTGAGCCTCAATGGTTGCCTCGATCCGGTCGACCCACAGCCTGTCCTGCGCCCAGCGGACCTGTCGTGTCATCGTCTCGACATCGGTGACCGACGGCACCTGCTCGTAATTATGGAGCCAGCCCTTCAGCTGCTCGTCCAGCGCTTCCGCAGGAGACTCCCCGATACCAATCACAGTGGCGCCGGCTTCGGCCAGAGCTCGGGCGAAGTGGCGCTGGCTGGAAGGGAAGAACGGCTCGACGAAGACCACGTTCATGCCTGGCATGATAGCCGGGCGGGAAACGGGCTTCTTCCCGGCGGGCTGACTGCGACCCCCTGGGAAGGGTACTTTTCAGGTATGGCGGTAGCTGCCTTCGTCGCGCCCTACCTGCTCGACGCGACGACGCGGTTCGTCGAAGCAGCAGCGAGGCTGCCGGGCACCGAGCTGGCCCTGGTCACCTGCGAGGCCGAGAACTACGTGCCGTCGGGGCTGCGGCACAGCCTGGCCGCGCACTGGCGGATCGACGACGCACTGGACGCCGCGCAGATCACCACCGCCGTGCAGGGCGTCGGCGAGCGCATCGGCCCTGTGCAACGGCTCCTGGCGGTGCTGGAGCAGCTGCAGGTACCGGTTGCGCAGGCTCGGGAGCATCTGAGCATCGCAGGCATGGATGTGGCGACGGCACGCAACTTCCGCGAGAAGGCCCAGATGAAGTCGGTGCTGCGGGCCGCCGGCGTGCCGTGCGCGCGTTACCGGCTGGCTGATACCGCCGCCGCCGCGGCCGCCTTCGCGAAGGAGGTCGGCTTCCCGCTGGTGGTCAAGCCGCCCGCCGGAGCCGGGGCCAAGAGCACGTTCCGTCTCGACGATGTCAACGACCTGAGGGTGTGGCTTGACTCAGCCCCGCCGGCACCGGGCCGGCTCGCGCTGCTCGAGGAGTTCATCACCGGCGATGAGGGCTCATACGACAGCGTGATGGTGGACGGGCAGATCGTCTGGGACTCTGTCTCAAGCTACCTGCCCACTCCGCTGGAGGTACTGCGCAACCCGTGGATCCAGTGGATGGTGCTCTTGCCCCGTGCCATCGACGGCCCTGAGTACGCCGGCATCCGGGCGATCGCGCCGACGGCACTGAGCGCTCTCGGGCTGCACTCCGGGCTCACCCACCTGGAGTGGTTCAGGCGCCCCGACGGCACGGTCGCCGTCTCCGAGGTCGCTGTGCGGCCGCCCGGCGCCCAGATCACCTCGATGCTGTGCTACGCCCATGACTTCGACCTGTACGGCGCATGGGCGCAGCTCATGGTGCACGGCACCTTCGCACCGCCGGAGCGCGCCTGGTCCGTTGGGACGGTGTTCCTGCGCGGTCAGGGAACGGGGCATGTCCGCGCGGTACACGGTCTGGACAGGCTGCCGCCCGGGATGAGCTCGGTCGTCGTTGAATCACGCCTGCCGGAGCCGGGCCAGGTGTCATCGGGAAGCTACGAGGGCGACGGCTACATCATCGTCCGGCACCGCGACACCGCTGTCGTCACCGACGCGATGCGGCGGCTGGTCACCGGCGTGCAGGTCGAGCTCGGCTGACCACGATGAACGTCCTCATGATCTCCCCTGGCTACCCGGCCGAGATGGCGTTCTTTACCCGAGGTCTCGCGGCCGCCGGAGCCTCCGTCATCGGGCTGGGCGACCAGCCGCCCTCGGCCGTTCCGGCCATCGCCCGGGATGCGCTCGCGCACTACACCCCTGTTGGCTCGCTGGCTGCCGAGGATGCTGTCGCGGCGACCGTGCGCGAGCTGGCCGGTCAGGTGCGCGTCGACCGGGTGGAGTGCCTGTGGGAGCCCTACATGATTCTCGCCGCGCGGCTGCGTGAGGAGCTGGACCTGCCCGGGCTGACCGTGGCGCAGACGGTGCCGTTCCGCGATAAGGAGCGGATGAAGCAGCTACTCGATGCCGCAGGCATCCGCACGCCGCGGCACGCTGCCACCGGGACAGTCGCGGGCATATGGGCCGCCGCGGAGCGCCTCGGCTTCCCGCTCATCGTCAAGCCGATCGCCGGCGCCGGCTCGGCTGACACCTACCGGGCCGACTCAGCTGCCGACCTCGACGCCATCCTGCCGATGCTGCGGCACGTGCCGCAGATCAGCGTCGAGGAATTCGTCGATGCCGAGGAGTTCACCTACGACACCATCTGCGCGGACGGGCGGGTGCTGTTCGAGAACATCTGCTGGTATCTCCCGCGCCCGCTGCTCACCAAGATGCACGAGTGGATCAGCCCTATTGATGTCGCGCTGCGCGAGCTGGACGCACCAGATCTTCAAAGCGGCCGGGCGCTCGGCGCAGCCGTCCTTGATGTGCTCGGCTTCCGCGACGGGTTCACCCACATGGAGTGGTACCGCAAGGCCGACGGCGAGGTGGTGTTCGGCGAGATCGCGGCCCGGCCACCCGG
>JGI20188J14859_1000019_pt1 | contig 19488 bp, 15 predicted proteins | sample NGESurshal072012_7_FD_14859 | JGI IMG/M metagenome (IMG submission 14859) | reverse complement strand
TGCGGCGGCCGCGGCGGCCAGCGCCGCGCGCAGCCGATTGCGGAGCGGGCCATGCGGCGGGGTGCGTCGTGTCATGCGGGGATTCCCTTGGCTAGTGCTGAGTCGAACGGGCGAGGAACGTCAGCTCGTCGCGCAGCGGGCAGGCGGTGGCCCGCATCGCGATCAGCAAGCTCCCCGGCAATCAAATAGGAAACTTTCCTGTTTGTTACCGCGGACGTTAGCCACGCCCCTGGGCAGCGTCAAGAGCGCCGCGGGCTAAGCCGCCGGTTGCCGGCCGGCCAGCTGCTCAGCGCGGGGTGGCCCGGACCGGCCGGCCGGGCAGCGCATCGACCACGATGTCTCCGTCCCGGACGACGAAGGTGCCGTTGACCAGGACGTACCGGATACCGGTCGACGGGCGGGTGCTGGCGGCGTAGGTCGCCTGGTCGCTGACCGAAGCCGGGTCGAAGACGACAATGTCGGCGTCGCTGCCGGGCTGGAGCCGGCCCTTGCGGCGCATGGCCGGGACCCGTTCGGCCAGCAGCCGGGCCGGCCGCAGGCTGCACCGGCTCAGTACCTCGGCCAGGTCCAGGGGCCCGGCGCCGCGGGTGAGCATGCGCAGCGCCCGGCAGAACGTCCCGGCCGTCCGCGGATGCGTGACCGCGGTATCGGGCAGCGGCCAGCTGAGCGGGTCGGGCATCGGCCCGGGCCAGGTCAGCGGCATGGCGTCGCTGGCCACCATGGCGCCTGGGAAGGTCAGCGACCGCAGCAGCAGCCGCCGGTCGGCCGGATCGTCCTCGTTGAGCAGCTCGATGATGGCCAGGCCACCGGGATCAGTCTCCCGCAGCTCACGCAGCCGCGCCTCGCTGGCCACCCGCTCGCCGGTCGGCGCGTAGGTGAGGGACGACGGCGTCAGGCCGCGCTCGCCNAGCCGCTCGGGNGCCAGGAACGCCGCACCGATACCGGTCATGCCGGACCCGTACGGGTAGGCCTCGGTGGAGACCCGGGCCCCCGCCGCCTGAGCCCGCGCCACCAGGCTCAGGACGCGGTCGGTGTGTCGCTGCGAGGTGCTGTTGATGTGGCAGTAATGCATCTGGGCGCCGGTCTCGCCGGCCGCGCGGACGATCTCCTCCGCACCGTCGATAACGGCGCCGGGCACCATCTCGATCATGTCTCGCGCGTGCGTGAACGTCGGTACGCCCGCCTCGGCGGCGAGCGCTGCGACTCGCAGGTACTCGGCCGGATCGGTTCCTGGCGCGTACCCGACGAGCACGCCGATGCCGAGGGCGCCGTCAGCCAGGTCAGCCGACAGGCGGGCCAGTATCGCGTCGATGTCCGCCGGGCCGGCCGCGCGCTGCCAGGCTGGGCTGGCGATGTTGGCCAGGAAGGTGGTGAGCTTCCCGTCCAGGCCGATGCCGCCGACTGCCTCCATCCGGGCCAGGGCCCAGGACGTGGCGAAGCCGTAGTTGACCGGCCGTCCCTGCGCTGCGGCATCCCCACCTGGCCGCCGGAGATGGCGACGTCCGCTGCCTGGTCCAGCCCGGATTCTGGATCGATCACGCGGCCGCCCCGCAGCACAATGTCCCAGTCGCTCATGTGGTGCCTCCTCAGCGCTGGCCGGGCCCGGGTGGGCCATCCTTGGAGACAGTAACCAGCCGCCGGCCGGCTCGCGCCCGCCGCGCTCCCCCGGCCGCCGCCGATCCGGCGCAGCTATCAAGGAAGGTCCCGATGCCGGAGCTGCCTGCTGACCTCGCTGCCGCCGGGGCCGAGCTGGGCCTGCAGATATCGAGGATCGTCCGCCAGACGGAGCTGCCGCCCGAAGGCGGGCTCTTCCGGCGGTTCTTCGACCGCNTCCGTTACTGACGGCAGGCGTGTTGTCTCAGGTGCCGGTCATTCAACGAGCCCTACTAGCCGACGAGACGCGTGACCGAGACAGCCGAATAGCGGGTCGGCCGACCGGGCTTGCACGGTATCGTGCGGTGCTGTGCTAGATGGTGACGCGGTCTTCCTGCCGGGTGACGTTCCCCGGCGGGGCGTACTCGCCCTCTGGGGCACCGGATCAGGAACGGGCAAAGTCGAGCTTGTCTTCCCCCGCAGCACCGACGCCGTGCGCAAGCGCCTGGTCACCGCGAGGTTCCTGTCCGTGGCCGAGGCGCTGCCCGAGCTACTCACGATTAACCCAGACGCCGTCGACCCGGCCGGCCAGGCTGTGCGGCCCACGCTCAGGGTCTGGGCCGCGGCGGCGACGGCCGGGGTCGGCCTGGTCGCCCGCGGCAGGCTGCTGCCCACGGTCGGCCAGGGCGGCACGGACGCCTGGCGGGTCGGCCCGCTGGATGCGGCGGACCTGGCCTGGCTGCGCGAGCTCGCGGCTCATTTCCCGGTGGCCGCGCACGCCCTGGCGATCCCCGGCTCGCGGCCGATGCGGATCCGTTCCGCCGAATCGCTGATCCGGGCGTTCTGGGACGCGATCGCCGACACCCTGGTTCGCACGGCCGCCGCGCCACGGGTCGTCGGCTCGCCGTCGTTCGCCGCGCTCGAGCCGACCCCGGTTGATGACCTGGCCGAATGGCTGGCCGACAGCACCGAAGGTCTGGCCGCGGGCGCGAGCCTGGGCTTGCGGATCGAGGTAGTGCCGACGGCACCAGAGCACATCGCCGGCGGAGCTGACCAGACTGGGCCCGGCTGGCCCGACCCGGACGAAGACGACCCGGACAAAGACGACCCGGACAAAGACGGCCCGGATCAGGGCGACGGAGCTGGTAACGCGGCCGCGACGGCCGCACCGCCGGCGTTCCGGCTAGTGCTCCAGTTGCGCAGCACCGCCGACCCGAGCCTGATCGTCGACGCCAGCTCGCTGTGGGACCAGCCGGAGGTCGTGCTCACCAGGTTCGGCGCCCAGGCCGAGACGGACCTGCTGCTGGCACTGCGGCGGGGCGCCGCCGCGTGGCCGCCGCTGGCCGCGGTGCTGGCCCAGGCGAGCCCGTCGGTGCTCGACCTCGGCGACAATGAGATCACCGCCCTGCTCGGCCCGGCCGCCGAGGACCTGGCCGGCGCCGGGATCGAGGTCCTGTGGCCGACCAGCCTGGTCGGCGGCGGCCTCAAGCTGCAGGCGGCGGTAACGCCCGCGCCGGGCAAGGTGGTCGAGTCCGGTTTCGGCCTGGACACCCTGCTCGACTTCCGCTGGCAGCTGACGCTCGACGGGGAGGTGCTCGACGAGGCCGAGATAAACGCCCTGGCCGAGGCCAAACGACCCCTCGTCCGGCTCCGCGGCCGCTGGGTGACCCTGGACCCGGCGCTGCTGGAACGCCTGCGCCGCCCGCCCCGCACGAGGATGCGGGCGATGGAGGCGCTGGGCGCCGTCCTGGCCGGGTCGGCGGACATCGACGGGACGACCGTCACCGTGGTCGCGCAGGGCCCGCTCGCCGATCTGGCCGAGCGGGTGACCGGCCTGGCCGCGAGCCCGGCCGGGCTCGGCCCGCCGCCCGGCCTGGCCGCGACCCTGCGGCCTTACCAGCAGCGGGGCGTGGCCTGGCTGGCCGCGATGTGCGAGCTGGGCTTCGGCGGCTGCCTGGCCGATGACATGGGCCTCGGCAAGACGATCCAGATCATCGCGCTGCACCTGCACCGCGCTGCGGCGCACGCCGGCCCGATGCTGGTGGTCTGCCCCGCTTCGCTGCTGGGCACCTGGGAGCGGGAGATCCGCCGGTTCGCCCCGGACCTGCCGGTCCGGCGCTATCACGGCGGCGGCCGGCACCTGCAGGAGGTGGCCGCCAACGAGATCGTCCTGGTGACCTACGGCGTGGTGCGGCGGGACGCAGCGGAACTCGCCGAGGTCGGCTGGGGGCTCGTTGTCGCCGACGAGGCACAGCATGCCAAGAACCCGCTCTCGCGCACCGCGCGCGAACTGCGTGCGCTGCCCGCCCCGGCGCGGGTCGCGCTGACCGGGACTCCGGTCGAGAACCGGCTGTCGGAACTGTGGTCGATCCTGGACTGGACCACCCCGGGCCTGCTCGGTCACCTGGAGACCTTCACCCGGCGGGTAGCGGTCCCGATCGAGCGGTACAAGGACGCCGACGCGACGGCCAGGTTCGCCGCGCTGGTCCGGCCCTTCCTGCTGCGACGCAGAAAGTCCGACCCCGGGATCGCCCCGGAACTGCCGCCTAAGACCGAGACGGACCGGATCGTCCCGCTCTCGGCCGAGCAGGTCACCCTCTACGAGGCGGTGGTGCGGGAGACGATGGAGGCGATCGCCGCGCAGGAGGGGATCGAGCGGGCCGGGCTGGTGTTCAAGCTGCTGACCGCGCTGAAGCAGATCTGCAACCACCCGGCGCAGTACCTGAAGCAAACCGGGCCGTTGCCCGGCCGGTCCGGCAAGCTTGCCGCATTCGACGAGCTCCTGGACGTCATCCTGGCCGGCGGCGAGTCGATGCTGGTGTTCACCCAGTACACGCAGATGGCGACGCTGCTGCAGCAGCACCTGGACGCCCGCGGCGTCCGCTCGCTCTACCTGCACGGCGGTCTCCCGGTCCGGCGCCGGCAGGAACTGGTTGATGAATTCCAGGCCGGCGCGGCGCCGGTCTTCCTGCTGTCGCTGCAGGCAGGCGGCACCGGCCTGACCCTGACCCGCGCTACGCACGTCCTGCACTACGACCGCTGGTGGAACCCGGCGGTGGAGGATCAGGCGACCGACCGGGCGTACCGGATCGGCCAGGACCGCCCCGTGCAGGTGCACCGGCTGATCGCGGAGGGCACGCTGGAAGACCGGATCGCCGCCCTGCTGGAGAAGAAACGTGAGCTCGCCAACGCGGTGGTCGGCTCCGGCGAAGGCTGGATCGCCGGGCTGTCCGACCAGGAACTCGGTGACCTCGTGTCGCTCCGGGCCGCCGGATGACCGCGGCCGCTCCCGGTCAGGGGGCCGCTCCCGGTCAGACCTGGTGGGGTCGGGCCTGGGTGGAGGCGCTGGAACAGCGAGCCCGGCTGGACCCCAACCGGCTGCCGCGCGGCCAGGAATACGCCCGGAGCGGCTCCGTCGGCGAGCTTGTCCTCGCTCCCGGCGAGGTCCGGGCCCGGGTCCGGGGACGCAAGCGCGCGCCCTACGAGGTCCGGATCCGGGTGCGGCAGTTCGCCGACCACGAGTGGGACCAGGTACTGGACGCGATCTCCGCCCAGCTCGGCCACGCCGCGGCGATGCTGGATGGCGAGCTGCCGCCGGAGGTCGCGGCCGACGTCACCGCGGCCGGCCTGGACCTGCTGCCCGTCGCCGGCGAGGTCGGGCCGCGCTGCAGCTGCCCGGATGACGCCGACCCGTGCAAGCACTCGGCGGCCGTCTGCTACCTGGTCGCCGACGCCCTGGACGCCGACCCGTTCGCGGTGCTGCTGCTGCGCGGCAGAACCAGCGGGGAGGTGCTCGCCGGGCTGCGGGCACGCAGGCGCGACGGCCGCCCGGGGACGGCGCGCGGCCGCGCTGCTCGTCCCGAGGACCGCCCTGAGGCAGCGGCGGTACCGGCGTTCTCCGACGACGGCGTTGACGCCCGCACCGCGCTGTCAGCCGGGCCGGCATCCGGCCCGATCCCGGTGCCGCCGATGCCGCCTGCCCGGCCAGGTCATCCGGCTGCGCTGCCCGCCGACCCGCCGTCCTGGCGCAGCGGGCTCCGCGATGACCTGCTGGCGCTCGCGGCAGACGCGGCCGGGCGGGCCTGGCAACTGGCCGTCGGCCTCGACCCGGACGCGGGCCTGCGCCTCGACGCCGACCAGGATCTGGCCCGCCGGGCCGCGCGAGCACTCGGCACGCAGGCATTCAGCGCCCTGGCCGCCCGCAGCGGCGTCGACGGCCGCGACCTGGCCCGCCGCGGGCTGGCCTGGCAGCACGGCAGCAGGGCTGGGCTGGAACTGCTGCACGCCGACTGGGATCCCCCGGCGAGCGCGGCCGGGCCCGACCTGCTGAAGGCGGCACAAGTAGCGTTGCGGGACGCATCCGGAACTCCCGCCAGGGTCACCCGGAACCGGGTCACCGCCGGGCCGATGCAGCTCCGTCTCGGGCAGGATCTGCTGTGGTACCCCTATGTGCTGTCGGACGGCGAGTGGGAGCCGGCTGGTCCGCCCAGGCCCGACCCGGCGACGGCCGCCGCGGCGCTATGACAGTGGCAATGCCACCTAGGCGACGCGTTCGGATTGGGCAGCATGCCGACTGTCGATCTCCGTCGGGCGACCTTCCCGGCATCGCGAGGAGATCAGGGAGCCTATGCCGGCTGTAGCGGCCGTACTTCGGAGCGAAGATCCCCTGCTGCGATCGTGCCCTCGACCGCCACGCCGGCGGCATGGAATGCCGCTAGCATCGCCTCGGAACGGTGGCGGCCAGGGCTGAGCACCGCTGACGCCTCCGCCGTATACACGTTCCTTGCAGTACCGTGCGCGAGCACTCGCTGACCATGCGGGCCACTTTGCTGCGGAAATCGGTCCCCGTCGCGCCGAGCTGGCGTCCGGGCTGAGCGCGCGTCCGGCTGAGCTCAGCGGGGGCTGGCGCGGACCGGCCTGCCGGGCAGGGCACCGGCCGCGATGTCTCCGTTATGTACGACGATTGTGCCGTTGACCAGGACGTGCCGGACTCCGGTCGAGGGGCGGGTGCTGGCGGCATAGGTGGCCTGGTCGCTGACCGCAGCCGGATCGAAGACGACGATGTCGGCGTCGCTGCCGGGCTGGAGCCGACCCTTACGGCGCATCGCCGGAACCTGGTCCGCCAGCAGCCGGGCCGGCAGCAGGCTGCATCGGCTCAGCACCTCAGCGAGTCCCAGCGGCCCGGCGCCCAGTGTTCCCGTGCCCAGTGTTCCCGTGCCCAGCGGCACGGTGCCGCGGGTGAGCATGCGCAGCGCCCGGGAGAACGTCCCGGCCGTCCGCGGATGCGTGACCGCGGTATCGGGCAGCGGCCAGCTGAGCGGGTCGGGCATCGGCCCGGGCCAGGTCAGCGGCATGGCGTCGCTGGCCACCATGGCGCCTGGGAAGGTCAGCGACCGCAGCAGCAGCCGCCGGTCGGCCGGATCGTCCTCGTTGAGCAGCTCGATGATGGCCAGGCCACCGGGATCAGTCTTCCGCAGTTCGCGGAGCCGCGCCTCGCTGGCCACCCGCTCGCCGGTCGGCGCGTAGGTGAGCGAGGACGGCGTGAGGCCGCGCTCGCCAAGCCGCTCGGGCGCCAGGAACGCCGCGCCGATGCCGGTCATCCCGGACCCGTACGGGTAGGCCTCCGTGGAGACCCGTCCTCCTGCTGCCTGCGCCCGCCCGACGAGGCCCAGCACGCGGTCCACGTGTCGCTGCGACGTGCTGTTGATGTGGCAGTAGTGCATCTGGGCGCCGGTCTCGCCGGCCGCGCGGATGATCTCCTCGGCACCATCAATAACGGCACCGGGCACCATCTCGATGAGGTCTCTCGCATGCGTGAAAGTGGGCACGCCCGCCTCAGCGGCTAGTCCTGCGACCTGCAGGTATTCGTCCGGATCGGTTCCTGGCGCATACCCGATGAGCACGCCGATGCCGAGCGCGCCGTCAGCCAGGTCGGCCGACAGCCGGGTCAGTATCGCGGCGATGTCCGATGGGGCGGCCGCCCGCTGCCATTCCGGGGTCGCGATGTTGGCCAGGAACGTGTCGAGCTTCCCGTCCAGCTGGATACCGCCGACCGCCTCCATCCGGGCCAGCGCCCAGGACGTGGCGAAGCCGTAGTTGACCGGCCGTCCCTCGGCGGCCGCGTTCTGGTAGGCGGCGTCCACCGGCGTCGCGCCGGCTTCGAGCTCCAGCGCGGTGGTCACGCCATCGAGGGCCTGCAGCCGGAGGCCCGCGATGCCGTTCACGTGGCTGTGCAGGTCAATGAAACCCGCGGTCACGACCATGGCGGAGACATCCAGCTCGATGCTCCCCGAACCCAGGACTGGCCCGGTCTCGGCTACCCGGCCGGCAGAGATGGCGACGTCCCGCACCTCGTCCAGGCCAGATTCCGGATCGATCACGCGCCCGCCGCGCAGCACGATGTCCCAGTCGCTCACGCGGCGCCTCCTCGAACTCGCGCGCCAGCATAGACCGGACCGAGTGCGCGTGGCACTACCGCAGCCGCGCTGATCCGGACGCGCGGGCCCGGCTGGCTACGGCTCAGCCGCGGGCGGCCAGCCAGTCGTCGAACTCCGCGGCGACGATGCGCTCCCCTCGCACACCCTCGGCCTGCGTCGAGCAGAGCCAGACGACAGGCGGTCCCATAACGGACGGCTGGAGGAGCCGGGCCCGGTTCGCCTCGTCGATGCCATCGGGGACCATGCCCGTGGCCGTGGCACCGCCGGGGAGCAGCATGTTGACCGCCACGCCCGCCTCGGCCAGGTCGGCGGTCATGATCAGCGACAGGGCCTCCGCCCCGGCGCGCGACGGCCCATAGGGCACGAACCCCGGCCGCCGCATGGTGGCGTGGTTCATGCTGACGTTCACGATCCGTCCTGAGGGCGAGTCCTGCAACGGCCCGACGGCGGCGCGGGCCACCAGGAAGTAGCCGGTGAGGTTGGTGTCGACGACGGCCCGGAAGCCGTCCGGGGACACCTCCCAGAAGGGCAGCGGATCGGTGACGAAATGCGGGTTGACGGTGCGCATGCCGATGCCCGCGTTATTGACCAGGACGTCCAGGCCGCCAAGGGCCGCGGCTGCCGCCTCGACGCCGTTGGCTACGGCCGTCTCATCGCGGACGTCAAAGGCCGCTGGGTAGACGCCGGACGCGGGGCCGCCCAGGCGGGCGACGGTTTCTTCAACCCGGTCGGGCCGCCGGCCGTTGACGGCTACGGTGGCCCCGGCGGCCACCAGCGCCTCGGCCATGGCCAGGCCGAGACCATCGGTTGATCCAGTTACCAGGACGCGCACGCCATGCAGGTCAAGGTGAGCCATGTTCGGCAACCTTACGCGGCTACTAGCGATCCTAATGGGCATGTGAGCAGGTCACCGCCATAGCGATCCAGGGCCTGGAGCCCTTGACCAAGACAGCGGGGCCTGCTTGCTGGAGCCTGCCGCGGACCGTGCGCGCGGGACGGCAGGGTAGTCGTGACCTGAGCCACCCGAAGATGGACCCCTCACGCTGACGGGAGCCTTCGAGCTCCGGCCAGGACCGGGGCCCTGCGGGCTGCTGGGGTCACGAACGGCTAATCGGATGGCGGTGCCCTTGAGCCCTTCCATTAGGGAGCATGCGTGACCTGCACGGCTTAGCGCCAGCACAACAAGACACGAACCCGGGGAATGAAGATCATGGACGTGTTCTGCGGCATCGACTGGGCCGAAGACCACCACGACATCGCCTTAACGGACTGGGACGGGCAGTTGCTCGCCCGCCGCCGCATCAGCGACGACGCCGCCGGGCTCGCCGCGTTGCTGGCGCTGCTCGCCGAGCACGGCGACAGCGCCGGTGACCCGGTCCCGGTGGCGATCGAGACGCCGCGCGGCCTGCTCGTCGCATTCTCGGGCAGAAAAGCGCGGATGAGGTTGAGCCCCTCAGCCTCGTGACTGAACTGAGACGGTGACACCTCCATCCAGCGCTGAACGCGTTGCGCCACGGTCCCGGTCTCCTCCATATGCCCTGACGGCGTGCCCGCTAGGTTTAAGTCCCCAAGCGCCCATCTTGCCAGCGGACAGTGCCCACCGGGGCCAACGCTCGCCACGCTCTGCCACGATCCGATATCACCGCGCATCCGCCATGACGGCAACCAGTAGAGTGCCTAGTGCTATTGCGGCCCGACGGGCTTTCGTGTCACGCACCTGAGGTGCGGCTGATCCGGACATGCCCCCACCCGCGCGAACTTTTGCGTGCTGCGTGGGAGCCGGTCCTTGACGTTAATTCGGCGCTCGGCCGCCAGTCTGGCCGCGCTCGCTAGCAGCGGCAGTATGGCTGAGTTCATGTTCGCAGAGATCCTGCACGGTTCTGGACCGCGGCCTTCGCCTGCGGAGGCTCGCTCCTGGGACCGCAGCATTCCGGTGCTGGCCAACGATCTCGTGCAGGCGGGCCTGGGCAACGTCGAGGTCCTGCTGGAGCACAAACTGCCACTCTGCAGCCGCCGGGTAGACGCGATCCTGGCTGGCCGCCATCCAGTCACCGGCGCGGCGTCTTACGTGGTGGTCGAGCTTAAGCAGTGGTGCGGCGCGGAACTCTACGAGAACGACCCGAGCCTGGTCATGATCGACGGCTACGGACACCATCCGCTGCTGCATCCTCTTGACCAGGTTCGCGGGTACTGCGAGTACCTGGTCGACTTCACGCCAGTGCTGCCGGACGACGGCCAGACGGTGGCGGGAGTGGCGTACCTGCACAACGCGACCGAGTATGGCGTGGCGCCGCTGCGGCGGTTCGCCGAGTCGCGTCACGCGCGGCTGTTCACGGGCGAGCGCCGGTCGGAGTTCATCGACTTCCTCCGGTCCCGCCTGTCCGCCAATGCCGAAGGCGCTCCCTATGCTGACGCGTTCCTGAGCTCGCGAGCGGCGCCGAGTCGGCAGCTGCTGGCTGTGGCAGCCGCCGAAATCCGCGACCGCGAGCAGTTCATCCTTCTCGATGAGCAGCAACTGGCGTACCGGCTTGTCCTGCACGCCGCCGAGGCCGCCCGGGCAAGCGACGTGAAGACGGTCGTGATCGTTACCGGAGGGCCGGGCAGCGGCAAGAGCGTCATCGCGCTATCACTGCTTGGCGAACTGGCGCGTCGCGGGCGGTCCGTGCTGCACGCGACCGGGTCCCGGTCGTTCACCCTGACCTTGCGGAAGGTCGCGGGGAAGGGCTCGGGGCGGACGCAGAGCCTGTTCAAGTACTTCAATAACTTCGTCGACGCCGAGCGAAACGGACTGGAAGTGCTCATCTCCGATGAGGCCCACCGGATCAGGGAGACGTCGGCCAACCGGTATACGAAGGCCGCGCTCCGGACCGGCCGACCTCAGATTGATGAGCTGATGTCGGCGGCCCGGGTGCCCGTGTTCCTGCTGGACGAGCATCAGGTCGTGCGCTCAGGTGAGCTCGGGACCGTCGAGGACATCGAGGCGCACGCAAAGGCGCTCGGACTTGCCGTCCAGAAGATTTCCCTGGATGACCAGTTTCGCTGCGGGGGCAGCGAGGTCTACATCGACTGGGTGCGCCGACTGCTGGGCCTCGTTCCCGGTGGCCCGCTGCCGTGGAAAGGGGATCCCGCCTTCAGCGTGCAGGTCGCGGACACCCCGCACGAGATGGAACACCTGCTCCGCACCAAGCTTGAGACCGGGTACGGAGCCCGGATGGCCGCGGGATTCTGCTGGCCGTGGAGTAACCCCCGCCCGGACGGATCGCTGGTGCCCGACGTCGTCATCGGCGGCTGGTCCAGACCGTGGAACTTGCGCGGCGAACGCGCGACTGGCGGCGCGCCACCGTCAGCGCTGTGGGCCACCGATCCGGCCGGCTTCGGGCAGGTCGGATGCATCTACACGGCACAGGGATTCGAGTACGACTGGAATGGTGTCATCATCGGGCCCGACCTCGTCTGGCGGGACGGCGGATGGGTTGCCGGCCGGAGCGCCAACAAGGATCCCGACCTCCGCAGCCGGAACGCGGTGACGGATCATGAGTTCGAGCGGCTCGTTCGCAACGTCTATAAGGTTCTGCTCACGCGCGGGATGATCGGCACGATCATCTACTCGGCCGATGACGAGACTCGCGCGATGCTCCGGTCGCTGATTCCGTAAAGCCATCGGCAAAGCTGGCTCCTGCGGGCGGGCCTCGGGCGGCGGCAGCCTCACCGTCTCGCGTGCTCGATTTCCGCGACGACGGCCTGAGCCGCCCGGTGGTAGCCGGCTATCAGCATCAGGTCGCAGGCGTGATCGTCGCACTTATGGTCGCCTGGGCCGGGATCGCAGTCCGGGCACGAGGCCACGACCCTGGCTCGCCGGTAGGCAATCGCGTCGTCGAGCGCTTGCAGCCGCTGGAACGATGCCCTCTCGGCGGCCGCCGGCCGCGGCCGGCAGGACCAGCGCACGTCCACGGCCAGTGCCCGCTGGCCGCTCACGACGAGACCGTCTCCCGCGCGGCATGCCGGTAGCCCGTCGCCGGCAGGCTGGAAACGTCGCCGTACAGGTCACGAGCCGCATACAGCACGCCGCCGTCCCGGCCCGGCCAGCGCCCGGCGGCAGGCAGTCAGCACCAGGCCACAGCGGCGGCTCACCAGCGCCAGGTACGCCGCCTCATCCTCAGCCGTCGGCGCGGGCTCGAGGACCTGGAGCGCGTCCACAATCAGCGTCAGCAGGTGCCTGGTCGGCGACGATGGCGGCACCGCCGCGGTACTGAGACTATCGGTCACAGCCGGACCTCGATTCCGGTCACGCCCCGGCCATCAGGCATGCCAGCACCGGCCGGGGCCGCTTGCGTCACCCGGCCGGGCGGCGCCGCCGTGCCGGTCACGTCGCCGACGTGGCCTGGCACCGCGCCGACGTGGTGATCTGGCTCGCCTACCGGCTCCCGCTCATCGTGTCCCGCGTCACCCGCCGCAACCTGCGCAGGCTCACAGGCCGCGAGCCGGCCCCGGCCGGCGCATTCGGCTGGAAGCGCGCGTTCTTCAGCAGGAAATCAGTACTGGCCAACGCGGTCCGCACATACGTGCACAACCGCGGCAAGTACGCCGCCCGGCTCTCCCAGACCGCCGCACTGGGAGTACAGGTACTCCGCTTCCGCGCACCGTGCCAAGCCGAGAAATGGCTGGCCACCGTCACGCCGGAGACTTCAACCTGGCCTGACGCACCGGGGTCAGAGTGACCCTGCCGCGCAGTCCGATGGCGGCTCGGCGCCTGCGGCGGCGGCAACCGCGCGATCAATGAGGTGCTCAGGAAGACCGGTCTGCTCCCCGTTCCATCGCACCCATTCGGGCAGCAGTGCCCTCGCTGCCACGGTGACCGGATCGCCCGGTATCCAGTCAGAGATCAGGCTGTGCTGATACGCAGCCCGGTGCGGCGACGCGGCATGCCAGGTACCCGGCAGCGCCCCCTCCAGCCATTCCTCCGCGACGGCTCCGACTACCTCGGGATCGGGTGCGGTACCGTGCCGCCGTTCGTACCAGCCGGTGAACGCCTCCTCCATCGGCGTGGTATCGATGCCCTGGAAAAGCGACTTCGTCTCGGGCAGCGGCATCCCCCGCTTGCCCAGCACCTCGACCAGGTCGTGGGTACGCCGACGCGCCCGGAACCAGTTGTCGGTCACCGCCCGTGGCTCGGATCCGATGAGGATCTCTTCTCCGGCATCCAGGTAGGCAAGGCAGTAGAGGCGCTCAGCCGTCTCGACGAGGCTCGGCCGGGCGCCGGCGGCCGCCTCGCCCAGCACCGCCCGCCACGCCGCAGCCGCCTGGTCGACATCGTCGAACACGTCAGCGCCGAAGAGGCGGATGTCTCCGCAGGCGTCGATATCGAACAGGAACACTGACTCGTCTACACCGCCGGGATAGCAGAAGCCCGCGATCACCGCGAAACGAGTGCCGTACGCATCATGCATCTCCCATACATCACCAGTCGCCGCGATCTGCGGGAGCAGCCCCAGCCACTCCGGCTGCCCCGCCGCCGTGCCGGCCGGCAGCCCCTTGGCCGCCGTGGCCAGCGCGTCCTGCGCGATGGACCGCAGGGCGGGCGAGCCGATCGAGGTGAGACCATGCAGCAGCCACCACGGCCCCTCCCACGCACCATCCTGACGGTGGGACTCCTCCCGCACCCTGACCGCTGCGCCCTCGGCGAGTTCCTGGAACAGCCAGTCGAACCACAGCCCGCGGCGTTCGTCATGGAGGGCGCGGTACACCTCGGCGCCTGCCAGCTCCGCTACCGCCTGTTCGAGCTCCCGAGGCCCCTGCGCCGTCAGGACGACATCAGCCCGGTGAAGAACGCCCGCAATCGACGCGTCGAACCATTCCGGGCGCTCCGGTGGTGCCATCAGTGCATCCAGCGCGGTGGAGGCCCACTGCCCCGCACCGGCCGGCAGGCCATGAGTGCTGCGTTGCAGCGAGCCCCCAAAGCCAGCGGCGCGCTTCCCGCCCTTGCTGGCTTTTGCCTTGCGGCCCTTCTTTGCCTTGCGACCACGGGAGACCGGTGACATGCGCCCGATCGTAGAGGGTCGTTGGCCATCCGTTGACGGCAGTGAGCGCATTAATTATGTTCTCATCCTGTAATCATCCAGAGGATCTGAGGGACCTGGCCCGGTGACGGTCCGGCAACCTGCGCTCGCCGCAAGGTGCCAATGCCAGGATCGACGAGGGAACCTCCATGAACCTTCTGGCTAACGTTCCAGTGCTGTGCGGCTCCCTGGTCCGGCTGGAGCCGCTGTCGGTGAGTCACAGCGGGGACCTGGCGGTCGCTGCGGAAGAAGACCGCGGCGCGTACGGCTTCACCCGGGTCCCGCGCGTGGGAGGTGGCGGAGTACCCGTGCTGCTGGCCGGGCCGCCGATCCGCGGCCGCACGATCGTCGCCAGCCCGACCGCCGTGGCCCAGCAGCTGGCCGGCGACGCGGTCCTCATCACGGTGCTCGCCGACGACGCCGCGGCCGCCCAGCGACAGGCGGCCAGCCTCGGCGCCCAGTTCCGCGACGACTCCCCTGATCCCTGAGCGAGCCTGCAGGGTCATTTGAGCCACACAGACCACAGAAGACACGTTGATACCGCGCAGCGGAGATCGACAGCGACATGAGTGGGCCGCCACTGCCGCTGGAACAGCAGCGATGGCCCAGCGACGCCGTTGGGAGAGCGGTGCCGGCGATCCTGCTGGGTGCCCTGGCCATCGGCACGGTGGTATTCGCGCTCGCGCTGCACCCGCAGCAGGTCACCGTCGCCGGCATTGCCGTCAGCTCGGCAGTGATCCACTGGGAGTCTTACCGCTGGGCCGTGCAGGCTCAGGGGCGCTGCGCGGCCGGCTCGTCCGGCCCGACTCGACCGCGGGCCGCCCGCTGCGCAGGCCTCCGGACCGCGACGCCCGCCGGGCCAGCCGCGGCCGCGAGACCAGCCAGCCCGGCGCGGCCGGCCAGCCCGGCGCGGCCGGCCGGGCCCGCGAGGTCAGGCAACCCATCGAGAAAGGCCGGCATGGCTGAGGACTTCAGGATGCTGCCCGACCTCGCCAGCCGTGCGCTGGGCGGATCGGTCAGGTACGCGAGCGACGAGCTTTACGGCGACGCGCACGCGCTCATCGCGGCCGGCCCGGCCATCCACGATCCGGCTGCCTTCGGGCCGCGCGGCAAGGTCTACGACGGCTGGGAGACGCGCCGTCGCCGCGAGCCGGGCACCGACTTCGTGATCGTGGCGCTGGCCGCTGTCGTGACCGGCGTGATCATCGACACCACGCACTTTCGCGGCAACTTCCCGCCGTTCGCGTCGGTGGCGGCCACGACGCTGCTCGGCTACCCGACCGCCAGCCAGTTGCTGGCCGCCCCCTGGGAGAGCCTGATCGACAGGGCCAAGCTGGACGGCGACAGCGCCAACCTGCTGGCCGCGCCGGCGCCGCCCTCGGGCGCGGCCGCCCGGCTGGCGACGCATGTGCGACTGACGATCGACCCCGACGGCGGGGTGGCCCGCTTCCGCGTGCACGGCGAGGTCGTCCCGGATCCGCGGCTGCTCGGCGGGCGCGTCGACCTCGCCGCGCCCGCCAACGTGCTGGCCCCCGGCCGGGCCGCCGCGATGTCGGATGGCTGGGAAACCGCCCGCCGCCGCGATGATGGCAATGACTGGCTGGTGGTCGAGCTGGCCGCCCCGGGGCTCCTGCACGATGTGGTCATCGACACCTCACGGTTCGTCGGGAACGCGCCCGGCTGGGCGAAGCTGACCGACGACCGGACGGGCGCGCTGCTGCGGCCCAGGACCCCGCTGCTGCCTGACACCGAGCAGTGATTCCGCATCCGGGGCGCGGGCGAGGTGAGCCGGGTCCGGCTCGACATCTACCCGGACGGGGGCCTGTCCCGGCTGCGGCTCAACGGGGAGGTCGCGCGGGACGCGCGGGACGCCGTCATCCAGCGCTGGCTCAGCCTGGTGTCCGACGACCAGGCCGGCCAGGTGGATCCGGCCGAGTTCTTCGACTGATGCCCGGCCCGGAGTTCGGCGAGCACCTGCGGCAGCTCACCCGCCGCCCGCGCTGACCGCTGCCCGGAGGAGCCCGGGGCCAGGAACGCGCCGGCGCTGGGCGCGAGCCTCAGCTCGCGACTCCGGCGCCGGCGCCAGCCTGCGTGCTACGGAACCTGCACCTGCTGGTCGGAAAGCGCGGCGGGGTTGCCCGGTGCTTCCGGCACCGACTCCGTCGTCGGCCAGCTCTTCAGCTCGACCTGCGGGATCAGCCAGCTGGCCAGGAAGGCCAGGAACGCGATCGGCACCGCGACCAGGAACACGGTCCCGATCGACTCGGCGTAGCCGGCCACGAAAGCCTGGTGGATCAGCGGGGGCAGGTGGTGCAGTAGCGCAGGCGTCGCGTTCGCCGCCGAGAAGCCCGCCGGCAGCCTGGCGCCAGCCAGGTGCTTGGACAGGTTACCGACGAGCACGTTGGCGAAGATCGCGCCGAAGATCGCCGTCCCGAAGGAACCGCCGATCGAGCGGAAGAACGTCGCTCCGGAGGTGGCCACCCCCAGCTCGCTGTGCGGCACCGCGTTCTGCACGATGATCACCAGCACCTGCATCACGCCGCCAATGCCCGCGCCCAGTATGAACATGTAGAGCGAGTCCAGCCAGGTAGGCGTGTTCACGCCCATCAGCGACAGCAGGTACAGCCCGATGGTCATGACCCCGGAGCCGGCGATCGGGAAGAACCGGTACTTGCCGGTCTTCGAGATGAGCTGCCCCGAGCCGATCGAGACGATCAGCAGCCCGGCCATCAGCGGCAGGATCTGGACCCCCGACAGCGTCGGCGAGACGCCCTTGACGACCTGGAAGAACGCTGGCAGGTAGGTGATGGCCCCGAACATGGCGAACCCGACGATGAACCCGACGAGGCTGGTCACCGAGAACGCGCGCTGCTTGAACAGGTGCAGGGGCAGCACCGGCTCCTTGGCCCGGCGCTCGATGAGCACGAAGATTCCGACGAGAACCGCGCCGCAGATGCCCAGGATGTAGATCGGCGCTGAGCTCCAGGCGTAGGTCGTGCCGCCCAGGCTGGTCAGCAGGATGAACGACGTCGCGGCCAGCGCGAGCGCTGAGGTGCCGAGATAGTCGATGACGTGGTGCACCCTGCCCAGATGGCCGGGCACCTGGACGGCGACCACGATGAGCGCGATGATGCCGATCGGCACGTTGATGTAGAAGATCCAGCGCCAGGTCAGGTTGTCGACGAACACGCCGCCGAGCAGCGGCCCGACGACGCTGGCCAGCCCGAACACGGCACCGAACAGGCCCACGTACCGGCCGCGCTCGCGGGGCGACACGATGTCGCCGACGATTGCCTGGGCCCCGACCATCAGGCCGCCCGCGCCCAGGCCCTGGATCGCGCGGAACGCGATCAGCTCGAACATGGACTGGCTGAGCCCGGACAGGATCGAGCCGATCAGGAAGATCACGATCGCGGCCTGGAAGAAGAACTTCCGGCCGTACTGGTCACCGAGCTTGCCCCACAGCGGCGTCGACACGGTGGTAGCCAGCAGATAGGCGGTGATGACCCAGGCGATGTGGGATCCGCCCTTGAGGTCGCCGACGATGGTCGGCAGCGCGGTGGACACGATGGTCTGGTCGAGCGCCGCGAGCAGCATCCCGAGCATCAGCGCGCCGATGATCACCAGGATCGCGCGATGGCTCAGGCTAGGCTGCGCCCCGTTGCCGCTGGCGGCACCATCAGTACCGCCGCTGGCGGCACCCGCGGTGCTGCCGCTGGCGCCGTTCGTGCTCACGGCAGGTGCCGCAGCGCTGGCGTTGCTGCCCGCGGAGTTCCCCTCGGCGGAAGGGCTGGGCGAGGTCATCAGTGATGGTCCTTTCGACGGTCGTGAGTGCGGGCGGCCGGCAAGCCGGCAGACGCGCCCGCGCCCGTGGTGGTCTCGGCGATGCCGCGCAGCTCGCAGTTCTCTGGCAGCCCGCGGGCCAGGGCCTGGAAGGCGCCGTCCACGAGCTGGTCCAGCGGCACCGAGCCGCCAGACCTGCCCCAGAACGAGAAGGCCGCCCGCATGACCCCGGTCCCCGCGGCGGCCAGCAGCATGGGATAGGGGTCGCGCTCGGGATCGGTGCCGAGTCGCTCGGCCAGCGCCTCGGCCACGGCGGACTCGGACTTCGCCATCTGGGCGGCCCTCGCCGCGCGCAGGTGGGGATCGACGTGCGAGGCCTTCATCCGGCGGAGCCACTCAACCGGATCCCCGCCGAGCTCGTGAAACTCCTCGATCAGGGCGCGGGCCTCGCCGACCATGACGACGCGCAGCGCCTCCAGGGCGCTCTCGCCAGGCAGCTCCTGGATCAGGCGCTGGCGCAAGGCCTCCGTGCGGTCGGGATCGGCGCCGAACAGCGCCGCTTCCTTGGAGGGGAAGTAGTTGAAGAAGGTACGCGGCGACACGTCGGCGGCCTCGGCAATGTCCTCGACCGTGACGTGGGCAAAACCTCGCTCGGCGACGAGGTCGAGGGTCACCCGGCGCAGGGCGCGGCGGGTAGCCAGCTTCTTGCGCTCACGGAGCGAGGGACGCGGCTCCGGGAGAGCGGTGGTGGCTGATGCGGCGGTCATAGTGGAGTCAGTGTATCCATAAAAATGCAGCGAGTGCAACATTGCATAGCTGCAATGTTGCGGGGACGTCATCGTTGCAACCACTGTAATCCTCGGCTTCTTCCCGCCGGCCGCCGAAGCCGGCGAAGCCGGCGCGATCAGCCGAACAGGTCGGGCTCCGCCCGCGCGATCTGCTCGTAGAGGGGCTGGAACTGGAAACTCGCTGCCCGCTTCCTCCTACGCTCGGCTACGTGACGACAGTAACCGAGGGCCAGTTCCCCGGCGTGCGGCCCCTGACGGTCGGTGACGTGCCCGCCTGCGCGGAACTCGCCCGCGATCGCGGCTGGTCGCACGGGCCGGACACCTGGCGGGTGATGCTGGAGGTCGGCGACGGCCTGGGCATTGACGACTCCGGCGGCGGGCTGGCCGGGACGGTGATCGTGACTCGCTTCGGGACGGACCTGGCGGTGATCGGCATGCTGCTGGTGGCCACGCGGCACGGCCGGCGCGGGCTGGGGCGCGCGCTGATGGAGCACGCGCTGGGCCAGCTGCCGGGCCGGGTGGTCTTCCTGTACGCGACGCCGCTGGGCCGCCCGCTGTACGAGCGGCTGGATTTCCGCACCGCCGGCGCCATCGTCAAGCACGTCGGTGCCTACCAGCCCGATACCGCGCTGGCGGGCCCGTCGGTGCGGCCGCCCGGCCCGGCCGATCGCAGCGCGGTCCTGCAGCTGGACCGGGCCGTGTTCGGAGCGGACCGGTCGGCAGTCCTGGCGGCGCTGGGCGTGGCCGCGGACCAGGTTGTCGTCGCGGAGGATCGGCGCGGCCTGGTCGGCCACGCGGCTGCCTGGCGCACCGACGGGGTACTCACCATCG
>JGI20188J14859_1000017_pt1 | contig 20088 bp, 19 predicted proteins | sample NGESurshal072012_7_FD_14859 | JGI IMG/M metagenome (IMG submission 14859) | reverse complement strand
CCGTGGCGGGATCGCGGCCGCCGATGCGCGCCCGGTCTGCGACCGGCTCGGGATCGTCGAGGGCGCCGGCGGCGGCCAGCAGCGACGTGCGCAGCTCCCAGGCCGTCGGCCGGATCAGGGCACCCGGGCCGGCCAGCGCGTGCCAGTCGCCCGGATGGCGGGCCAGGTGATCGCCGAGGGCGGCACTGACCCCGAGCACGGAGATCAGCCGGTCGCGCAGCCCGGCATCCGCCCGCAGCGCCGCGCGCAGTTCCGCGTCCGGCGCCATCCTGGCCAGCGCGGCCAGGGCGAGATCCGGGTCCGCGGCCGCCGCGATCGCCTCGACCAGCGGCGCGTCGGCCCCCTCGATGTCCAGGCCAAGATCACCGGTCAGCAGCACGCGGGCCGTCGCCGTGTCGGCGAAGCCCAGCGTGGCCAGCTGTCCGGTCAATGTCCCCCGCGACGTGCTCACTCCTGCACGGTAGCCGCTCCGGCGGCCGGGGAAATAGCCCCGGCTGCCCCGACTACTTCCGGACCGCGCCGTAGCCGAGCAGGGCAGCCAGGCTGAGCGCGCTGCGGGGAGCGTAGGCGATCCGCCACAAGCCGCCGTGCGCGGCAGCGTGCGCCTCGTCCTGCCAGGGATGCGCGGGCGCCGGGCCGGGGCGGTGCAGATCATGGACCAGCAGCGCTGCCATGAGCACTTTGGTGGTAGCGGGCTCAAAGACCTCGACGCCGAATCGGTGCGCGCCGGCGTAGGCCGCCGCGAGCACCCGGTTCTTCAGGACCGACCGGGTCCGGGTCGGCGGGGCGACGTTCATGGACACGGTGCCGCCGCCGTGCCGGGCGACCGTGGCCCGCCAGCGCTGCAGTCGTTTCGCGAGCGCGTAGTTGGGACCCTGCTGCGCCACCAGGCTGTCGCTGATGCCGGGGTCGGCCCCGGCCGGATAGGCCCGGCGGAGCAGGCGGCCGCCGGACAGCGCCCGCAGCGAACCGCCGGCCAGCCTCGCGGCGGCCCGGCGGGACTCATAGGCGCGGACGGACTGCGCGACCGCCGTACCCGGCACGGCGAAGACGTCGGTCGGCGTGGCCAGGAACGCGAGCGCCACATCGTCGCGCGCGGCCCGCAGGCGCACGGTCAGCGCGTCCACGGCGGCGGACAGCACCACGTTGGCGCCCCCGTCGGCGTAGGTGTAGTTGCCCAGCACCAGCGGGCCGTCCACGGCGGCCAGCCAGTCGGCGACGGCAGGAATCGCGCTGATCAGGTCGAGGCCGGCGCCCCGGGCGGCCGCCGCCCCCGTCCCCGGCTCCTGCTGGCCCGGCGCCTGGTCAGCGACGGGCACCACCAGCGTGCCGCCGCTGCGCTGGGCCAGGTCCAGGATGGGCGCCCAGATGGCGGGCCGGGGCAGGTCAATGGCGATGACCCGGGCGCCCCAGCTCAGCAGCACGGGCAGGGGCCCGATCTCGGCGCCGGCGCCGAGGACCGCCATGGTGGTCCCGGACAGGCGGAGCCACTCCGGATTCGCCGCCACGGTGGCAACCGCCTCCGCGCAGGACGGCTCGATCACTCCGTCGCCCACCCAGGTCTCCAGCCTGCGCAGCAGGGCGCTGCCGCGCAGCTGGGCGCCGTTATCAGGCAAGGTCAGCTCGGTCACCGCCGGGCCGGTGCCCGACACGGTGACCGTGGCCGGCATCCGCTCCGCCGGCCTGGTCAGCAAGCAGTCAAGGCCGGCCTCCTCGCCGCCTGACCCGGTGACGCGCATCCGCCGGTGCAGCGACTCCAGCCCGTCGCGGGCCACCGACAACGCGGCGTCCTGCGACGGCAGCCCGGCCTCGACCAGCCGGCGGAAGTGCACCAGGTAGCCCTTGCGCCAGTCTGCCTCCCGCTCCGCGGCCAGGGCCCCGGCCGGGTCGACCGTCCGGAGCGCGTCAGCGACCACGGCCCGGCCTGCCGCCGAGGTGCTCCTGCGCCCGTCCGCGGACCGGGGAAAGACGACCTCTGCTGGCCCGTCGCTTGCTAGTCCGGCGCTTGCTGGCCCGTCGCTCGCTGGCCCGTCGCTGTCCATGGCGCTCCCGATCTCAGCCGTCCGCGGACCCTGAACCGGGCTGTCCCGGCTCCCGCTCAGCGGCGTCGGCCGGAGCGGCGATGCCGGCCGCTCGCCGGCATAGCTCGACCGCCCGGAGGGCCACCCGCCACCGGCCCGGATGCGCGACCTCGCTGGCGGCCCCGATGCACGCGGCCCGAGCCGCTGACAACGCCCGCGGCACGCTGCCGTCCAGCTGGTCGAGAAGGTCCATGGCGTAACCCTCAACGACGTCGGCCACGGTGCGGTCGGCCCGGGCGGCCTTGTCTTCGCGGGTGACGCACTTCGCCGCGTAGCTCAGCGCGATGAGAGCATCACGCTCCGCCTGGCGGAAGTCCTCACTCATGGCGTGAGGGTAGCGCCGCGCGGGACCCTCCGGGAGGCATCGCCCCGACCCGTCAGGTGCCCAGGGCCCGAGACAGCAGGGTCCGGCGGTTGCGCGCGGAGGTTTTCGCGAAGATCGACTTCAGGTGATCCTGCACCGTGTGCTCGGACAGGAACATGCGGCGGGCGAGTTCCCGGGTGTCGGTTCCGGTCACCAGGTGGCCCAGCAGCTCGTTCTCCCGGGCGCTGAGACCGAACGCCCGCGCGAACAGCCCGAGGCGCTCGGCCGGGGAGCTCTGCTCGATGGTGACGGCGATGTCGCGACTGAGACCAGGCTCCTCGTTCCCGATCCTGGCCGCGCGCAGGCTGACCCAGATGCCGTCCGCCAGATGCACCCTGGCCCAGGGCGGATTTCGGTCAACGCCCGCCTCGACGGCCAGCAGCTGAGCGGCCACGTTGTAGGCGCTGGCGGGAACCGGCGGCAGGCCGGCCGCCGACGGAACGAGGATCTGCAGGTACTCCCGGGTCTCGGCGGTCTGCCTGAGGACCTGCAGGCCGGGCGACAGCAGCAGCACCACCGGGCCGAGCCGCGGCGCGTCGCGCGGGGAACGGGCGCTGAAGGCGCTGGCCTGGCTGCGGCGCAGCGCCGTCGTCACCGGTCCGGCGAGGTCGGCCAGGCAGGCGGCCTCCGCCCGGCTGAACCGGGCCGAGACACCCGATCGCCACAGGTCGAGGAACCCCCAGCAGCCGAACCGGTCCCTGAACACGACGGACGCGATGTCGCCGATGCCGTAGCTGGCCAGCAGGTCCCGCCAGAGCGGGCTGCGCGACGGGTCACCGCCGGTCGCTTCCTGAAGCAGCGCAACCGGCGGCTCGTCCAGGGCTGTCCAGCGGTTGACCGGGGTGAGGTACTTCAGCTCGATCAGCCGCGGCAGCTCGCTCAGGCACGGGACGTCGGCCAGGGGGGCGGAGCCCACCGACGTCTCCGGATCGGTGAGCAGCCAGGCATAGGCATCGAAGCTCACCACCCGGCGGATCTCGTCCAGGAGCTGCAACCGCAGCGTCCGGGCATCGGCCGCCGCCTCGCCGATCCCGGCGACCCGCTCCCGCGCCCGTCCCGATGCCGCCGGCGTCGCCATGCCCGGAGACTACGCCGGCCAGTGCTCGATTCCCCAGGGTCAGGCTCCCATGGTCAGGACCAGCAAGACCCCAGGGAACTGGGATAGGCGGCTAGCCCGGAACCTCCTAGCGTCGGATCAGATCACCTTCCTCACCCACCCGGCTAGGAGTCCCCATGCCCACCCTGCACATCGAGCACGCTGTCAACGACTTCGCTACCTGGAATGCGGCGTTCGGGCGCTTCGCCGAGATCCGGCGGCAGTCCGGGGTACGCCAGCAGCGCATCCAGCAGCCAGTCGACGACCCGCACTACGTGATCATCGACCTTGACTTCGACAGTGTCGGCGAGGCAGCCGGGTTCCTGGCCTTCTTGCAGGCCAGGGTCTGGTCATCGGCCGACAGCGCCCCCGCTCTGGTCGGCACGCCGCAGGCCAGGATCCTTGACCTCGCCCGGCCTGCCTCCTGACGCCAGTGCCCAGGTGACCGGAGATCGAGCATGCCCGGCAGCAGCGGGCGGACGACGGGGTGCAAGCGATCGCTGAAACGACAAATTTCATCCGAGTAACTCTCGGATGAATACTGCTATCATGGACTCCGTGCAGCCACCCGTCAAAAGGCGATACGACACCAGCAGGCGCCGGCAGGCCGCCGCGCAAACTCGCCAGGCGATCCTGGACGCCGCGCTCCGGCTTTTCGCCAGCCAGGGCTATGCGGCGACGCCGATGGCGGCGATCGCCGAGCAGGCGGGGGTGGCCCTCGACACCGTCTACGCCTCGGTCGGCCGAAAGCCCCGGGTCGCGCGGCTCCTGATCGAGGCCGCGATCTCCGGCACCGGTCAGGCCGTCCCGGCCGGGGAGCGAGATTATGTTCAGGCCATCGAGGCCGCCCCGGACGCCGGAGCAAAGATCGCCATCTATGCCGCCGCCATGCGGGCGATCGCCGGCCGCCTGGCTCCCGTGCTGGGCATTGTCCAGCAAGCCGGGGCCGCCGAGCCGGAGCTGGCCGCCCTGTGGCGCGAGATCGCCGAGCGCCGGGCGGCCAACATGCGCCGCTTCGCGGACAGCCTCGCCGCGGTGGCGACTCTGCGGGTGAGCGTCGACGAAGCGGCTGACATCGTCTGGGCCACCAACGCTCCGGAGCTGTACCAGCTCCTGACCAGCCAGCGCGGCTGGACTCCGGACCGCTATGAGCGCTTCCTGGCCGACACCTGGCGCCGCCTCCTGCTGGCCGAGTGAGCTAAGCCGGCACCAGCGACGCCAGCCGCCGGGGCACCGGGGGCGGCGATCGGAGCCGCCGTGGTCGCCGCACAGCCTTGCGCGCATGTTCACTCCCGGGAGGCTGAGGCCTTCTACCTGCTGGACGGGACGCTCACCTACCAGGCGGGCGAGGAACTGCACCACCTGGCCGCAGGGTCGTTCGTCTACCTCCCGCCCGGAGTGCCGCACGCGTTCCGCGTCACCGGCACCGCTCCGGTGCGGTTCCTCGGCCTCGTCGCTCCCGGTGGCCTGATGAGCCTGTACGACGAGGTGGGCATCCCAGCGCGCGAACGCAGACTGCCCGGCGCGGACGGCCTGCCCGCGGAGGAAGAGATCATGCGCTGGATCGAGACGGGCCCGAGGTACGGACTCAGCGTGGTCGGCCCGCCCCTTCCCGCCGAGAGCTGAGACTCAGGGCGTGCCGCGGAAGGAGCTCGACACACCCGACGTGCAGGCCTTGATCCACACTGAGCCCTAGCGCTGGGAGGTCCGGGTGGCCGGAGCCGAGGCACCGAGGACGTGGTCGGCAAACATGGTGACGGCGTCGTCGATCAGGCGGATGTAGCGATCGCCGCCCGGGTCATTGGCAAGCTGCTGGCTGGCCAGGCCGGCGACTATCGCGGTCCAGAGGTCGAAGTCGCCCTCGTGGCGGAGCCCGGCGTCGGCCAGGCGGGCCCGGACACTGCCGAAGACAGCGACCGCGACCGCGTAGGACTCAGGTGACGGCTCGAATCCGGGCAGGACGCGCAGGAACATGAGCTGATAGCGGGCCTGGTCTTCGGCGGCGAACTCCACGAAGAGGCGGGCCACGGCCCGCAGCGCGCCGCGTGGGTCGCCGGGAATCTCGGCCTGGGCGAACCGCCTCGCCAGCTCCTCATTCCCGTCGGCGAACATGCGGTCGTAGAGGGAGTTCTTGGAGGCGAAGTAGGTGTAGAGCGACTGCGGCTCCATGTCGACGGCGTGCGCAAGCGCCCGCAGCGACAGGGCAGCCAGGCCGTCGGCGCGGATCATTGACCAGGCTGTGTCGAGGATGTCCTGTTTGGTCGCCTCGTGCCGGGCTCGGCGGCGGTCGCCGCGGCGGGGGCGAGCTGAAGTCGTCGGGGGCATCCCTTGACTCTAGCCGATGATCAGACGAGAATCCTGATACTGTTCGGAATTCCGACTATGCAACGGAGGAATCATGTCCATCGCTGTTTACTTCCATCCCGCCTCCCTGAGCGCCAGCCGGTACGACGAGGCCATCAAGGATCTCGAGGCCGCCGGAGCCGGCCAGCCGGCCGGCCGGCTGCACCATTCCTGCTTCGGCTCCGACGGCAACCTCATGGTCTTCGAGGTATGGGAGTCTCAGCAGGCTTTCGAGGACTACGGGCACGTGCTCATGCCCATCCTGGGCAAGGCCGGTATTGACGCCGGAGCACCGGATGTCATGCCGGTCCACAATCTGGTCCACTGATCGTGACCACCGAGCTGGCGGCCCGTCCCGCCGGGAGACCGCGCAGCCGCGCGCTTGACCGCGCAGCCGCGATGGCGGCAGCGGCCACTGAGTACGCCCGCGCCGAGGCCCTTCTGGGCTCCATCACGGCCGGTCAGTGGGGACTGCCCACTGACTGCCCCGGCTGGGACGTCCGCGCGATCGCCGGTCACGTCCTGGGCATGGCCCAGATGATCGCGACCGTGCCGGAGCTTGGCCGCCAGCAGATGGCCGCCCAGAGAGGCGCGAAGAAGACCGGCCAGGCCATGATCGACGTCCTCACGGCCCTGCAGGTCGCTAAGAACGCCGACCTCAGCCCGGCCGACCTCGTCAACGCCCTGCACCGGATAGCCCCGCAGGCCGCTCGGCGGCGTCGCCGGATGCCGGGGTTCATCCGCAGCCGCACCATGCCCGGTGCGATAACGGTCGGCAGCAACGAGGAGCGGTGGACGTTCGGATTCCTGTTCGACATCATTCTCACCCGCGACCCGTTCATGCACCGCCTCGACATCTGCCGGGCCACCGGGATCCCGGTCCAGGCCACGGCCGCGCACGAGGGGGTCATCGTCGATGACGTCGTACGGGAGTGGGCCGGACGACACGGCCGTCCCTACACGCTGATCTTGTCCGGGCCCGCCGGCGGTAGCTGGGCCGGTCATGGCGAGCAGATCAGCGGCGACCAGATCAGCATGGACGCCTTCGACTTCTGCCGGTCCGTCTCCGGCCGCGGAATGGCGACCGGGCTGCTCCGGGAACAGGTCCCGTTCTAGCGACCCGCGTCCTGCGGCCCGGCGCGGGTCAGAGCACGGGGAGGTAGCGGTCGAGCTCGAACTGGGTGACCTGGCGCCGGTACTCCTGCCACTCCTCGCGCTTGTTGCGCAGGAAGAAGTCGAAGACCTGCTCCCCTAGCGCCTCGGCCACCAGCTCGCTGTCCTGCATGACGTCGATGGCCTCGGACAGGTTCTGCGGCAGCGGCTCGATGCCCAGGGCACGCCGCTCGGCGGACGTCAGGGCCCAGACGTCGTCCTCGGAGCCCGCCGGCAGCTCGTAGTCCTCCTCGATCCCCCTGAGCCCGGCGCTCAGGATCACGGCGAAGGCGAGGTAGGGGTTGCAGGCCGGGTCGATGGAGCGGAACTCGATCCGGGTGGCGTTGCCCTTGTGCGGCTTGTACATGGGCACCCGGATCAGGGCCGAGCGGTTGTTGTGGCCCCAGCAGACATAGGCCGGCGCCTCGCCGCCCGCCCCGGCGATCCGCTCCGTCCCGCCCCATAGCCGCTTGTAGGAGTTGACCCACTGGTTGCAGACCGCGGTGATCTCCGCGGCGTGCCGCAGCAGCCCGGCGATGAACGCCCGGCCGACCTTGGAGATCTGGAAGTCCGCGCCAGGCTCGTAGAACACGTTCCGGTCGCCCTCGAACAGCGACATGTGGGTGTGCATGCCGGAACCGGGGTACTCGCTGAACGGCTTGGGCATGAAGGAGGCGTAGACCCCCTGCTGGAGCGCCACTTCCTTCATGGCCAGCCGGAACGTCATGATGTTGTCGGCGGTGCTCAGCGCGTCGGCATAGCGCAGGTCGATCTCCTGCTGGCCCGGCGCCCCCTCGTGATGGCTGAACTCCACGGAGATGCCCAGCGCCTCCAGCATCGTGATGGCCTCGCGGCGGAAGTCATGGGCGATGCCGTGCGGGGTGTGGTCGAAGTAGCCGCCGGTGTCGATCGGCCGCGGCTTGGTCCCCGGCTCGGGCTTCTCCCGCAGCAGGAAGAACTCGATCTCCGGGTGGGTGTAGAAGGTGAAGCCGAGCCGGGCTGCGCGGGCCAGGGCACGCTTGAGAACGTACCGGGGATCGGCGAACGAGGGCGTGCCGTCCGGGGTCAGGATGTCGCAGAACATCCGGCCCGTGCCGGCCTCGACGTCGCCGACGGGCATCAGCTGGAACGTTGAGGGATCCGGCTTGGCGAGCATGTCTGCCTCGTAAACCCGGGCAAAGCCCTCGACCGCGGAGCCGTCAAACCCGATGCCCTCGGCGAACGCCCCCTCGAGCTCCGCGGGCGCCACGGCCACCGACTTGAGGTATCCCAGCACATCGGTAAACCAGAGGCGCACGAAGCGGATATCCCGCTCCTCGAGCGTCCTGAGCACGAACTCTTCCTGCCTGTCCACCGCCACAGTCTGCCCGGCCCATGTTTCGGAGAGGTTACAGGCCCGTATAGCGCTGGCCCCGCGGGGAAAAGCTCCCCGCGGGGCCAGCAGGCCGGTCAGATGCCGAGATCAGCAGCTAACACCCGAGCAGTTGTTCGGGTGGTTCAGCGTCACCAGGCTGTTGAAGTTCAGGTTGAGCGAGCCCGCCGAGCGGTAGATCCCGCCGCCGCTCATGATGGACGCGTTGCCGACGACGTCGGTCGTGGTCAGGCTGGTGTTGCCGCCCGCCAGGTCGATGCCGCCGCCGTGATGGCTGGCGAAGTTGAGCGAGATGTAGTCGCTGGTCAGGTCGAGTGACGTTGCGGTGGCGATGGCGCCGCCGCTCTGGCCCGCGCTGTTGTGCGTGAAGCTGCTGGTCGCCACGGTGCTGGGGGCACCGAAGTTGGCGACCGCGCCGCCGAAGTCGGTGGCGTGGTTGAAGGTGAAGGTGGCCTTGGTGACATTGAAGGCACCCAGGATGCCGGCGATGGCGCCCCCGTCGACGTGAGCGGAGTTGTCGGTGAACAGGGAGGTGATGGGCCCGGTCACCGTCACGGAGCCGCCGAGGCTGCCGATAGCGCCCCCGGAACCGCCGGTCGCGTCGTTCCCGATGAACGTGCTGCCGTTCACGGTCGTGGTGGCGAGGATGGCGTTGGCGATCGCGCCGCCGCCGGCGCCCGAGGCCGCGTTGTCGATGAAGCTGGTGTTGGTGACGGCCAGGGCGCTGCCGGCCTCGTTGTTAATAGCGCCGCCGGTCTTGCCGTCGTCGCCGACGAACCTGCTATTGGTGACGGTCAGGTGGCCGCCGAGCTCATTGTTGATCGCCCCGCCGCCGGCAGTCGCNAAGGCGTTCTGAATGGTCAGCTGATTGATCGTGACNTCGGCGGCGTCATTGGTCAGGACGGTGAATGTGCCAAAGGGCGCGATGGTGTCATTGCTGCCCTGAATGGTCAGGTTCCTGTGGATGGTGTTGAGCGCGCCAGAGGGATGATAGTGGCAGCCAGCGCGCAGCACGAGGATCGCGTTACTCGGCGCGAAGAAGATCGCGTGGTTAAGCGCCGAGACGCTGCAGCCCACCGGGATGGTCACCGTCGGAGACGCCAGTGCCGCCGACGCGCCTACCAGGCCGGTTCCCACGACCGCGGCAACCGAGACGCCAGCCGCGCACCAGCGCGCCGCCCGCCTCCGCGGGCCCGCCGGCGCCGAACCAGCGCCGAGGCCGGGGCCGTTAGAGCCCATACGTGTCATCTGATTTTCCCCGCTTTCGCATTGGTGTAGGTGGAACTATGCCCGACAGGCATATTGGTAATGTGGCCCGGCTCACCGCAGGTCTGCCATGCGTGCCAAGACGTGAGGACTCTAGCAGCACCTACGTCGGCTTACACGGATTAGACAGTAACGCCGGCGGCCCTTTTCAATATCACGCGCACAAAGGTAGCAGACGGCCGCAACTTCCCTTTTCCCGGCATTGCCGTGCTGCGCATGAATCGGTTTGTACCGAGCGAACGCATTGTTATCAGGCGGGATAAAAGGCGCCGCGCCGGCCCGGGTCACCAGGCGCAGCGCGGCCCGGTGAGCCGCGCCGAATAAGCTGGTGACGTGCCTCAGCTGCGGATTGCGCTCGCGCAGGTCAACGCCACCGTCGGGGACCTGGCCGGAAACACTGACCTCGTGCTGGCCTGGACCAGGCGCGCCGCCGAGCAGGGAGCCAGGGTCGTGGTCTTCCCGGAGATGGTGCTCACCGGCTATCCCGTGGAGGACCTTGCCCTGCGCGCGTCCTTCGTCGACGCGTCCGTCCGGGCCGTGCACCAGCTAGCCGCGCGGCTGGCGGCCGAGAGCCTCGGCGGGATAGCCGTGGTGGTCGGCTACCTGGACCGGCGGGCCGGCCTGCAGCCCCGGCTCGGGCTGCCGGCCGGCGCGCCGCAGGATGCCGCCGCGCTGCTGTACGGCGGCGCCGTCGTCGTCACCTCAGCCAAGCATCACCTGCCCAATTACGGCGTCTTCGACGAGTACCGCTACTTCGTGCCCGGCGACACGCTGCCCGTCTTCCGGCTGGCGGCGGCCGGCGGCGAGCCCGTCGACGTGGCCATCGCCATCTGCGAGGACCTGTGGCAGGAGGGCGGCCCGGTGGCCGTGGCCCGGCGCGCCGGAGCCAGCCTGCTGGTCGTGCCCAACGCCTCGCCGTATGAGCAGGGCAAGGACGACAACCGGCTGGAGCTCTGCCAGCGGCGGGCGCGCGAGGCCGGCGCCCCGCTGGCCTACGCGAACATGATCGGCGGCCAGGACGAGCTGGTCTTCGACGGCGACTCGATCGTGGTGGACGCCGCGGGCCGGCTGCTGGCCCGCGGCCCGCAGTTCCAGGAGGCGCTGATCGTCACCGACCTCGACCTGGCCGCCGCCGATCCCAGCCAGGAGCCGGGCCAGGAGCGCGTCAACGCCGCCGACGGCACGGTCATGATCATCCACCGGGTAGAGCTCGGCGCGCCGGACGGCCGGGCGCCGGACGAGCAGGCAGAGGCGCCGCAGGCGCTCTGGCCGCGGCTGCCGGACCTGGCCGAGGTGTACGCGGCGCTGGTCACCGGCGTCCGCGACTACGTGGTCAAGAACGGCTTCCGCGCGGTGCTGCTGGGCCTGTCGGGCGGGATCGACTCCGCCCTGACCGCCACCATTGCCGCCGACGCCATCGGCGCCGACCACGTCTACGTGGTGCTGATGCCGAGCCGGCATTCGTCTGGTCACTCGATCGCCGACGCGGAGGACCTGGCCAAGCGGCAGGGCCTGCACGCCGCGACCGTGCCCATCGCGCCGATGGTGGACGCCTTCGAGGCCGAGCTCGACCTGCACGGCCTGGCGGCCGAGAACCTGCAGGCCAGGATCCGCGGCATGATCTTGATGTCGCTGTCCAACTCCCGCGGCCATCTGGTCCTCACCACCGGGAACAAGAGCGAGCTAGCCGCGGGCTACTCCACCCTGTACGGCGACTCGGCGGGCGGCTTTGCCCCGATCAAGGACGTGTTCAAGACCCTGGTCTGGGACCTCGCCCGGTGGCGCAACCAGCAGGCGGCCGAGCACGGCCAGACGCCGCCGATCCCGGAGAGCTCGATCACCAAGCCGCCCAGCGCCGAGCTCGCGCCCGGCCAGCTCGACAGCGACTCCCTGCCGGACTACGCCACCCTGGACCGGCTGCTCGATGACTACGTCGAGAAGGACCTGGGCGCGGCCGAGCTCATCGCCGCCGGTCACGATCCCGCCCTGGTCGAGCGCGTGATCCAGCTGGTCGACCGGGCGGAGTACAAGCGCCGTCAGTACCCGCCGGGGCCGAAGATCTCGCCGAAGAACTTCGGCCGTGACCGCCGCCTGCCGATCACCAGCCGCTGGCGCGAGCCGCATCTGTCCGCGGACTAGTTCCAGGGCGCGGGCTGGGCCGGCGGGGCGGTCCGTTATTTCTCGGTTATCCCCAGCCGACGGTCGTGGCCGAGTCCGTCGTGAGCAGGTGATCCGACACCTTGGCCAGGTGCAGCCGCATGGCCTCGACCGCGGCCGCCGAGTCCCGGGCCCGCAGCGCCGCCACGATCGCCCGGTGATCCTCCTGGTACTCCTGCCGGTGCGCGGTCGAGGAGCTGCGGCGCTTCAGGTCACCCCAGACCTGCCCGTGCCGGGCCTGCTCGATGGCGCCGTAGAGCGCGGCGAGCAGCGGGCTGCGGCTTGACCGCATGATGCACCGGTGCAGGGCCAGGTCCCAGCCCTCGAACTCCTCGTAACTGGCGGCATGATCGCCGCCTTCCAGGCAGCGGTCCATCTCGTCCAGGTCGGCGGCCGTGGCCCAGGCCACGACCAGCGGCATGGAGGCCGGCTCCAGCAGCCTGCGGACCGTCATCACGTCGGCCGGCGCGAAGTCCGCGCCCACCGGCCCGGGCCGCCCGTCGCCGTCGGGAGCCCCGGGCCGAGCGCCCCCGCCATCCGGCTGCGCCGGGACGGCAGGCTGCGGCACGGGCTCGCGCAGGAACGTGCCCCGGCCAACCTCGCGGGAGATGCGTCCCTGCGCTTCCAGCAGCGCGAGCGCGTGCCGGACCGATGAGCGGGTCACCCCCAGGTCGATGGCGAGCTGGCGCTCGGTCGGCAGCCGGGAGCCAGGGCCCAGGCCGCCGCGCTCCGACTCGGCCAGGATGAGCGCGGCCAGCCGCTGCCCGTGCTCCGCCGGGACTGGCCCGGCTGCCGGGTCAGCCGACCCGGTTCCTGCGGCTGTTCGCATCGGCCCCTCCGCCGTGCTCGCTGGTCGCGGCACCTGCGCAACCAATCCTACCAATGCTCGGCAGAAACTTTACCTGAAAGCCTGATAGATATGCTCTCGCCCCTCTTGACCCACAGATTGGTTGGACCTATGCTCAACCAATCCGGGACGTAGGACCAATCCGGCGGTCAGCCGCCGGATTGGCTGATCAGGAGGTTACTCGTGCGGCTTGCCACNATTGCCACCCCCGACGGCCAGCGACTGCACGTCCGGGGCAGCTCTGGCTACGTCGATGTAGCCGCGGCCACCGGCAATCCCGATTTCGCCGCCCTGCAGAGCGTCCTGGAGGCTGGGCCGCTGGCGATGGACAGCATCCGGCAGCTGCAGGACCGGGAGGGCCGGGAGGTCGCCGAGGCCGAGTTCGCGCCCGTGGTGCCGGACTCGCCGCGCGTCCTGTGCCTGGGGCTCAACTACTCCGCTCATGCCCTGGAGGGCGGGCGGGAGGTCCCGAGCTGGCCGGACGCGTTCGTCCGCGGCCGGGGCAGCATGCTGGGCCCGTATGCCGACCTGGTCAAGCCCGCACTGACCGAGCGCTTCGATTACGAGGCTGAGCTCGGCATCGTCATCGGCGCGGGCGGCCGGTACATCCGGGCGGACAAGGCGCTGGATGCCATCGCGGGCTTCGTGGTCCTCAACGACGCCTCAGCGCGCGACTGGCAGCGCGCCGCCAGCCAGTGGACGGCCGGGAAGAACTTCGAGGGCAGCATGCCGATCGGCCCCGAGCTCGTGACCCCGGACGAGGTCGATGTCAGCGACCTGGCCATCTCCTCGACCCTCAACGGCACGGTCATGCAGTCCTCGCGGACCTCGCTGATGCTCGTCGACGTGCCGAGCGCCGTCGAGTTCTTCTCCTCCTTCACTCGCCTGGTCCCGGGCGACGTCATCGCCACCGGGACGCCGGGCGGCGTCGGGTTCGCCCGGACGCCCCCGGTCTGGATGCATCCCGGCGACGTCATCGAGGTCACGGTCGAGCAGGTTGGCACCATCCGCAATCGCGTCGTCGCCGAGGCCAACGCGCCTGACGACTGGCGCTGGCAGCCGGGAACGAAGCTGGCGAGCGGGCTCTGAGGCCCGCGCCCCGGCGCGCCGGCCCCGATCCGCCCGCCCGACCCGAACGCCCTGATCCACCCTGATCCACGCCCTGTCGAGATCTCCCCCACCGAGATACCCCCGCGGACCACCGGTCCGGCTCCCTTCACCAGCGCAGCCTGGAGGGCACCATGAACACTCCCACTCCGCGGCTCACCCCGCGTTTCACCCCGCGCCTCACCCGCCCGGCCGCGGCGCTGGGCGCCGCCGTGCTGGCCGTCGCGATGTCGGCCTGCGGCATCACCTCCAGCTCTAGCTCGGGCGGCTCGGGCGGCTCCGCCGGCGGCTCGGGCGGCGGGTCGGCAGCGTCCGGGTCGGCCCTCACCGTCGCCGACGTCGCCCCGTTCAGCGGCGTGGACGGCTCGCTCGGGCCCATCTACCTCGCCACCTGCTATGGCGCCACCTCGGCCATCAACGCCGCCGGCGGCGTCCTCGGGCACAAGCTGGCCTGCAAGAGCGTCGACACCCGCGGCGAGCCGGCCGACGCGGTTCCGGCGGTCAACCAGATGTTCGCCTCCACCTCCAACCTGGCCCTGGTCATCGGCTGCACCTCCGACGAGGCGGCGTCCGTCGTCCCGATCATCAACGGGCGCAAGATGGTCTCCTTCTGCATGACCGGTCAGTCAGAGTTCGCGCACGTCCACTACCCGTACTTCTACCGGCTGGTCCCCCCGGACCTCGAAGAGGCCTACGCGATGGTGGCGATCGCCCAGCATCTGCACGCCAAGCGGGTCGCTCTGGCCTTCGGCAACGACATCGGGTCGCAGACTTTCGTCGCGCCCGCGCTCAGCGCGCTGAAGAAGGCCGGTATCACCGTGGCGACCAACCAGACGCTCGACCTGAAGGCGACCACCTTCCGCACCGAGGCCTCGGCGATCGTCCAGTCCCACCCCGACGCGATCCTGACCGAGGCCCTCGGCTCGGCCGACCCCACCCTGCTGGCCGAGATCAAGCAGCTCAACAACGGCAAGGTCATCCCGATCATCGGGACCTCGGCGGCGATCTCGCCCGCGTTCTTCAAGTCGGCCGCCGCGGCCCTGGGCGCCTCGACGTTCGCCGCGAACTTCCACGCCGACAACCTGGTGACCGAGTCAAGCGGCCCCGCTTACGCCGCCTTCTCCAAGGCGCTGCTGTCCCAGCAGGGCAAGGTGCCCGGCAGCACCGGTAACTTCACCACCTACCTGAGCGCGCCCGGCGGCGTGCACCTCTACGACGGGATCAACCTGGCCGCCCTGGCCATGATCATGTCGAAGAGCACCACGCCGGCCACCTACGCGCCGGACATCATCAAGATCGGCAACGGCGTGTCCGGCGCTCAGCTGTGCTACTCCTTCGCGGCGTGCGCCAGCGCCCTGAAGGCCGGTCACGCCATCCGGTACGAGGGCCCCGGCGGCCCGACGAACTTCGACAGCTACCACGGCTCGCCCGGCATCTTCCAGATCGACACCTACAGCCCGAGCGGGCAGGTCAACGTGGTCGGCAACCTGTCGGCGGCGCAGCTCCGGGCCCTGGCCGGATGACCCGCGCGGCCACGCGGGCGGGGCGCCGCTGATGTCGCTCTTCCTCGCCGCTGTCGGATTCGGCCTGGTCACGGCCGCTGTCCTGGCCATCGCCGCGGTCGGCTTCACCCTCCAGTTCGGCGTCACCGACGTGCTCAACCTGGCCTACGGGGCGGTGATGATCGCCGGAGCCTTCCTCGCCTACGTGCTGAACCAGGCGGGCCTGTCGGTGTGGGCCGCCCTGCCGGTGGTCATCGTCGCCTGCTCGGCCGGGTCGGTGCTGCTGAACTCGCGGATCTACACGCCGTTCAAGCAACGCGGCGCCTCCCCGATCACCCTGGTGATCGTGTCGCTCGGGGTGACGCTCATCATCGAGTTCGGCGTGCAGGCCCTGGCCGGCGGGACCAGCGTCTCCTACAACCTCGCCCAGGGGCCGACGCTCCGCGCGGGCGGCCTGATCCTGACCGCCGTGCAGATCGCCATCATCGGCGTCAGCCTGGTGGTCATGGCGGGGGTGCACGTGATGCTGCGCTACTCGAAGCTGGGCAAGGCCATGCGCGCGACCGCGGCCAACCCGGCCCTGGCCCGCAACTGCGGGATCCGGACCGGGCGCGTCATCACCACCACCTGGGCCATCACCGGGGCCATGTGCGGCCTGGCGGGCGTGGTCTTCGGCATCGACGCGGGCAGCTTCAGCCCCACCAGCACGGACGTGTTCCTGGTGCTGATCCTGGCCGCCGTCTTCCTGGGCGGTCCCGGCCAGGCCTACGGCGCCATGCTGGGTGCCGCGGTGATCGGCATCGCGACCGAGGTCAGCGCCGCCTTCATCGCGGCCGACTACAAGTACGTGGTCGCGTTCGTGGTGCTGCTGCTCATGCTCGGCATCCGCCCGTCCGGCCTGCTCGGAGCACGCGCATGACGGCCAGCACGCCCATGATCAGCGGACGGGGCAGCGGATGAACGCGTTCTACCTCATCAACCTGCTGGTGTACGCGGCGGTCGACGCCATGGCCTGCCTCGGGCTGAGCCAGCAGTTCGGTATCGCCGGCGTGACGAACTTCGGCTTCATCATCTTCCAGGCCGCCGGCGGCTACGCGGCCGCCATCCTGGCCATGCCGCCCGACTCGGCCAACGGCGGCTTCCAGCGCTATATCGGCGGCTGGCACCTGCCCTTCCCGCTGCCGTGGCTAGGCGCGGCGGTGGTCGGCGGACTCCTCGCGCTGCCGTTCACGTTCCTGGTCGGCAGGCGGCTGCGCGGCGACTTCGCCGCCGTCGGCCTGCTGGTCACCGCAGTGCTGCTGAACCTGCTGGTGACCAACTTCGTCCCGCTGTTCAACGGCGACGCCGGCATCTCGCTCATCCCGTTCCCGCTGCAGAGTGTCCTCAACGCGAGCACGCAGGCCTACCAGTGGGTGTTCACCGCGGTCGCCCTGCTGCTGTGCGTGGGGGTGTACCTGTTCCTGCGCCGGATCACCGAGTCGCCGTACGGGCGCTCGCTGCGGGCCATGCGCGACAACGACGTCGTCGCGGACTCCCTGGGCAAGAACCTGCTGTCGCTGCGCACCGGGGTGCTGGTACTCGGCGGCGCCATCGCCGGGCTGTCCGGCGGCATCCTCGTCTCGTACATCACGACGTGGTCGCCGGCCGCCTGGGGCTACGCCGAGACCGTCGTGCTGTTTGCCGCCGTGATCATCGGCGGGGCGGGCAATCACCGCGGCGCGGTGCTCGGCGCCATCCTCGTGCCGGTGGTATTCGAGGAGGTAACGCGCTTTATCCCCAGCTCGAACAACCTCCCGCCGAACCTCATCCCCTCACTGGAATGGGTGGCGATCGGGCTGCTGATCGTCGTGTTCTTGTGGTTCCGCCCGCAGGGCATCCTGCCCGAGCGCAAGCGGGTCATCGCCTGGCCCGCCCCGGCCCGGCCGCTGACCGCCGCTGACGCCGACGGCGCCGGCGCCGGCGCTGGCGCTGGTGACGGCGGTGCTGGTGACGGCGATGCCACCGCCACCCTCGCTGCCCGGGCCGCTGAGCGCCCCGTCGAGCGGCCGGGCGGGCCGGGGGGTGGCCAGGCGGCAGATGGTGCCGCCGGGCAGGTCCTGCTGCAGGCCGCCGGCCTGGTCCGCGACTACGGCGGCGTGCGGGCAGTCGACGGCGTGTCCCTGTCGGTCCGGCGCGGCACGCTGACCGGCCTGATCGGGCCCAACGGCGCGGGGAAGTCGACGCTGCTGGCGATGCTCGCCGGCACCCTGCCAGCCTCGTCGGGAACGATCAGCTACCTCGGTCAGGACATCACCGGGATGCCCGCGTTCCGCCGGGCCCGGCTCGGCCTGGTCCGGACCTTCCAGCTGGCCAGCGAGTTCAAGCGGCTCACGGTGCTGGAGAACCTGCTGTCCGCGGTACCCGGCCACCGCGGCGACTCACTGCGCGGCGCGGTTCGCGGGCGGCGCTACTGGGGCGACGACGAGCAGGCCGCGATCGCCCGGGCGGAGCAGCTCCTGGAGCGCTTCGGCCTGCGGGAGATGGCCAACCGTTACGCCGGCGATCTCAGCGGCGGCCAGCGCAGGCTGGTCGAGATCATGCGCGCGCTGATGACCGAGCCATCGATGCTGCTGCTTGACGAGCCGATGGCAGGCGTGCACCCGAACCTGGCCCGCCGGATCGGCGACCAGCTGGTGGCCCTGTGCCACGACGGCATGACCATCCTCATGGTCGAGCACGAGCTGGCCATCATGGACGAGTTCTGCGATCCGGTGATCGTGATGGCCGAGGGCGCCGTGCTGGCGGAGGGGACCATGCGGCAGCTACGGGCCCGCAGCGAGGTTGTGGAGGCCTACCTTGTCGGCTGAGCCACTGATCGCCGGCCTGCCGCTGCGCGCCGAGGACGTCACCGCAGGCTACGGCGGCGACCCGGTCATCCGCGGGATCACCGTGAACGCCGATCCGGCCGAGATCGTCTCGCTCGTCGGGCCCAACGGCTCGGGCAAGAGCACCCTGCTCAAGGGCCTGGTCGGCATCGTGCGGGTCTCCCCCGGCCGGGTCCTGGCCGGCGACCTGGACATCACGAACAAGCCCTCGGAAGAGATCGCCCGGTCCGGGGTCGGCTACGTCCCGCAGGTCGATGACGTATTCGCGCCGCTGACCGTGCGGGAGAACCTGGAGATGGGCGGCTACCTGCTGCGCCGCAGCGAGCTCGCCGCGCGCACCGAGCGGGTCCTGGCCGTCTTCCCGCGACTGGCCACGATGCTCGGCCGCCCGGCGGGCAAGCTCAGCGGCGGCGAGCGGAAGATGCTGGCCATGGGCCGGGTGCTCATGCTCGAGCCGGGCATCTTCCTCCTGGACGAGCCCACCGCGAACCTGGCTCCCAAGGTGGCGGCGGAGCTGCTGGAGGAGCACGTCCGGCAGCTCGCGGTCAGCGGCGCCGCCGTGCTGATCGTCGAGCAGCGAGCCAGGTCAGTGCTGGCCATCTCCGACCGCACCTACGTCCTGGGCGGCGGCGAGGTCCGGATGACGGGCACCCCCGCCGAGCTGTCCGCCAGCCCGGACTTCATCGACTCCTTCCTCGGCGGCGGCCGCAAGCCGGCCGCCGCGCCGGGCGACGCCTGACCCGGTCACGACAGGCACCGGCGGACCCGCCAGGTGCACAGACCGGCCATCGGCCGATAGCAGGGCTACCTGCTGGTCCGACTGGCGGCTGCCGGCGCCGGAGAGGGCGTCGGGGCGGGCGCCGGAGCCGGGCGCGCTGGTGATGGTGACGGCTCCGGCATCGGGGGGCGGCGGGTCGGCGAGGGCGAGGGCGTGGGCGTGGGCGCCGCCGCTCCCCGCACCGGCGACGGCGTGGGCGTAGGTGCCGCCGTCCCCCGCACCGGCGACGGCGAGGCCGACGGGGCGGCCCGGCTGGGCAGCGGCGAGGGAACGGGCGTGGGTGTCGAGAGGCCGCGGGCCGGCGACGGCGAGGCGGCCGGAGCTGAGGCGTGCGCGGCGGCCGAGCCGGGCCTGGTCCCGGCCAGGTGACCGGCGGGGTGACTGGCCGCGGACGCCACCGTGAGTGCGGTGCCGCCGGCCACCACGGCGGCTGCGGGCAGCGCCAGCCACATCGTCGCGCGCCTGCCGGGCATCTTCATCTCTGGCCTCCAGCTCATCTGATCACTCGCTCATGCCGCCGGGATGCCGGCAGTCCTCGTATCTACCTGCGGGACGGCCACCCGGTTGCATGTCAGCCGCGGGAAGAAATACCGATATCCGATCCGCGATCACGGCCGCCGGGTGCCGCGAGCTGCCCTACCGTTAGCGGGGCCGCTCTGCTCGCAGCGGGCGCATCGGCTCTCATGAGCGCGCCAGGAGACACGTTGACCCCCGAAGAGTTCACCGACTTCTACGCCGGATCATTCCGGCGGCTGGTCGGGCAGCTCTACGTGATGACCGGTGATCACGCGGAGGCACACGATGCTGTTCAGGAAGCCTTCGTACGGGCCTGGACCCACCGCGAGAAGCTGAGTGCCCAGGGCGTGCCAGAAGCCTGGGTCCGCGCCGCCGCCTGGCGGATCGCGATGTCACGGTGGAACCGGGCCCGGCTCGGCCGGCTCCTGATGCGCTCGCAGCCGCAGCCGCAGGCCGTTGACGGGCCCACCCCGGACCGGGTAGCGCTGATCCAGGCGCTGCGCAAGGTTCCGGCCGCGCAGCGGCGGGCCATCGTCCTGCACTACCTGTGTGACCTGACCGTCGCGCAGATCGCCGCGGAGACGGGGGTCCCGGAGGGGACGGTAAAAGCGCGGCTGGCCCGCGGCCGCGCGGCTCTCGCCCC
>JGI20188J14859_1000008_pt1 | contig 23109 bp, 19 predicted proteins | sample NGESurshal072012_7_FD_14859 | JGI IMG/M metagenome (IMG submission 14859) | reverse complement strand
GGCCGCGTGGCGCCAGGCTTCGGCAAGGGCCGTGTAGCTGGCGGCGCGGCGGGACCGGTCCAGGCTCGGGGTGACGACGACGATCTCGTCGGCCTGGGCGAGCTGCTTCATCTCCAGCAGCCGCTCGGCCACGGCCTTGGGCGCGCCCGTCACCATCCGGCCGTCGTCGTGCCGGCCGGCCCGGAACTGCTCGGAGCGGGCAAGGTCGCGGACCTCCTCGGGCCGCAGCGGCTCGCGGATCCCGCGGCGGATGTTCTGGATGGTCAGCGTCCACGCCGCCTCGAAGTCCAGGACCGCTTCCTCGTCATCGCTGGCGAAGGCCAGCACGGACATCGCCGAGTACGGTGACCCGCCGTCGGACCGCGGCGTAAAGTCGCGCCGGTAGCCGCGCAGCGCCTCGAACGCCAGGTCGGGGCTCATGTGATGAGCGAAGACGGCACTCATCCCGTTGACTGCGGCAAAGCGCGGGCCGTAGGAGCTCGATCCCAGCACGAACAGCTCCGGCTGCTCGGGCACCAGCGGCGCCGCCACCAGCTGCGCGTACGGGTGCCCCTCAGGGAAGCCGTCGCCGAGAAACGCCAGCAGCTCGCCGACCTGCGCCGGGAACTCGGCGGCCGGGTCGGCCACCATCCCCCGCCGCAGGACGTGAGCCGTGAGCGGATCAGTGCCCGGTGCCCGGCCCAGCGCCAGGTCGATGCGACCGGGATACATGGCCAGCAGCGTCCGGAACGTCTCGGCCACCTTGAGCGACGCGTGGTTGGGCAGCATGATGCCGGCGGCGCCGACCCGGATCCGGGAGGTGTGCGCGCCGACGTGCGCCGTCAGCAGCTCAGGGGCACTGCAGGCCAGGCTGGTCATGTTGTGATGCTCGGAAACCCAGTACCGCCGGTAGCCGGCCGCTTCCACGGCGCGGGCGATGCCCACGGCACCGGCCACGGAGGCGGCGGCGTCCTCGCCGTATTCGATTCCGACGAAATCCAGCACGGCCAGGGGCAGTGACTCTTCTGCCAGGGACAGTGACTCTTCAGGTACGTTCACCATCAGGTCAATGCCGTCCCGTGCGGCCGCATTCCCGTTGGCTGACCCCGGCAGCCGCCAGTTCCGGCACGATAGTCCCGTCCGGGCTACTACAGTCCGGGGCGCGACTGGTACCGGCTGCCCAGCGCGAGCGGCACGGACCTGTCGGCCTGGAACGGGACCGTGACCTGCGCTTCCTGGTGATCCGGCGCGGGTATCAGGAGGCGATGGGAATGACGGGTGAGGCGCGTCGCCACGGCTGCTTGCGGCGCCGGGGCCGGGCGGCCGGACTCGCCGGGGCACTGACCGCAGCGGTGATCATGCTTCTGGCCGGCTGTGCGGGGCCGGCCGGCGGCCAGGCCGCGCCGCCGCACCGCTCGCACCGGGCCGCGAGCCCGCCGGTCACCGCCACGCCCAGCCCTACTCCGGTCCGGAGCACCCCGGCTGCGCCCAGCGCCTCGCCCAGCGTGATCTCGGTGCCGGCGCCTTCCGCCGGGCTGCACCAGACCATGGCGTTCCCGAGCGCGCGCACGCGCGTCTTCGAGGCCGAGATGACCGACCTGTGGACCGCCGTGGTGATAGGCAGGCCCCAGCCGGCTCGGCAGGCGTTCTTCCCGCTGCCGGCCTACGAGCAGATCAAGGCGATCTACAACCCGGCTGGGGACTGGCATGACCGCCTGTTCGCCGATTTCGGGCTCGACGTGGCCGTCGCCCATCGTCTCCTGGGCCGCCAGGCCCGGCACGCCCGGCTGATACGGGTGATCGTGCCCTCGGCGGATGCCGCCTGGGTTGGGCCCGGCGTGTGCGCCAATTCCGTGGGCTACTGGCACGTCGGCGGGGCGCGGCTGGTCTACCGGGAGGACGGCCAGCTGCGCTCGATCGGGATCGCCTCGCTGATCTCCTGGCGCGGCCGGTGGTATGTCGTCCACTTCGGCGCCGTCCTGCGCAGCGCCGCCTACGGCATCGTGGACGAGCCGTCGGCCGGCCCCGGCGTTCCGGGTCCGGCGGGCGGCTGCTGACCGTGACCGCTCGCCCGAGCTGGCCGGGAACACAGGGCCGGGACCATAGGGCCGGGACCATAGGGCCGGGCGATTCAGAGCTCCAGCGGGCTGAGCGGGATGATCTCGGTGGTGATCAGTCCCTCGGCGGCCAGGGGCAGGCTGGCCAGGTGAGTAGCGGCCTCGGGCGGGCCCGAGACCTCCAGCATGAGGACGGCACCGGGCCGGCCGGGGCTCCAGGCCTGGGTCAGCGTGCCGTCGGCCTGAAGCCGGCGCAGGGCCGCACGCTCGTCGGCCAGCAGGTGCTGAAACCGGACCTGGTCGGCGTCGGCCGCGGGCCGGCAAATAACAAGGATAAGCACTAGGCCTCCATGCCTGAGTCGGCCCAGCGATGGAATACCTTGACCTTGGCGCTCGACCAGGCGCCGTCGCAGGGCATCGATCCGCTGCGCAGCCGATCGAGAATATCGGCGGCGTGGGCCCGCACGTCTGCATAGGACCATAGGTCGAAGACAAAGCTCATCGACTGCCGGTCACTCTCGCGGAACAGCGGCTTGATGTGCGCACCGAAGCTCACCGCCTCGCCAGGTCCGGGCAGCGCCGCCGACGAGCTGGCCTGCTCGGCCCCGGGGACAGTGGCCGTGGTGTCCGGTGGTCCGGCGGCCGTCCACCCCCAGGGCGCGACTGCGGGCTGGGACGGCTCCCAGTCGGGCTGCGACATGCCGACCGTGACCCGGGAGTCCCATTCCACGTACGCGGTGAAGGCCGAGCGGAACTGCGCGTCAGCGGGCAGGCCAGCTTCATCCGCGGCCCGGATGGCCAGGGTCACCCAGCGAGCACGCTGCTGCTCGTCCAGCGACCGGCCGGCGTGCGCGGCGGTCGTCTGCTGTGGTCCGCTACGACCGGCGCTGGCCTGATCGGCTCCGGCCTGATCGGCTCCGGCCTGATCTGCGCTGTACCAGGCGGGCCCGCCGAACGACTCGGCCAGCCGCATCGCCTCCCGGCGCGGATGCTCGGGGGGCATGCTGGCGAACAGCGGGGCGAGCAGGTCGTCGGCGGGGACGTGCTTCTCATACAGCAGGCGGGTCATCCGGGTCAGCGCGGGCAGCCCGCCCGCCCACTCGAATAGCGTCGGCTCATGACCCGGATCCGGTACCGGATCGCGGAATCCGGCATACCAGTGCATGCCGCTGCAGAACGGCTTGTTCTGCGAGTGCCCGCACCGGCACAGCGCGCAATGCTCACGGGACGCCCCGGCGTTGCGCTCGACCTCGGTGCCGTCGGCGCCAACGAGCGTGATCGCGCCCGTTATCCGGTACGGGCCGTCCCTGGTCACCTCGATGGCGGGGTCCCGGTGGCCGCCCCAGTCGACGATGTCCCGCTCCTCGTGTCCCTCGATCGCGAAGCTCAGGGCACCCGACGGGCAGTCGCGGGCCGCGCGGATAATCTCGTCCATCCGGCCCCCGCTCGGGGCGACGAACGGCTCCTGTCCCGTCCGGAAGGCCGCGGGTAGCCGGTCGGTGCAGTAGCCCGAGTGCTGGCACAGGCCGCGGTTGTCCAGGATCGTCACCTGCTGGCCGGGATAGGAGTCGCGGCGGTCGGGGACGCGCCGGGGCTCCTTGACGTCGCTAAATCCGTTCCGGGCGTGCGTGCCGTCGCAGAACGGCTTTATCGCGGAGCCGCCGCAGCGGCACAACGCCGCCTGCGGCGTGGCCGCGACCGGCTCACCCAGGTAGTTGAGCAGCCGCGGCACGTTGGTCACCAGGTACGGGCCATCCTTGGCCGTCTGGATCAGCGCGGGCAGTTCGCTTTGCAGCTGCGCCAGGGTAGCCAGCCGTCCGGCCCGCTCCGCCGTCGGCGCCAGCCCGCAGGCGAGATCCTGCAAGGCGGCGGTGGCTTCGGCCAGTTCCGGCGGCGTTGAGCCGGCCGCGCCCAGACGCGCCCGCAGCCGGGTGGCCTCCTGGGCCGCCTGCCAGACGAGCTCGCCCGCCGCCTGCGGCTCCGACTGGTCGCCGTCGGCGGCCGGGGCAGCGCCAGCAGGCTCGCCGGGATACCGGGCCAGCGCACCGGCCAGCGGCCGCAGCACGCTGTCGGCCAGCCGCGGGGCGATGTGCCCGGCCGACCCGGCGTCGGCGGCCGCCGCGAGCGCCGCATGGGCCAGGGCGAACACCGCAGCCAGCTCGGCCCCCACCTTGTCGTGGCGCGTGACGCCAGCCACACCGCGGGCGAGGGCGGCCGCCCGCGCTGTCAGCTCGTCGATCTGGGCGGACGCCAGCGGCTCCGGTTGCCGCGCCTGGCGCGCCTGGGCACTCCCGGCCGGCAAGTGCACCGCGAGGGTCCGGGCAATCTGCCGGAGGGCGGCCAGCACCGGCTCCAGGTGCTGGCCGATCTGAGCGCCCCGTCCTTCACGCAGTGCCTCGCAGAGCCACGCTGCCTCGGCCAGCCGCTCGGTCAGCAGCGCCCAGGCCGCGTCGCGGTGCGGCATCAGGTAGTCGGTCTCGTAGAACAGCTCAAAGCTGGGTCCGGCGTTGCTTCCCGGCTGACCGGGGCCGACGGGAAGCGTCGTGATCAGGTCGCCCAGCGGCTTGATGACCTGCAGCATCAGCGCCACCGTCGCGTCGGCGAGGACCTTCAGCTGGACGTCGGTCTCCTGCGTATGCGCGAAGTAGCGCTCGAAGATCTGCAGCAGGATCTCGTATCCGACGTTGAACAGGTCGGTCACCCGCGCGGTCAGCGGATCGGAGATCAGCGGGACCTGAGCGCCGCTTTCGGGCGGCCGGACGTTGGCCGCCACGACCGGGCGCACCGGGGCAAAGGCCGGATCGGCCTGCGTCATCTGCTCGTAGTCGTCCAGGATCGCGACGAACTGGCCGAAATGAGCGTTCCGCCAGTCCCCGCGCGGGCCCTCGCCCTGCTCCAGGATGGTGTCAATCGCGCGCTGCGCCGAGACGGCGTCGGTGACGGCGACCAGCTCGGGCCACCGGAAATGGTCCTGCGTCGCCTGCGCTCGCGGCGGCCCCACGAAGAGCCAGTCCTCGCCGTGGGCGGCCACCAGGCCGGCGATACCTGCCTCGATGGACCGGTACAGGTGCCCGACCGTGGCGAAGTCCTGCCGCCGCGGCACGATGTCGCGCTCGCTCATCATCGGCTCGGCCCGGGCCACCGCCGCCAGTCCCTCGGCGTCCTGCAGGTCCATCCCCTCCGGGCGCTCGAGGAACATGAAATGGCGCAGCGCCTGCTCGCCGAACGGTAGGAGGGCCAGCTGCACGCCCGCCGGGTAGTGATCGGCGGGCTGCGGCAGGTTCGGCCGGGCCAGATGCGGGGCAGCGCCGATCGCGGACAGCAGGTTGTGCACCAGGGCCAGGTGCAGCATCTCCTGGGTGGCCACGTGCGAGACCTGCTTGCGCCATCGGGTCACCGCCGCGAGCTGCGGTTGCGTCAGTCCCTCGGCGGCGGCCTGCTTGAGCGAGAATGCCGCGAACAGGTACTGGCACATGATGCCGTGTTCCAGCTCGGCGGCCTCGCACAGCATGTAGATCAGCGCCTCGCGGTGCTCGATCACGAACGGCGCCTCCGGGGCGGCCTTGCCGCCCCGGGTGGCGAGGACTTGCGCGAGCCGGCCCTGCCCGGCCCGCACTGGCAGATCTGGCGTGCCGTCACCGTTGGTCATGATTCCCTTTCCCTCGGGCTTGTCAGCGCCGTGCTTGTCAGCGCCGTGCTGGTCGGTACCATCAGCCTGGGATGAACATTGAGCTGCGGCACCTTCGTTATTTCGTGGCCGTGGCCGAGGATGAGAGCTTCACCGCGGCCGCGCGCCGGGTCCATGTCGCTCAGCAGGTCCTCAGCTCCCAGATCCGGCAGCTCGAGGACGCGCTCGGGGTTCAACTTCTCGAGCGGACGAGCCGCGGCGTGGCGCTGACCGCGGCCGGCGCGGCTTTCCTGGAGAGCGCGCATGCGACGCTGGCGGTGCTCGACCGTGGCGTGAGCGCCGCCCGGAATGCCGCGCGCGCCATCGGCGGTGAGCTGTCCGTCGGCCTGAGTGTGGCCGCCGGGGGTGAGCTGCCGACTACTGCGCTGGCGGCATTCGGGCGCGCCTGCCCGCAGGTCGAGGTCCGGCTGCGGACCTTCGACCTGGCCGAGCCAGCCGCCGGGCTGCTGGACCGCAGCACGGATGTGGCGTTTGTCCGCCCGCCGATCCAGGCGCCGGGCGTCCGGCTCGTATCCCTCGCCGAGGAGCCGCGGGTGTTCGTCCTGCCCGTCGGCCACCCGCTGGCCGGGCGCGACTGCCTCAACCTCGGCGACGTGGCCGGGCTGCCCTGGATAGCCGCCGAGCTGGCGACGGACGGCTGCGATCCCGCCCGCTGGCGAGACGACTGGCTGGTCAGCCCTCGGCCCGGCGGTGACCAGCCGATCATCGGAGCCGTGGCCCGCACCATCGACGAGTGGCGCGAGTACGTGGTTGCCGGCCGGGGCATCAGCCTGTGCCCTGCCTCGGCCGAGACGTTTCACGCGCGGCCCGGCCTGGCGTTCGTGGCGAGCCGCGACGTCCCGCATACCCAGCTGAGCGTGGCCTGGCGCACCGGCGACGCCGACCCGGCCGTAGCCCGGTTCGTCGAGATCACCGCGGCTGCGGCCGCGGCGGGGGCGGGCAGCGGGTAGCGGCGCCGGCGCGGTCATGGGGCGGACCCGCCGGGCCGCTGCACCTGATCGACGGCGGCCTCGGCAATCCTGCGGTCCTCGGCAGAGGTCATCGCCCCCGCTACGCCGATCGCCCCCGCGACCCGGCCATCGGCCACGACAGGAATGCCGCCGCCGATCAGCGCCAGGCCGGGACGCGTCGCGAACGAGGCGACCGCGGCCCCGTCCGACTCGATCGCCGCGTAGAAGTCGTCGGGCGGCATGCCGACGGCCGCGGCGGCGTAGGCCTTGCTCATGGCTGTCTGCACGCTGACCAGGGGCGCTCCGTCCATCCGGTACAGCTCCTTCAGGACACCCGACTCATCAACGGTCACCACCGTCACGGCCAGCGACATGGCCCTCGCCTCGTCGACCGCCGCGGCCACCATCCGCCGCGAGAACGTTCCCGCCAGCGTCGGGCGCGTCGCCCAGGTCCCGGGATCGGTCGCCATGAGAACGACCTCCAGCTCCGAAGCAGCCGCCAGGTGCCCGGCTGGCACCCCGCCTGATCATTATCCTGGCGGCCGGGAGACTCGCCGCGCCAACACCTGTGACGGATGAGGCAACAGCCACGTCATGTACCCGCAGGACAGACGGCTCGCGCCTAGCCGCCGGCCATTGCCCCCACGATCAGGAACGGCTCCGCGCCCGCCGCGACCGCGTCCGGCAGCGGGGCATCTGGCTGTTCGTGGGACAGGTCCTGCTCGCAGGCGAAGAACCGCACGAACGCCCGGCGCCGTCCGTTGTCCTGGTCGCGGACGGTCCCGCGCAGCACCGGATAGCGGGCCTCCAGCGCGTCGAGGACTGAACTCTGGGTGACCTGGCCTGTGACGCGTAGTTCCACCTCGCCGCTGACGCGCGCGAGCGTCCGCAGATGCGCGGGCAGCACCACCCGGATCATGGCAGCGTCTGGACCTCGACCGACAGCACGGCCGGCAGGTCCCGGACGATCGGCGCCCAGTTGTCCCCGGCGTCGGCCGACACGTAGACCTGGCCGCCCGTGGTACCGAAGTAGACGCCGCAGGAATCGAGGGAATCCACGGCCATCGCGTCACGCAGCACGTTGACGTAGCAGTCGCGCTGCGGCAGGCCCCGGGTGAGGGCCTCCCAGTCGTCTCCGCCGGTCCGGCTGCGGTAGACGCGCAGCTTCCCCTCGGGCGGGAAGTGCAGGGAGTCGCTGGTGATCGGCACCACGTAGACAGTGTCCGGCTCGTGCGCGTGCACGTCGATCGGGAAGCCGAAATCGGTCGGCAGGTTGCCGCTGATCTCCCGCCACGACTCGCCGGAGTCATCGCTGCGCATCACGTCCCAGTGCTTTTGCATGTACAGCACGCCCGGCCGCGAGGGGTGCATGGCCAGCCGGTGCACGCAGTGACCGACCTCGGCCGCTGTGTCGGGGATGCCCTCGGAGTGCAGCCCGTGGTTCACCGGCCGCCAGGTTTCGCCCGCGTCGTCAGACCGGAACGCGCCGGCGGCCGAGATGGCCGCGAACATCCGGCCCGGCTGGGCGGCATCCAGCAGGATCGTGTGCAGGCACATCCCGCCGGCGCCCGGCTGCCAGGACGGTCCTGAGTCATGGCGGCGCAGTCCGGGCAGTTCCTGCCACTCCTGGCCGCCGTCGGTCGACCGGAACAGCCCGGCGTCCTCCACCCCGGCGTAGACGGTGTCCGGGTCCGTCAGCGCGGGCTCGAGATGCCAGACCCGCGCGAACTCCCAGGGATGCGGGGTCCCGTCATACCACTGGTGCGTCCCGGCAGCGCCGGCGTAGCTGAACTTATTGCCCACCGGTGTCCAGGTCACCCCGCCATCGTCGGAGCGCTGGATCACCTGGCCGAACCAGCCGCTGGACTGGGACGCGTACAGCCGGTCCGGGTCCGCGGGTGAGCCCTTGACGTGGTAGATCTCCCAGCCCGGGAAGTGCGGGCCGCTGACGTCCCACTGCTCCCGCCGCCCATCTGAGGTGAGCACGAACGCGCCCTTGCGCGTGCCCACCAGCACCCGTACGCCACTCATCGCTTGTCCCTTCCCTTCGTCCCGGCACTACCATCTCGCAGCCTGCTGACACTCTGACGACCGCCGCGCCGGAAACTCATCGCCGGGGACCGCGGCGGCCGGGTGAGGGCGGCGGGGGGAAGGGACCGTTATCCGCCTGAAGGGGTAAACGCCGAGGTCGGCGGATCCGGGTGCAACGGGTCCGCCGACCTCTTCGGCGGTTAGCTTACGGGAAACTCACCACGTTGCTCGGCGTGGTGTTGGTCGGGGTCGCCGCCCCGGTCGTGTTGATGACGTGGGTGATGCTCCCTACGTTCCCGAGCGAGATCGTCAGGAGATCGTGCCAGGCCACCCCGGCAGTTGTCGGCGACTGGAACGCCATGGCCGAGTTGACGGCCGGGTTGACGTTGAAGTAGCAGTAACTGCCCAGGCCCCATGCGCCGAACGAGGTGACGTTGCTGGCCACCGCGATCGCGGGATACCCGTTGGAGCTGCCGTTCATCCAGGCCGCCTGGTTCGGCGGGTCGTAGGGCATCTCGTTCTGGAAGAAGATGATCTTTCCGTTCTGGCCGTTCCAGACGACCTCGGTCTTCTGATAGTGCTCCACGAAGAGGCCGGTCGCCTCCACGTTGTTGCCGTTGACGACCATGCCGTTGTCGGCGGTGTTGACGGTCCAGCCGACGGTCCCGGCGTTGCCATGGTCGGCGCGCCAGGCCCAGATGTCGTCCACGATGGTGTCGTTGGCGTTCACGACCAGGCTGGCCGTGGCCTTGCCGGCGATGTCGCCGCCGATCCGGAAGAAGACGTCCTGGACGGAGATGGGGTCACTCGCGTGGCTGGCCGACGAGCCGGCGGGGCCGACCGTCAGGAGAGCCGACGAGTTGGTCGTGCCGGCGTCGAACAGCAGGCCCTTGATCCGGACCCCGCTGACGTCCGACACCTGCATCGTGTTCACGCCGTTCAGCGGGATCAGCGTCGGGAAGCCGATGCCCAGGATGGTGGTGTCAGCGTGAGTGACGTTGAGCGTCTGGTCGATGTTGTAGACGCCCGGGGTGAACAGCAGGTTGCAGCCCTCCGACAGCGCCGTGTTGATGGTCGCCGCGCTCATCGACGGGTCAGCCACGAAGAACTGGCTCATCGGGACCGAGGTGCCCGGCGTCGGGCCGTTGGCCCAGCTGGGACCGGATGCGTTGGTCCGCAGGGACGGCTCGAACACGTGGTAGTTGCCGCTCGAGTCGACGTAGAGGTAAGGCACGTCGCGGGACACCGGGGTGGTGGCCAGCGTGGTATACGGCGGGCTCGGGAAGCTCTGCGCCGGGGCGCCGTTCACTCCCGAGAACACCATGTTCCAGACCGCGTTGCCCCAGCCTCCGAAGTTGCTGTCCCGCGAGTACCACTGCTGCTGGGATATCGGGGAGACTGTGCCGGAGACCTTGCTGTCGGCGATGTAGCCGCCGCTGGCGTAGCCGTTGCTGGCCGGGGCCAGGTTCAGCCCGCCGTGGATGTCCATCCGGCGGAAGGGGCCTGCCTGGGCCACGGCCCAGCGGTCCGAACCGGCGGACGGGTTGATCGCCATGTTCTCGGCCGACCGCCAGAAATTCTGGGTGGCGTTGCCCGTGCCGTCGAACGCGTCGACGGTGACGTCACCGTTGATGGTCACGTCGTCCGGGTTCTGGCCCAGGCCGGCGATGGAGGTGTAGTAGCCGATGTTGGCCTCGGCGCTGTAGGTGCCCGGCTTGAACAGCAGGGCATAGCGCTGGGTCCCGAACTGGTTGAGCTTCTGGGTGTTGAACACGGAGTTCAGCGTGTTCTGGATAGTCGTCGACGACATGCTGGGGTCGAAGATGTCGACGTTCGGGCCGAAGTTCGGCGTGTTGGACTGGGTCGGGCAGACTCCGCCGCTGGCGTTGACGGTCCAGGTGAAGGAGGCGGAGCCGGCGGCGCCGGTGGCGTCCTTGGCGGTGACGGTGACGTTAGCGGTCTGCGCGGTGGTCGGGGTGCCGGTGATCAGCCCGGAGGAGCTGATGGCCAGCCCGGCCGGCAGGCCGGTCGCGGAGTAGGTGAGGGTCTGGCCGGTCCCGGAGTCGGTCCCGGTGACCTGCAGGCTGGCGGCCGTGCCGACCGTCGAGGCCTGCGCGCCGGGGTTATTGACGGTGACGGTGTTCCCGCCGGTGCCGCCGCCGCTGGTGGTGTACACGTCCATTTCCCACAGCGAGTACCCGTACTGGGTGCCCCGCACCGTGCCGTACATCCGCACGAACCGGCCCGTCCCCGACACCGTCAGGTTCTGCGTCCCGCCGGTCCCGGTGGTGGTGGAGTAGATGCTGGTCCAGTTCGTCCCGTCCGGGGAGGTCTGGATCTGGAACGCCTTCCGTAGGCGGTCTCCCAGGCCAGCGTCACCCCGCAGATCGTCTGGGCGGAGCCGAGGTCGACCTGCAGCCACTGCGGATCGGAGAACGCGCTGGACCAGCGGGTGCCCAGGTTCCCGTCGAAGGCCGCCGACGCCGGCGTGCCGCCGTTCTGGGTCGACGACGCCAGCGCGGGCTGGTTCAGCGCCGCATCCGTCGCACTGCACCCGCCGCCCCCGCCGCCGATGGTGCCGTAGACCTGGAACTCAAACAGCGAGTACCCGTACTGAGTACCCCGCGCGGTGCCGTACATCCGCACGTACCGGCCGGTGCCGGTCACGTTCAGGGTCTGCGTCCCGCCCGTCCCGGTCGTCGTGGAGTAGATGCTGGTCCAGTTCGTCCCGTCCGCCGACGTCTGGACCTGGAACGCCTTCCCGTAGGCCGCCTCCCACTGCAGCACCACCTGCGAGATCGACGCGCTCGCCCCCAGATCCACCTCCAGCCACTGCGGATCAGAGAACTGGCTCGACCACCGCGTCGCGGTATTCCCGTCCACCGCATTCGACGCCGGGAACCCCGCGTTCTCCAGCGACGACGCCGTCGCCGGCTTACCCTGCGACAACAGCGTCGCCGCCGCGTGGGCGCTGCCCGCGTTGTGGGCGCTGGCGCCGAGGAACGCGGCCACCAGGGCAAACACCGCTGCGGCGGTAGCCGCGATGCGGTAGCGGGCGCTGCGGCGCGCCTGCCCGTAGGACATGAGACTCACGACGGTCCTTTCCGGGCCCGTACCCGAAGGGGGAGGGTACGGGCCGTCACGGTGGGCTAGGAAATGATCCAGATGAACGTGATCGAACTGCTGGCCCTGATGGCCGGACCGGCCTTGGCTGCGCTGGCAGCTGCGGGCTGAGCGCCCGTAACGGCAGCGGACTGGGTGACGTCCGGCCGTAATACCCGACCAGGAAAGCTCGGGCGAAAGGCGGGATGCATGGCATCTCCTGGTAGGGCCAGTCGGACGCGCGGATTCCGGCCACCGGAGCCAAGGCACAGCCCTGAGTGCCGCTTCACCAGTCGAGAAACTTAAACTAAGACTTATTTGATAACGTAACTTAACCTGACTGAGACATGCCGTCAAGACTCTGCTCAACAAGCACTGCCATGCCAATGGACCCTGGCCGGTAGCCATCAGAACGGCAGTCCGCAAGTCAGCGAAATGCGGTCGGGCTGCTGGCGCTCACCGCTGCGCGCCGTGCGGGCCGCGACGATCACCAGTCCGGCCGGCCAGCCCGGCCCGGCGCAGGGCCTCAGCCATGGCGCCCCCGCCGCTCCCAGCCTCACCGCCGCCGCCCGCCGGACGGCCACCCCCACCGCCGGGACGACGGCCGCCACCGGGACGGCCGCCCCCACCAGACCGGCCCTCGTCAGCCGTGCGCCTTCCGCCTGCCGGGCGGCCATCCTCCTGCGGACCATCTCGCGTCCCGGCCGGCCCGCCTGCTCCCCTGGCCGCCCGGCCGCCGTCGCCGGGCTCGTCGTCGAGCCGCAGCGTGAGCGAGATCCGCTTGCGCGCCTCGTCCACGCCGAGCACCTTCACCCGCACCACGTCACCGGACTTGGCCACCTCGCGCGGGTCCGACACGAAGTTCCGCGACATCGCCGACACGTGCACCAGGCCGTCCTGGTGAACCCCGATGTCGACGAACGCGCCGAAGGCCGCCACGTTGGTGACGACTCCCTCCAGGATCATGCCGGGGGCCAGGTCCGCGAGCGTCTCGACGCCCTCGGCGAACGAGGCGGTGGTGAAGGCGGGCCGCGGGTCGCGGCCTGGCTTCTCCAGCTCCCCGAGGATGTCGGTCACGGTCGGCAGCCCGAACCGCTCGTCGGTGAAATCCGCCGGCCGCAGGGCGCGCAGCGCCGTGGTGTTCCCGGTCAGCTCCGGCATGCCGGTGCCCGCCGCCGTCAGGATGCGCCGCACCACCGGGTAGGCCTCCGGGTGCACGCTGGACGCATCCAGCGGGTCGTCGCCGCCCGTGATGCGCAGGAAGCCGGCGCACTGCTCGAACGCCTTGGGGCCCAGCCGCGGCACCTTCGTGAGCGCCCGCCGGGTGCGGAACGGGCCGGCCGAGTCCCGGTGGGCCACGATCGCGCCGGCCAGCCCCTCGCCGATGCCAGACACCCGGGCCAGCAGCGGGGCGGACGCGGTGTTCACGTCCACGCCGACCGCGTTCACGCAGTCCTCGACCACCGCGTCCAGGGAGCGGGAGAGCTTGGCCTCCGACAGATCGTGCTGGTACTGACCGACCCCGATGGACTTGGGGTCGATCTTGACCAGCTCGGCCAGCGGATCCTGCAGGCGGCGGGCGATGGAGACTGCGCCGCGCAGCGACACGTCCATGGCCGGCAGCTCCCGCGATGCGTACGCGGACGCCGAGTAGACCGAGGCGCCCGCCTCGGAGACCACGATCCTGGTGAGCTTCAGCTCGGGATGCGCTTTCATCAGGTCGGCGGCCAGTCGGTCTGTCTCCCGGGAGGCCGTGCCGTTGCCGATGGCGATCAGCTCGACCTGAAGCTCCGCCGCCAGCCGGGCCAGGGTGGCGATCGAGGCCGTCCAGCCCGCGCCGGGCTGCGCCGCCCGCGCCGCCCCCGCCGCTCCCGCCGTCCCCGAGGGCCCCGCCGTGACCGCCGTCCCCGAGGGCCGCCGTCTCAGCTCGTGGGGGTAGATCGTGTCCGTCGCGACCGCCTTGCCCGTCGCGTCGATCACCGCGACCTTCACGCCGGTCCGGAAGCCGGGATCCAGTCCCATCGTGGTCCTGGCCCCGGCGGGAGCGGCCAGCAGCAGGTCCCGCAGGTTGGCGGCGAACACGCCGACCGCGTCCTCCTCGGCTCCCTGGTACAACCGCATCCGCAGGTCCACGCCGAGCCGGACCAGGATGCGGGTCCGCCACGCCCAGCGAACCGTCTCCGCCAGCCACGGGTCCCCCGGCCTGCCCTGGTCGTCGATGCCGAAATGCCGGGCGATCAGGGCCTCGTAGTCGCTGGGGCCGCCGGCTCCCGGCTGCGGCGGCGTTATCTCCCCCGGATCCAGCTCAAGGTCGAGGACCTCCTCCTTCTCCCCGCGCAGCATGGCCAGGATCCGGTGCGACGGCAGCCGGGTGAAGGGCTCGTCGAACTCGAAGTAATCCGCGAACTTGGCCCCGGCCTCCTGGCGGCCCTCGCGCACCCGCGAGACGAGGCGGCCGCGCGCCCACAGCCGCTCCCGCAGCACGCCGATCAGGTCGGCATCCTCGCCGAGGCGCTCAGACAGGATCGCCCGCGCCCCGTCGAGGGCGGCCGCCGCGTCGGCCACGCCCTTCGCCGCGTCCACGTAGGACGCGGCGGCCTGGTGCGGCTGGCGGCCCGGGTCGCGCAGCAGCTCATCGGCCAGCGGCTCCAGCCCGGCTTCCCGGGCAACCTGCGCCTTCGTCCGGCGCTTGGGCTTGAACGGGAGGTAGATGTCCTCCAGCCGGGCCTTGGAGTCGGCCGCCAGGATCCGCGATTCCAGCTCCGGGTCCAGCTTGCCCTGCGCGCGGACCGACTCCAGGATCGCGGCGCGGCGCCCCTCCAGCTCGCGCAGGTACCGCAGCCGCTCCTCCAGCGTGCGCAGCTGCGCGTCGTCGAGAGTGCCGGTCGCCTCCTTGCGGTAGCGGGCGATGAACGGCACGGTGGCCCCGCCGTCGAGCAGGTCGACGGCCGCCGTCACCTGCTCCTCGCGCACGCCGAGCTCCTCGGCGATCTGGCGGCTGACGGGCTGGCCGGGGACCTGGACGGGGGCTGTCACGACTTCAGTCTGCCTTCTCGGGAGGCCGGGGGAACCGCGGCCGCCGCCGGCAGGCCACCGCAAGCATTGTGCCGTCGCGGGCGACCATGGCCCGCTGCTTTGGCCGCCCCGACCGTGCCTGCCGGGATATAACCGAGTATTAACGCCGCCCGGCGCCCGCCCAGCTCCCCGGCAGGCAGCCAGCTGGCTGCCCCGTGAGGTGGAGGTCCGATGTTCGCTGCACTGGTGCTGGCCGGGATCATCGCGGCGCCGCTGGGCACTGCGGCCCTGCTCGTCCGGGGCCGCCACCGGTTCGCGGCAATCGGCACCTGGCCCTCGATCCGGCGATTCGCGTTCGCCATCGGCGGCATCGCGATCCTGGCGGCGATCGTCCTCGTGGCGTTGCGCCTGCTCGGCGTCACCCAGCACAACTCGATCGACGCCATCGCCGCCCTGGCCATCGCGAGCCTGGTCTGGCTCCCGGTGACCCGGCGCTGGAATGCCCGCGCTTACCTGTGCTGGTCCTCGAGCATCTTCCTGTTCGTCGTCTACCTGGCCTTCGTGCTGGACTGGACCTTTGCCAGTCACCTGGGCGCGGCCGGTACCGCCGGCGGCCTGCTGCTGTGGCTGCTCGAGGTCTTCGCTGCCATCCTGGCCTGCGCGTACCTGTGGGAGATCTGCGACGCGCTCGGCTCCGAGCGGTGGCGCCGGCGGATCACCCGGGCCGCGCCTGCCCGGCTGCCCGACAGCGAGCTCCCGTTTATCAGCCTGCATGTCCCCGCGCACAACGAGCCGCCCGACATGGTCATCGAGACGCTGCGGTCCCTGCTGCGGCTCGACTACCCGCGGTATGAGGTCATCGTGATCGACGACAACACCGATGACGAGCTCTTGTGGCGGCCGGTCCAGCAGTGGTGCGCCCGTCACGGGGCCAAGTTCGCGCACCTGGAGGACTGGCCCGGCTATAAGTCCGGGGCGCTGAACTACGCGCTGCGGGAGCTCACCGACGAGCGGGCCGAGATCATCGGCGTCGTCGACTCCGACTACCAGCTCGCGCCGGGCTTCCTGCGCCGGTGCGCGCCGCTGTTCGCCGAGAGCTGGGTCGGCTTCACCCAGGCCCCGCAGGACTACCGCGACTGGGAGCACGCCCGGTACTACCGGCGGCTGTATTACTCCTACCAGTACTTCTTCGCCGTTTCCCAGCCGTCGCGCAACGAGCGCGANGGCGCCATCTTCGCCGGCACGATGGGGCTGATCCGGCGGGTGGCGCTGGAGCAGCTCGGCGGCTGGGACGAGTGGTGCATCACCGAGGACGCGGAGCTGTCCCTGCGGCTGCTGCGGGCGGGCTGGTCCGGACTGCACGTCGACGAGTCCTGGGGCAAGGGCATCATGCCGCTGACCTTCGAGGCCCTCAAGGGCCAGCGGTACCGGTGGTGCTTTGGCGGCATCCAGATACTGCGCATGCACTGGCGCTCGCTGCTGCCCGGCCGCGAGACGAAAGAGAACCGGCTCAGCACCGGGCAGCGGTGGTCCTACCTGACCGGCGCGGTGCAGTGGTACGGCGACCTGCTCGGCCTGATCTTCCTGGTGTTCCTGCTCGCGGGCGCGGCCAACCTGGCCACCGGCGGCGGTCAGCTGTTCCGCAAGCTGACGGTGTTCCTGGTGGCCACGGTTCCCGTGCTGGTCCTGCTCGGACTGGTCCGGGCGGTGGCCCTGCTGCGCCGGGGCACCGGCGCGTCGTGGCGGGATGCCCTGGGCGCGTTCTTCATCTGGCAGTCCACTTCGGTGGTGGTGGCCCGGGCCTCGGTGCTGGCCCTGTTCGCCCGCAAGGCGGCCTTCCTGCGCACGCCGAAGACCAGCGAGCAGGTGGCGTGGTGGGAAGCGCTGCGCGCGAACTGGGCCGAGTCGTCCCTGGCGCTGCTCGGCCTGCTCGGCATCGCCGGGGCGCTGACCAAGTACAACGAGCTTTCCGGGCCGCTGCTGGCCGGGCTGCTCGTCTTCCCGACGCTCGGACTGGCCGCGGCCCCGTTCAACAGCTGGGCCGCGCAGCGGGCCGCGCTCCCGCCGCTGCTGCGCGAGCGGCGGACCAGCGAGTGGAAACGGACCAGCTACCGGCGGACGTTCGTGCGCGGCGCGGCCATCGGCGGCGCCGTCACGGTGGCGGCGGTGGTCGTCGCCGCCGTGACGCTCCTGCTGACGCCAAGCCCGCGCCCGGTGCAGCCGCCGCAGCTGGTCCAGCCCGCCGCCTCCACCACAGCCCCGGCCCCGTCACGGAGCGCCAGCTCCCCCGCCACGACCCCGTCGTCCAGCGGACCCTCCGCGACCGCGGCGCCGAGCTCCAGCGCGCCGGTGAGCCCGTCCCCGTCGGCTAGCTCGAGTGCCACCGCCAGCCCGTCCGCGCCCCCCAGCAGCCCCACCTCGACCGCGACGCCCTAGGGCGTGTTGCTAAACGGCAGCCGAGTGAGCCACAGCGCGGCGAGGCGCACCCGGCGTCAGGCCCGACACGTACCGCCGAGCCGCCGGCCCTCGCGGTTGATGCTCAGGAGCGGGCCGTTTCGGTGAGCTTGGCCAGGCACATGTCCCAGCCTTCCTTATGCTGGGCCCGTTCCCCGACGGGCAGGTCGCGGTGGGTGAGGTCGACGATGGTTTCCTCGCCGTCGGCGGTGAGGAAGATCTCGACGGTCGAGGAGCCTTCCGGGAGCACCGTGTTCTCGTGGAGCCCCCAGGTGAACGCGACGCGGTGGGGCGGACTGATGAGGACGTAGGTGCCTCGGACCTTGCTGTCGCCGACATTGATGGCGAAGCGCCCGCCCGGTTCCGGGGTGGTGTCGGCCCAGTTGGCCAACCAGAGGGTCAGCAGCTCGGGGTCGGTGAGGTAGGGGAAGACCTCTTCTGGGGTGGCGCTGATGCGGATAGAGGCGGTGACGACGTCCTGGGTCACTGGGTCTTTCCCTTCTGGGCCTTGCCGGCCTCGACGGCGCGCTTGAGGCGGGCGAGGGCTTCGGGCCACAGCTCGGCCAGGACGTCCCTGACGGTCTCAAGGCCCTCGGGGCGCAGAGAATACATGCGGCGCGTGCCGTCGCGTCGTTCGTTGAGCAGTCCGGCGCGTGCGAGGGTCTTCAGGTGCAGGCTGACGGCCTGCTGGGTCATGTCGAAGTGGGTGGCGATCTGCCCGGCGGGCATCTCGCTGGTCTGGACGAGCTTGAGCATGTGCCGGCGGTGGGGGTCTGCGAGGGCTTTGAGCACGGCGTCAGGGCTGGAGACCATGGTCGCCTGGGGTTGCTTGCTGGCCTTCACTGCGCTCATCACATGATGATCCCATCTGTGTTGGTTGCCGGGGCTTGCGCCGCTCATGGATGGCTCCCTGACCGGTGTCGCGGCGGGTGGGGAGTGCCGCGACACCGGTCAGGGATGGGTTTCAGGATCCGACCGGGTGCCCGGTGCCGGTCTCGAGGTAGGAGACGAGGCTGGAGTGCAGGAAGTTGCCCCAGTCGTTGCTGCACTGCTCATAGCAGGGCAGCTGCGGCACGAGGCCGGCGTGGCGGAAGTGCAGGGTGGTCCCGGTGGTGCCGCCGGTCTCGGTGGACGACAGGTCGAAGGCGATCGTGGTCCCGACCCACTCGGGCATGACATCGCAGTCCACGGTGTACCAGCGCACCCGGGTCGGGCGATCGGCGTCGGTGACGCGAAAGCGGACGAGGTGCTCGCCGAACATGAACTCCAGGTCGCCACCGGTGCTGGCGCTGCCCGTCGCGGGTGCCCACCAGCTGGAGACTCCGCTGGTGGTGGTGAGGGCCTCGAAGACCGTCTCCGGGCTGGCGGTGAGGTCGAAGGTGGTCTGGAAGTCCTGGTCCTGGGCGGTGGTGGTCATGATCGTGTCCTCTCGTGGTGGGCCGGTCGTCCGGTCCGATCTGGATCCTCGAAGTAAGGTATTCCTTGTACAATAAGACCCTTGTACAAGGAAGTCAAGAAGAAGTTTCCGCGCGCTCTCACGGGGTGGTCATGCGCCACAGGCTCTGAAGTCCGGCGGACGCGCCGGCCCTTACCGCTGACCGCCGCTTGACGGCCGGCCGCCAACGAAGCTCAGCGCCTCAGCCCCGAGCGCTTGCCACGACTCGCCTGAGGTGGCGTTCACGACGACCCACTCCCGCAGCGGGCGGCCCTGGCCGCGCTCGAACGGCGTGGCCGAGCCGCTCGCGCACAGGTCGATGCAGCGAGATGCGGGGAGCTTGAGCACGAGGCACCCCTGGACCAGCGTGGCGAAGATGCGCCCGAGCCCCAGCGCGCGAGAACTTCCTCTTGACTTCCTTGTACAAGGGTCTTATTGTACAAGGAANNCCTTACNTCGAGGATCNAGATCGGACCGGACGACCGGCCCACCACGAGAGGACACGATCATGACCACCACCGCCCAGGACCAGGACTTCCAGACCGACAACGTCGAGATCATCACGCGCTTCGAGCACGCGTTTCGCGCGGCCGACCAGGCGACGATCGACGAGCTCTGCGACCCGGGCCTGGTCGATCACAATCCAGCGCCCGACGAGGAGCCGACGCTGGCCGGCTTCAAGCAGAAGGTCGCGGGCTTCAAGGCGATCTTCCCCGACCTGGAGGAGGACCTGCGGGACATCATCGCCAGCGGCGACACCGTCGCCACCCGGTGGGTCGTGACCGGTTCTCAGCAGCAGGACTTCATGGGGATCCCCGCCTCCGGCCAGCCGATCAGGGTCGAGGGCATGAACTTCTACCGCCTCAAGGACGGCCGCGTGACCGACATCTGGACGCAGTTCGACGGCGTCGCCCTGATGCAGCAACTCGGCGCCATCCCGGCCTGACGCTCGGTTCAGCTCCCAGGCGTGCGGGCGCGGATCGAACATGGTGAACGCGATCGTCTGCGTCCGCCAGTGCGATCCGCGCAACGCGCCAGGAAGGCGTCGACTAGCTGCCTGTCGTCCCAGGACGCCCTTATCTCGGGCGCTCGGCCACGCTGACCGCTTCCGACCTCCCCGCCCCCGACCTCCCCGCCCCCGGGCCCGGCGCTGCCGCCAATCCCGGCCCGGCCGAGCTGGTCGCCGACGCCGTGGCGCGCAGCTTCGCCCACCGGCCGCTACTGTGCGACCTGATCCCGCATACGGCGCTGAACCTGGAGCGCCACGTCTCGGTCGACGCGGCTCGGCACTACAAGCTGACGTCCCTGGCGGTTGTCGCCGACGCGGCCCGCCTGGTGCAGCGGGTGCTACCGGACCTGACCGTCGAGGAGTGCGGCGAGTTCGTGGCCACAATGGCGGCCCTGGCCGGCTCGTGGTGGCAGATCGCCAATCCCACGCCAGTCCTGGCCGAGCTGTTCGCCTCCGATCCGCAGCTGGCAGGGGCCTGCGTGGATTTGCCGGCCCGGCTGCGCCGAACCGCGGAGGTCCTGCTGGCCGGCCTGATCCCGAGCCGGCCCGGGCCGTGACCAGCGCTGCGCCACCCGCTAGCTCGCCACCCGCTAGCCGCTAGCCCGCCAGCGCGCGCAGCGCCGTGGCGCTCGCCGCATCCGCGGGGTAGAACGCCTCGATGGCGAGCTCCTCCACGGTCACGTCGGTCGCGGTCCCGACGGCGGCACTGATGCTGAACAGCGAGAGTTCCTGCTCGCCGCGCCGGAAGCGCAGCGGGAGCACGACGCCGGCCGGGGAGGCGGCCTCGGCGGTCCCGCCCGGGTACCCGAGCAGCTCGTCATGCAGCTCGGCTAGCCGGCGATCGCCCAGGGCCCAGGCGCGGTGCCGGAGCTGGGTCAGCAGGCGGCCGCGCCATTGCCGGAGATTGGTGATCCGCGGCGCCATCCCGTCCGGACGCAGGCTCAGCCGTAGCACGTTGACCGGCGGTTCGAGCAGGGCTGGCGCGCAGTCGTCCGTTAGCGCGGGTAACGGCGGGGCTGGCGTCGAGTAGCTGCCACCACCGGTCGACGATGACCGCGGGATAGGGCTGATGGCCGGCCAGCACCTGCCGGAGGGCGGCCCGCGCGCTGTCCAGCTCCGGCTCCTCCAGCTCGTGCTGCGGGTAGGCCGGAGCGTAGCCCCCGGCCAGCAGCATGACGTTGCGCTCGCGCAGCGGGAAGCCGAGCTGCTCGGTGAGCCGCATGATCATCGTCGGCGTCGGGCGAGAGCGGCCGGTCTCGACGAAGCTCAGATGGCGCATCGAGATGTCGGCCCGGATGGCCAGGTCGAGCTGGCTCAGCCGGCGCCGCTCCCGCTACTCCCGGAGCAGCTCGCCGACGGTCCGCTCGGGCCGGAATCCGGGCGCCCCGGTCATCGTGGTCATGTCCCGAAGCTAGCGGCCTGCCCGCGCCGCGGCGATTACCTGCCAGTCAAGGGCAGCGCATGACCTCCGCGGCCGCGACGCCGTCGACGCGACCATCGCCGCCGTGCAGGCGCAGTTCCCGCTTTGTCTTCACCCTGGCCGGGCCGGTCGACGCCCACCACCAGCAGGCCCGTTTCACCTGGGGCCTGGGGCCCGCGGGCGCCGAGCCGCTGATCGTCGGGTTCGATGTCCTGGCGACCGGCGCGGACGACAAGATCGACACCGTCCTCGGTTTCCTCGACAAGGTCCCCGGCTGAGCCACGGCGACAGGCTCTCAGCCGCGCCCGGCCGTCGCTGGCCCGGCGAGCGGCGGCCGGGCGCACGGCCGTCTCGGCACACTGGCCAGCGCGAAGGCCAGCAGGGCCGCGCCCTGGGTGCCCGCCGCCACGGTCAGCACGAGCGCGGCGGAGTGCCCGGCCAGGCGGCCCGCCACCGCGGCCCCGATGGCACCAGCTGTGATCTTGAGGCTGGCGGCGGTCGTGAAGACCTGGCCGCGCAGCCGCCGCGGCGTCTCCCGGTGCCGGATCGCGAAGATCGCGGCGAGCTGCGGCCCGTCCGCGACGCCGGCGACCGCGACGGCAGCGATGACCCAGGCCGTCCGTGGGGCCAGGGCGAGGGCCAGGTAGGCACAGCCCGCGAGCGCGGTCGCGGCGACGAAGGTGATGTCCGGCGGCAGCCGGGGCGGCCAGCGCGCGAGGGCCGCGGTGGCGGCCAGCGAGGCGGCCGCGAGCACCGACAGCAGCAGGGCGCCGCGGGCCGCGCCGCCGAGGTAACGCTGGCCGAGCAGCGGGCAGGCCACGACGAGCATGGGCACCCCGAGGTAGGCCACCACGGAACACAGCGTGATCCGCAGCAGCGGCCGGGCCGAGATGATCGCGGTCAGGCCGGCCCGCAGGTCGGCCCGCAGAGCCGGGCGAGCGCGGAGAGTCGCACGGGCCGGGCGGGCGGGCAGGCGCCAGGCGGCCGGGGCGGCCAGCAGCAGCAGGATCGTCACCGCGGCCATCGCCCAGCCTGGGCCGGCCGCCGCGGCGACCAGGCCGGCCAGCGCGGGCCCGGCCAGCGCGGCCGCGGAGTAGGTGGCGGCGTCGAGGGCGTAACCGCGAGACAGCCGGTCGGAGGCGAGCACGTTGGGCAGCCGGGAGGTCCAGCCGCCGGTCAGCGACGGGGCCAGGGAGCCGGCCAGCACGGCCACGCCCGCCACCGCGCCCAGGGGCAGCCGGCCGAGGCTGACGGCGATCACCGCCAGGCCCGCCGCGTAGCCCGTCAGGGCCCAGCCCAGCAGCCGGCCGGGGCGGTCGCTGCGATCGAGCAGCGCGCCCAGCACCAGGCCGCCGGCCGCGGCCGAGATGGTGAGGCCGGCGTACAGCAGCGCCGCCGACCGCGCGGATCCGGTGACCGCCAGGCCGAGCAGGAGCAGGGCCGGGGCCGACATCTCATCCGCGGTCCGCGCGGCCGTCGCCCCGGCCAGGTAAGATCTCAGCCTGTAACGGCTTGTCATGACTAAGACGTTACACTGGCCAGATGAGCATGCCGCTGGCCGCTCGCACGGCCGCGCTGACGGCCCTGCTGGCCCCTCGGGGAGAGCCGGCCGCAGTGCCGGCCGCGGCCGTCGCCGCCGTCCTGCGCGAGCACGGCGAGCCGGAGCCGATCACGATCAGTCGGGCTGACCTGACGGCCATGCAGGCGGTGGCGGCCCGGCTGCACGAGGTGTTCGCGGCCCCGGATGCGGCCACCGCCGCCCGCCTGCTGAACGCCATCCTGGCCGATGCGGCCGGCCCGCCCCGGCTGAGCAGCCACGACGGGACGCCCTGGCACCTGCACCTGGACAGCGGCGACGATGCTCCCTGGGGCGAGTGGTTCGCGGCCTCGTCGGCCGCGGCCCTGGCCGAGCTGCTCGCCAGCCGGCAGGCGCCCCCCGGCGGCCTGTGCGCGGCGGCCGGCTGCGGCC